>Ga0214472_10000066_pt1 | contig 144616 bp, 115 predicted proteins | sample RVTome_6_FD_207662 | JGI IMG/M metagenome (GOLD analysis project Ga0214472, IMG submission 207662) | Soil microbial communities from uranium-contaminated site in the Upper Colorado River Basin, Wyoming, United States - RVT140D175 | ecosystem: Environmental > Terrestrial > Soil > Contaminated... | reverse complement strand
GTTCGGCCGTGGTCAACTTGATTTCGATGGCTATTCGCATGGGCGTTTCCCTCCGAGAGGATATACGGAGAGAAGCCCAAGAACAGCAAAAGAATATGCCTATTATTTAGGCATCAGACCACTAGCGCCTCACTGCGGACCCGGTCCCCGGTCGCCCAGGACCTTCCCCAGCGCCGTCACGGCCAGCGCCGTGCACAGGAGCGGATCGTCCTCCTTCATGAGGTGCCCCGCCTCGTTCCGGAAGCTCCCGTCGCGTCCCTGTCTCATGGATAGGAACCGGGCGAGGTCTTCTCTCCAGTCGCCGGGGAGATCGAGGATCGCGTTCGCCCGGGCCCGTACGCTCGCGTGATAGAAGAGGACCGAGTCGGCCCACGGAGACGGCTGGTCGACGGGAATGCCCCCCGGCGGCTCGAAGCCCGGGTGGGAGAGGAGCCAGGTGCGGGCCTCGAGCACCTTCTCGTGGGAAGGGGAGAGCCCGACGGCGAGGAGGGCCAGTGCTCCCTCGGAGGTGGCACTGGCGTAGCTTCCGAATCCCCGGGCCCGGCCGGTCTCGTCCAGGATCATCCCTCCCTTGTTGGCAGCGAGCACCCAGGGGGAGAGATAGAAGCCGCCGTCGTAGGGAGGGCTTTCTCCTCTCTCGAATCCGGGGGGCAGCGGCTGAGGCCTCTTCTCGCCCGGGTGCTTCTGCACCAGCGCGAGGAAGTGCAACGCCTTGTCTCGCGTTGTCTCTTCGAGACGGCCCGCCAGTGCGAGCGCCTCGAGAGCGGCGCGGGTGTGGACGAGGTCCATGTGGCCTGCGACACCCTTCGGGTGCACGCCGCCGAAGCCCCAGCCTCCGTAGGCCGGCGAGTCCCTCTCGAACCCCTCGTCCTCGTCGAGCTGGGTGCGAACGAGCCAGTCGGCCATCCTCGTCGTGAGGTCCCGGTCGCCCGCATCTCCCGCGCGGAGAAGGCAGATCGCCGCCAGCGCGGTGGAGAGGGTCGGGTACTCGAGAACGATGGGGTCGCCGCGGCCGAGAACACCCTCCGCATCGGCCTTCTTGCGGAGAAAGCCCAGGGCGCGCGCGATGACCCGTTTCTTGCCGGGGAAGTGCTCCTCCGGAACGTCCAAGAGCGCCCCGAGCACGAAGGGCGTCAGGGCGTCACCGTCCCGGAGGATGGCGTAGGTCTCGCTGCGGAAGGATCCGTCCTCGTGCTGCCGGGATTCGAGCCAGGCCACCGCCCGTTCCAGCATGGAGGTGGGCGGCTCCCTCCGGCAGGAGGATTCCCCTCCTCCGGCGGTGGCCGGTCGGAGGGGGTAAAGGGCGAGCCCGGCAAGAAAGACGAGCGCGAGCGCCCGGAGGGCGCTCGCGCGGGGCGATCTCGATCGCAGTCGTCTCATCGAGACTCCTCGGTCGTCTTCTCGACCGGTGCCGACTGCTTCTCCGCGGGATCGGTCTTCTGCTCGGTCGTCTCGCCGGCCAGCTTCCTCAGGAGCTCGACGTCGCGATCGGCGGTGAGGCTCTGCAGGACGGCGGCGGTGCAAAATACGGGGCTGGTGATGCAGTGGTGTCCGCTCCAGCTCCCGTCGTTATTCTGCACCCTCTGGATGCGCCCGGTCATGGTGTCGATCCACTTGTTCCACTCGTTGTTTCCGCGGAGCACCAGCGCCTCGCTCGTGAACATGTAGCTCAGGTACTCCTCGCCACCGTTATTGCCGAAGCCGCGCAGGAGGTTCTCGTCCTGCCAGGTCGCGTTTTGCCGGGTGTTGACGGCGTGGGCCTGGACCAGACTCCGGGCCTTCCCCTCGTCGATGCCGAGCTTGATGAGATTCTCGGACGAGGCCGGGGCGTCCTTGGCGAGGAGCCCCTTCTCCTTGGCTCCATCGAGGATGGCCTCGCACTCGCGCGCCTCGGCCGCGGTCGCTCTCTGGGTGGAGGCAAAGGCATAGAGCTCGACGCCGGCGCCGGCGCTCGACTCGGCGCGGCCGGTCTTCGGGTCGTAGTTGCCCTTCTGGTAGGCCCGGGCCCTCACCAGGACCTCATCCTTGACCACCCGGCCGCTGGCCTTCGCCATCTCGAGGGTGTTGCAGCAGAACGCCGACTGGAGCACAGGGGCCCAGCCGCCGACGTTCCAGCTCCCGTCCGTCGACTGGCTCGACTGGATCTTCACCAGGCACTTGTCGAGGGCGGCTTCGGTGCGGGCACGTAGCTCGTGGGAGGAGGGCAGCCCCTCGATGGCCCGGGTCAGGAACTGGGCGGCGAGGGTGGTGTCGACGATCTGGCCGAGCTTGGCCTGGGGCTGGGTCCCCTTGAGATCGGTGATGAAGGGCCCGTCGGACGGCGCCTTCTCGATCGTCTCCACGAGGTGGCGGGTGGCGGCGAGGAGGCTCTGCGAGTGGGGCCCCGAAACGGGCGTATTGCCGAGACGCAGGAGGGACAGGCCCACGAACGCGGTGGTCCCCGGGTCGGTGGGAACCTTCGACGGATCCCGCTCCTGCTGGTTGGCGTGGGATCCCGCCCCCCATCCCCCGTCAGGACTCTGGGCCCGGAGGAGCCAGGCCACCGCCTTTTCCAGGAACGACGGGAGAGCCTCGGGGGTCTGACCGCTGGCGGGTCTGGCGACGTCCGCTTCCCTGGCCGCGTTGGCGAGGGGGGTCCCCGGATGGGAGAGAGGCTCGCACGGGAACGGTCCCAGGGTGAGGATCGGGGCGAGCAGAACCGAAACGAGAGTCTTCATGTCCATTCTCCTTGTCTCTTGGCCAGGGGCCGTGGTCATCCGGCCTCGGGGATGTTTCCCGGATGACGGACGAGCCGCCTTTTTCTTGGGACCTTTTCCAGGCCCCTGCAGGAGGAGGGTAGCGCGGATGCTGGCCCGACCCTGTCACGCGCGCGTAACGGCCTCCGGGGCCCGAGGGTGGACCGGGAGAGGGAATCCCCCAAGAATCCGTCCCGGACGCGAATACGCCCGTGCCTGCACCGGGTGCGAGCCTCCGGTGCGGGGCCGGCCGGGTCACGATGGCGTCGAGCGTTTCTTCCGGAGCGCCGCCCATCGGCAAGCGTCCCGGTTCTCGACGAAGGAGGGCATTGCATGACCACGACGAGAGACATCCCGATCCCCCAGCAGGATGCGGTGAGCGAGATCTGGATCGACATCGTCCTCACCCTGCTCACGTGCGGGATCTACGGCCTCTTCTGGCAGGCGCGCCAGTTCCGGGTCCTCAACGGATTCCTGGGCTACGAGCGCTACAACTTCATGGTCTGGCTGCTCCTCACCGTCGTGACCTGCGGCGTCTATCACATCATCAACCAGTACATGATGGCCAGGTCCATCAACGCCATCCAGCACGAGCGCAACATCCCGGTCAACTCGTCCTTGCCCGGGCTGTCCGTGGTCCTCTCCATCATCTTCTACAGCGTGCTCGGATCCTTCATCGTCGATGCTCTCCACCAGAACGAGATCAATGAGTTCTACGGCATGTGAGCCGGTGAGGCGGCTGTCTCCTCGCCTGGTGCTGTGCCTTCGCGCCGGCTGCGCACTCTTCGCTCTGGGGGTGCTTCTCTCCCTTTGTGGCCCTTTCACCGCCCTCGACGCGCTGGGAAGCGTCCCCGACCTGTGCCTCCTGCGCCGGACCTTCGGGGCCGGGTGCCCGGGATGCGGGATGGGAAGATCGGTGGCAAGCCTCTGCTCACTCGATCTCCTCGGATCCCTGCGCTATCACCCGTTCGGAATCGTGCTGGTGGGATTCTGCGTGGCGGGGTCGTTCTTCCCCGAGGGTGCGGCGCGGTGGGGGAGGCCGGTGGCCCTCGTGTCCCTCGTGGGGATCCTCGTCTTCTGGCTGGCGAGGATGGCCGGGTCAGCGTGACGGCGGCGAGTCTTGCCGGTCGTCACCGGGAGAAGGGGCTCTCCTTCGTGGCCGGGATGGCCGGCGCGATCTTCCCCGCGACGGGCGCGAGCCGCGCTTGCGTCCACTCCTTGGCGGGCTCTCGAGGCCGCGCGACCCCAGGGTGACCCCGATGAGCTTGTAGAGGATGCGGGCCCCGACGCTGGCGTCGAGGTCCGACGTGCCGACCTCCACCAGGTCGAATCCCACGATCGTCCTTCCGCTCCTCACCACCCCCTTGAGGAGATGGACCGCCTCGTCAAAGGAGAGCCCTCCGGGAACGGGAGTCCCGGTGCCCGGGCAGAGATGGGGCGAGAGCCCGTCGACGTCGAAGGAGACGTACACCTTCTCGGGAAGATCCCCCACGATTCTCTCCGCCAGAGTGGCGAAGCTCACCCCCTCCATGCGTTTCTCGGCCAGATCCCGATCGTAGTGGCAGGCGATCTTGCCGCGCGACCTGCGGCAGGCCTCGAATTCCGTCTCGGCAAGATCCCGGACCCCGACCTGAACGATGCGGGAGACGGCGGGGATTCTCTCGTGGACGTTGTGGAAGATCGAGGCGTGTGAGTGCTCGAACCCCTCGTAGGCCTCGCGGAGGTCGTGATGGGCGTCGATGACCAGGATCCCCAGGCCCGGATACTTCTCGGCGTGGGCCTCGATCGATCCGAAGGGCGTGGAATGGTCACCACCGAGGAGCCCCACGATCCGGTCCTTCTCGAGGGCGGCTGCCACCTCCTGCCTCACGATGGAGTTGAGCTCCTGCGAGCATCCGTTGACGGTGGCGAGGAGGCTCTCGAGCGCCTTTCCCCACCTCTTTGGCGGGGGCAATCTGCGGGACGCTCCGTGCACCTTGTCCACCGCACGTCGGGCGCGGGCGTCGAGCTTCCGGATCAGCTTCGACTCGGGGTGCAGGTAGATGCCGTGGCGGTAGGGCCGGCCCGTGTCGAGGTCGAAGAAGTCGAGCTGGTGACTCGCCCGGAGGATGGCGCCGGGTGCCTTGGCCGTACCGCGACGGTACGAGACCGTCGCCTCGTAGGGCACGGGGAGGACGTGAACGAGGCTCTCCTCGGGTGCGCAGTCGAGGCCGAAGAGGCCGGAGCCCGGGTCGGCGGGTGCTGCCGGGTCGAAGGTCGTGGGGTCGATGGCCATGGTGCGGCAGTCTAGCCCGTGGATCGGACACTGCAACCGCGACGAGCCGGGCGACAGGGAGGAGCACGTGAGCTATCCTCTTGATTCCTGCTCTCTGATCGCCTTCCGACGGAGGACACCTCCCGTGCAATCTCTTCTCGCCCTGCTCCTGCTATTGACGACCTGGGGCGTCGATCCGGATTGTCACTCCCATGGCAACCCCGATCAACTGAGGCCTCTCCATCTGAGCCTCGACATCGCGGTGGACTTCGAGCGGAGCGAGCTGCAGGGGAGCGCCACCTGGACCCTGGACCGTCTCGCCCCTGCCCGGGAGCTGGTCCTCGACGCCCGGGAGCTCGTGATCGAGCGGGTGAGCGTGCGGACGGGAGAGGGCAAGGAGAGCCGCGCCGGTTTCCGGATGTCGGCCCCCGATCCTGTCCTTGGCTCCTCCCTCGCCATCGAGGTTCCCGACGACGTGACCCAGGTCACCATCCAGTACCGGACGGTGCCGGGCGCCACTGCGCTCCAGTGGCTCACTCCCGAGCAGACGGCAACGAAGAAGTCGCCGTTCCTGTTCACCCAGTCGCAGGCGATCCACGCCCGCTCGTGGATTCCCTGCATGGACAGCCCGGGAGTCCGCACGAGCTACGAGGCGAAGGTGACCACTCCCCGGGGGCTCACTGCGGTCATGAGCGCCGAGACCGTCGCCGGCTCTGCCGAGGAGGGCGTCTTCCGGTTCCGGATGCCCCAGGCGATTCCTTCCTACCTGATCGCCCTGGCGGTCGGCGTGATCGAGGCGCGCGACATCTCACCCCGGGTCCGGGTGTATGCCGAGCCGAGCGTGGTGGACCGGGCCGCCTTTGAATTCGCCGATACCGAGAAGATGGTGCAGGCGGCCGAGCGCCTCTTCGGCCCCTATCGCTGGGATCGCTACGACATGATCGTCTTGCCGCCCTCCTTCCCGTTCGGCGGCATGGAGAACCCGCGGCTGTCGTTCCTGACTCCCACCGTACTCGCCGGGGACCGCTCTCTTGTCGATCTGGTGGCGCACGAGCTGGCCCACTCCTGGTCGGGAAACCTCGTGACGAACGCGAGCTGGGGCGACCTCTGGATCAACGAGGGCTTCACCGTCTATCTCGAGCGGCGGATCGTCGAGGAGGTCTACGGGGAGGAGGCCGCCCTCATGAACCTCGTCCTCGGCTGGCAGGCGCTCCGCAACACTGTCGACGAGCTCGGTGACTCCAGCGAGAAGACCGTACTGAGCCAGGATCTCCGCGGGCTCGATCCCGACGAGGTCTTCAGCGACATTCCCTACGAGAAGGGAGCGCTCCTGCTCCATCGTCTGGAGGAGCTGGTGGGGCGAGAGGCTCTCGATGCCTTCCTGCGGGGATACTTCGACGCCCATGCCTTCGGCAACGTCTCCGCGCGAACGGTCGAGATCGAGCTCCGGCGCACGCTCCTGCAGGACGTTCCCCCGGGAGAGTTCGACCTCGACGAGTGGCTCTACGGCCCGGGGATTCCCGGGGATGCACCCATTCCCCGCGCCGATGCATTCCTCGCCGTGGAGAAGGAGGTCTCACGCCTGGTGGCGGGCACGTCGCCTCGCGATCTCGCCACGACGGGCTGGCGGACGCAGCACTGGCTCCATTTCCTGAGGACCCTGCCGCGCGACCTCGACACGAAGAAGCTCCGTGCGCTGGACGAGGCCTTCTCGTTCACCTCCACCGGGAACTCCGAGATCCTCTTCTCGTGGGCCCAGCTCTCCATCGGGGCCGGGTACGAGCCGGTGCTGCCGGCGGTGGAGACCTTCCTCAGGAGCATGGGGCGGTCCAAGTTTCTCGTGCCCCTCTACACCGCGCTGCGCAAGAATCCCGCCACCCGGGAGCGGGCGCGCAAGATCTACTCGGAAACCGCCTCGCTCTACCACCCGATCAGCCGGGCCGCTCTCGACCGGGTCTTCGCCGGAGGCTGATCCTCGGGTCCACGGTCGCTCCCCTGGCCTGATATAATCGGCAGGGGAGTTTTCGCCCCCTCGGAACAACCCGGGCCACGGAGACCGAAGATCCACGTGCCCTCTCTCGACGACTGGCTCGAGTTCGTGCCCTACTCGCCGCCCCTTCCCGAGGGGCGCCTTCATCACGTGGCTCTGACCTTTCGTGCCGTCGATCGCCCCTGGACCCTGCTGCTCCAGGAATCCCTCCAGTACGCCGGCTTCCACGTGCGTCTCGACCAGGTCTCCTGGCCCGCCGACGCGCCCCGATCCACCTGCCTCGATCGGGGGCTCGTGGAGAGCGCGGCCGGCTCCCTGGTCCTGACGGAGCGAGACCCGGACAGCCCGGTCTTCCGGGCCGAGCACGAGGCCTTGCTGCGGGGCGTCTCCGATCACGGGCTCCTCTACGTGCCGGTGCTGCGCGATGGGGTCGAGCCTCCCGCGACCTCCCTCCCGCTGACCGTGGTGCGTTTCGACGGAGCCAGGGAATGTCCCGGTGGAGAGGGGCTGGTGCGTCTTGCCTTTGCTCTTCTGGATGAGCCGCTGCCCGATGCCTCCGTCGCCTTCGCGCGCGAGGTCGATCGGGAGCGTGCCGAGATGCTCGCCGAGATCCATGCTCTCGAGAACGGAGCCACTCCCGCCGACCTCCTGTCCGTGGCCCGGACGAGCTCCATGGCCTGGATCTCCTTTCCCTGGGCACGTTGCCGCATCGTCGAGCTCCTGATCGAGAAGGGGGCGCTGGAGCCGGCGCGCGAGGTGCTCTCCCTCATCGAGCGGGACAGCCCCCTCAACGTGCGCCGCCGGCAGCTCCTCGCTCACTTGCACCTCCGGCGGGCAGAGCTCGACGAGGCCGAGCAGCTCCTCGAACACCTTGCCTGGGAGCTTCCCGACGACGCCGAGACGCTGCAGCTCCAGGCGCGCGTCTGTCGCGAGCGCTTCCACCACTCCCAATCCCTCGACCACCTGCGGCTGGCGAGGCATCACTTTGCCTGGGCGGCGGTGGCCTGGCCCGAGGACTGGGCGAGCCTCGCCCACGCCGCGCACGCGAGCGTGCTCCTGTCCGAGCCCGAGGTGGCCAAGACCTTCGCGCGGAGTGCGCTGCGGGTGCTCGGGGCCGAGCCCGGGGCTCATGGCCACGGCGGTCTTGCCTGTGCCGCCGAAGCCGGATTCGTTCTGGGCCAGACCGAAGAGACCCTCGCCGGCTATCAGAAGGCCTTTGCCGTGCGACCCCGCTTCCCCTGGTCGGCGCGCGCGACCCGCGACCGGGCGCGGCAGCTCCTCGAGGCACTGCGTCCCGCGGCCGCCCTCAGGGCCCCCCTCGACGCCCTCCTCGATTCGCGGCCGGACGGGGAATGAAGGCGCGGGGCTTCATCCTGCAGGCCACCTACCGGACCCTCGAGGGCCGGCCGGTGGTGCACCTGCACGGCAAGCTCGATGCGGGAATATCCTTCCTGGTGCGCGGGACCGGTGAGGCGCCGCACTTCTTCGTGCGGGAGAAGGATGCCGAGCGGGCCCGCGCCCTGGGGGCGGTGGTGATTCCCACCACCAGACGCGCGCTCGTCACCCACGAAAGGGTGTCGCGGATCGAGGTGACGGCTCCTTCCGATGCGCCGCCTCTTCGCGATCGCCTGCGGGATTCCGGTATCGTCTGCTACGAGGCCGACGTGCGTTTTGCGTCCCGCTTCCTGATCGCGCGCGGAATCAAGGCCTCCTGCACCATCGAAGGGGAGCCGACCTGGGGAGCACGAGGGGGGCTCGTCTTCGACGATCCCCGGCTCGAGCCCTGCCGGTTCGCGCCCGAGCTCTCGGTCCTCTCGTTCGACATCGAGACCGATCCGATGGCGAAGAAGCTTCTCGCCGTGGCGCTGCATGGCTGCGGAACGAGCGAGGTCCTCCTCCTCAACGAGCCTGGCCAGGTCTGTCCGGAGGGAGCCATTCCCTGCGGCTCGATCGTCGACCTCCTGCGGACCTTCGTGCACCGGGTGCGCGAGCTCGACCCCGACGTGCTCACCGGCTGGAACGTGGTGGACTTCGACCTCCGGGTCCTCGTGCGGCTGGCGAAGAAGTTCGGGGTCGACCTCGATCTGGGGCGGGTGCCCGGCGAGGTGAGGCTGCTCGAGCCCCGCTCGCGGCGCGAGGCTCTGAGGGCCCAGGTGCCGGGGAGGGTCGTCCTCGACGGAATCCATCTCCTGCGGGGCTCGTTCGTCTCCCTCGAGTCGTATGCCCTGGACTTCGCGGCCCGGGAGATCCTCGGGGTGGGGAAGACGATCACCCGGCGCGACCGCGGGGCGGAGATCCTGCGCCTCTTCCACGAGGATCGCCCGGCCTTCGTCGAGTACACGCGCACCGACGCCCGGCTCGTGATCGAGATCCTGGAGAAGAAGAAGCTCGTTTCCCTGGCGGTGGAGAGAAGCCTCCTCACCGGGCTGACCCCCGATCGGGTGACGGGCTCCATCGCCGCCTTCGACTTCCTCTATCTCACCGAGCTGGAAAGAAGGGGTGAGGTGGCGCCGACGGTGGGCGATTCCGGGAGCGAAGCCGCCATGACGCTCGGCGGCCACGTGCTCGAGCCCGTGCCGGGTCTCTATCGCAACGTGCTGGCCCTCGACTTCAAGAGCCTGTATCCCAGCCTCATCCGGACCTTCCAGATCGATCCCGCGGGATACCTGCCGGCACCGGGCAAGGACGATGATCCCATCGTGGCTCCCGATGGCGCGGCCTTTGCGCGCGGGAAGGGGATCCTCACGGGGATTCTCGACGAGCTCTTTCCACGGCGCGAGCAGGCCAAGAAGGAAAAGGACGCGGTGGCGAGTCAGGCCATCAAGATCCTCATGAACTCCTTCTACGGGGTGCTGGGGACTCCTGTGTGTCGCTTCCACAATCCCTGTCTCGCCAACGCCATCACCGGCTTCGGGCGCGAGATTCTTCTCTGGACGAAGAGGAGGATCGAGAGCCTGGGCTACCGGGTGCTCTATGGCGATACCGACAGCCTCTTCGTCCTCACCGGAATCGAGGACGTGGAGGAGGCGCATCGCCTCGGAGCCGAGCTGGCGCGGTCCCTCGATGCGGACATCGCGGAGTGGATCCAGGAGAGGTGGCGCGTGGAGAGCCGCCTCGAGCTGGAGCTCGAGAGACTCTACCTGCGCTTTGTTCTCTTCGAGACCCGGACCGGAGGAGCGGGGGCGAGAAAGCGTTACGCGGGCCTCGTCGAGGAGGGGGGCGAGAAGCTCGTCCGTCTCACCGGCATGGAGGCGGTGCGGCGCGACTGGACCGACCTTGCCAGGAATCTTCAGCGCGAGCTCTACCGCCGGCTCTTTCTCGACCTGGGCGTGGAGGATCTCGTGCTTTCCGTTGTCGAGGACCTCCGGAAGGGCATCCTCGACGAGCACCTCGTCTACAGAAAGGCCCTCAGAAAGCCCGTCGACGCCTACACCGCCACCACCCCTCCCCACGTGGCGGCGGCCCGCAAGATGACGGAGGCGCCGGGCCGGCTCATCTCGTACGTGATGACGAGGAACGGCCCGGAGCCCGCGGAGGAGAGGCAGAGCCCGCTCGACCACGAGCACTATGTCCAGAAGCAGATCCGTCCCGTGGCAGAGCCGGTGCTCGCGCTCCTCGGGTTGCGGTTCGAGGACGTGGCGAGTCGCCAGAGACAGATGCGGCTGTTTTAGTGGGGTCGTTCGCGGTGGAAGAAGGAGGGTCGTGGGCGAGGGGCTCGATACGACACAGAGGAAGAGGAGGGAAGAGGAGCCCACAGCGGAACAGCCGCGCGGCGGCCGACGCGGCCGCCGCTGCAGGCAGGGGGGAGAGAAGAGAGCCGAATCCGTTTCCTGGTACCGAATCCGTCCCCGTTCCCGAAATCGGAGTCTTCCCCGTGACCTCGACCCGTCCCCTGTCGTTTCTCATGCCGCCCGTCGTGCTCCTCCTGGCGGTCCTCGTCATGATCGGGCTTCACGTGTCGATTCCCGTGGTGGAGTGGGCAGGGCTTCCGGTGCGCCTCCTCGGAGGAGTGCTGGTCTTGCTCGGGCTCTGCACGGTTCTTGGCTGCGCCCGGCTCTTCTCTCTCGCCGGCACCACCGTCCGCCCCTTCCAGGAGTCACAGTCTCTGGTGGCGAGAGGACCCTACCGGTTCAGCCGCAACCCGATCTATCTCGCCATGGTGGTGGCGCTGGTGGGGGTGGCGCTGCTTCTGGGGAGCATCTCGCCGTTCGCGGCGATACCGGTGTTCCTGCTCGTGATCCAGGAGCGCTTCATCAAGGTCGAGGAAAAGATGCTGGAGGCGCGGTTCGGCGAGGAGTACCTGCGGTACTGCGGCAGGGTGCGGCGCTGGGTGTGAGCGGAAGGAAGGCGTCCCCTTTTCCTCTACCCGCGCTGCATCTCCGCCGCGACCTTCTCCACCGCCCGCATCACCCGGAGGACGTTGAGACCGAGGAGCTTCCGGATGTCCTCGTCGGTGTAACCCCGCCGCAGGAGCTCCTTCAGGAGATCGGGGTACTTCGAGACGTCGTCGAGCCCCACGGGGCCGAACCCGATACCGTCGAAGTCGCCGCCGATGCCCACATGATCGATGCCGGCAACCTTCCGGATGTGGTCGATGTGGTCCGCCACGTCGGTGAGAGTCGCCCCCGGTCCGGGGTTCTTCTCCGCCCACTCGCGGAGCGCCGCTCGCACGGCCTCCCGATCGTCGCCGTGATCCTGCCGCAGCCGGTCCCTCTCCGCGTTCCGCTTCTCGCCGTACTGGCTCTGGGCCGCGTTCACGAAGTCGGGCACGAACGTCACCATGACCACCCCGCGATTCTCGACGACCAGCCCGAGCACGTCGTCGGGGACGTTCCTGACGTGATCGGTGACGGCTCGTGCCGAGGAGTGCGAGAAGATGACGGGCGCCTTCGTCACCCGCAGCGCATCCTTCATGGTGTCGGGCGAGACGTGGGAGAGATCCACCAGCATGCCGAGGCGGTTCATCTCGAGCACGATCGTCTCTCCCAGATCGGAGAGGCCGCCCACCGCCGGTTCGTCGGTGCACGCATCGGCCCAGGGCGTGTTGTCGCTGTGGGTCAGGGTCATGTAGCGCGCGCCGAGGAGGTAGAACATGCGCAGGACCTGGAGCGACGAGTTGATGGAGTGGCCCCCCTCCATGCCGATGAGCGAAGCGATGCGACCCCGCTTGAAGGACTGCTCGATGTCGTCGGCGGTGAGGCAGAGCTCGAACACGTCGGGATAGCGGGCGCAGAGCTGGTGCACGACGTCGATCTGCTCCAGGGTGACGCGCACCGCCTCGTCGGGCCCGAGGCTCGTGGGCACGAAGACCGACCAGAACTGCGCTCCCACCCCGCCTTGCCGCAGGCGAGGGATGTCGGTGTGCATGTCCGGCTGGTTGGTGAGGAGATCGATCTTGCTCACGTCTCCCTGGGCCTTGTCCCGGATCCGCCAGGGAAGATCGTTGTGACCGTCGATGAGGGGAGCCTGGCCGAGAAGGCGCCTCACCCTCGCGTCCGGATCCTCGGCGTCTCGTGCCCACGCGGTGCAGGCCAGGAGAGCCAGGATTCCCGTCAGCAGGGCCATCTTGAAAGAACGCATGCGCTCACTCCTTCCCGATCGTGTCCATTCTCACCGTCAGCTTCTCGATGCGGTCAAGCCGGGGCTCGACCCCCATTCCCTTCCGGTCGAGAGGCACGCGTACACGGCCCTCTCCGTCCATCACCCACTCCGGATCGACGATGTCTTCCTTCCAGTAGCGGGCACTGGGCGACACGTCTCCGGGGATCTTGAAGTTCGGCAGCGAGGCGAGGGCCACGTTGTGGGCGCGTCCCACTCCGCTCTCGAGCATTCCGCCGCACCACACCGGAATGTCGTTCTCCCGGCAAAGATCGTGGATGGCGATGGACTGGCTGAACCCGCCCACGCGCGAGGGTTTGATGTTCACGATGCGTCCGGCGCCGAGCTCGATCATGTCCTGGGCGCGGTCGAGACCGGTGATCGACTCGTCGAGGCAGATGGGCGTGCGGAGCCTCTTCTGGAGCCGGGCGTGGCGCACGATGTCGTCGTGGGCGAGCGGCTGCTCGATCATGACGAGGTCGAGCTCGTCGAGGAGCACCAGGCGATCGGTCTCCTCGAGGGTGTAAGCATTGTTGGCGTCGGCCATGAGGGGAGCCTCGCTCCCCAGCGCCTCGCGCACCGCCCGCACGAATTCCACGTCGGATCCCGGCTCGATCTTCATCTTGATCTTGCGGTATCCCTGCGCGAGGGCGGCCTTCGCCTTCTCCACCAGGGTCGCCGGATCCTTCTGGATCCCGATGGAGATGCCCGTCTCGATGGTCTCGCGCGTGCCGCCGAGAAGCCGCGACAGGGGCACACCCTCCCTTTGCGCCACGAGCTCCCAGATCGCCATCTCCACCGCCGCCTTGGCCATGTTGTGACCCCTGAAGCTCTTCTGCAGGGCGGGGTACACGTCGCGGGGATGCTCGAAGCCTCTTCCGAGGACTCGTGGCGCGACCCAGTGCGTGATGGCCTGCCAGGCGGTGTCGATGGTCTCGGGCGAGTAGTTCGGCGACTCTCCCGCCGGGCACTCGCCCCATCCCCGGGTACCGTCCGCGTCGATGACCTCGACGAGGAGGATCCGCCGCTCGGTCACGGTTCCCGAGGAGATGCGGAACGGCTCCACCAGAGCCATCCTCACCTCCCGCAGACGGATCGTCTCGATGCGCACCATGATTGTCGGCCTCCCTGGCCAGCCGGGCGATCGGGCCATGATGGAGTGCAAGCGCCCCCGAGGCAAGGGCATAGGCAGCCGCTCGCGGGAGCCTCGGCCTCGCACGCACCTGCGGCCGGGCGATTGGCGAGGACGTCATCGGGAAGATGTCGTACAACGGGCTCGTCGGGAGATCCGGGAATGAAGCGGGCCGTGTTGTCCGGATGGACCACTGAGAGGACCTTGCCATGTCCTCGAGGAATGCTCGCCCGAGATGGTGCGCCCCCGTGGCTCTGTCGCTGATGGTTCTGCTCTCCGGAGCAGGCTGCGGTGGTGGAGGTGGAGGGAGCGGGGGGAGCCTCTCCCTTCTTTCGGCCCATCTCGAGAACGGTTCCCGCCTCCCCGCGCAAGGGGTCTTCCTCAATGACCAGGTCGTCCTCGAGTTCTCTTCCCCCCTCGATCCTGCCTCCGTCCACTTCGATGCCATCCAGATCCGGAAGAGCGAGGGGGGCTTCGCCATCCCCGCGCCCGGGACCCTGGTCACGATCGGGTCCACCGTCCGGTTCGTGCCGCGCCTGCCGCACCGCCCGGACCTCGCGGATTCGGGGCTCGAGCCCGCCAGCTCCTACCGGATCCGCATCCTGTCGCATCCCGATGCGCGCGCCGTTCGCTCCCGGGGAGGCCAGCGTCTCGAGTCGAGCCTCGATCTCACGTTCTCCACGCGGAGCACGGAGCCCTTCTTCCTCGACGCCGAGCCGGGGGCTCCCGAGCTGGTGGCGGTGGCCATCGATCGAGATGGCGACGGGAGGCTGGATACCGACGGTGACCCTGCCACCGTTGATTCCGAGGAGCTCCTCGTCGCCGACGGGATTCCTCTTCTCGACGGAGTTCCCGTGGGCCTGGCCCGATCACCCCTGCGCATCGGACTCCTCCTGAGCGAGGCGATCCACCCGGGCTCTCTCGCTCTCGACGGCAACCGCGACGGCGTCGCCGATGCGGCCAGGCTCCGGGTGATTCCCGGCGACCGTCCCGTGGCCTTCGATCTCGAGCTGACCCAGGGGGTCTCCCTCGTGACCGGGCGTCTCTTCTCGCTCGTGGAGATCGTGCCCCGGAGCACGCTTCCCCCGGCTTCCCTCCTGCGCCTCGAGCTCGAGGAAATCGTGGTGGATCTCTCCCCGCGACCCTTGCCCGTGCAGGGAGCGAGCTTCGACTTCGTGACGGAGACGGGCCCATCTTCCTTCGAGGATCGTTTCGAGGAGACCTTCGGCGACCGGCGGCGCCACGATCCCTCCTCGACCGCCGAGTGGGACATCCTCGACTCGGGGGTGCTGACGGCAGGAAAGGGAGTCGGGGGCACGGGGCTCGATGGGCCGTTCCGCCCCGCTCCCGATGCACACCTGGTCTTCGATACCGATGTGCGCGACGTCTACAACTTCACCGAGATCTTCATCCCGCGCGCCACCGTGGTGGAGGTCGTGGGGCACCGTCCGCTGCAGCTCTTCTCCACCGGTGACATCGAGATCGCGGGCGCCATCATGGCCAACGGAGAGCCCGGCGAGGGGGGCCGGTCCCTGGCCTCGGATCCGCTCCCGGTGGGCGGCGGCAAGGGTGGTCCGGGGGGTGGACGCGGCGGCCGCGGCAACGTGCTGGTCGGGGGAGGGCGCGCCGAGAGCGGAGTGGGTCCTCCCGGTACCCTGGGAGGAGGGCAGGGGGGACGTCGCTCCGAGATGATTCCCGGTGGCGGAGGCGGCGGAGGACACGAACGCCCCGGAGGCTCGGATCCCGACGGAGCCGTTACCGGAGGCGCGGGAGGAAAGGTCTACGGAGATCCCCTCATCAGCCTTCTCTTCGGGGGATCGGGAGGTGGTGCGGGCGGAAACGGCCAGGGAAGAGTGCAGGGCTCCGATACGTCCGGTGGCGGCGGCGGGGGGGGAGGAGGCGCCATCCTGCTGAGCACGGGAGCGACCTTCCGCCTCGACGGGGGTCGGGTCGCGACCAACGGGGGTCGGGGCGGTGACGGGGGATTCCCCACCAGCCTGGCTCGCGGCGGCGGGGGAGGTGGTGGCGGATCCGGCGGGTCGGTCAAGATCGAGGCCTTCCGTTCCGCGGAGATCCTGGTGGGGGGGCTGCGCAGCTTCGGGGGCGAGGGAGGAGCCTCCGGGGGGCCGGGTGCGCGTTCCGGATCCGCCGGCGCGCCCGGGCGTCTGAGGATGCTGGTTCTTTCCTCGGACGCCGAGGGCTCGAACCTCGGCAAGTCCTTCGCGCTGTCCCGCTTTCTCGACACGGGGGCCGACACACCGCGGTACGCGTTCGTGGCCAACGATCCCGTCACCGGCGAGGTGCCGAGAAGCGGCAGGTTTCCGGATCTTGCCTTCCAGGGACCCATCCCTGACACCGCCACCGTGCACGTCTTTTTCCAGGGAGCCCGGGTCCTCGACGAGGCCTCTCTCTCGCCGGACCCGGCAAGCCTCACCGCGTGGACTCCCCGGATCGAGGACGTCGATGGCCACCGATTCGTGCGCTACCGCATCGAATTCGACATCGGCCAGGAGATCCTCACGGTACCGAGGCCGGTGGTGACCCGGCTCACCGTCCGCTTCTCCTTCGACATCTGATCGGGGAATTCCTTGACGCCGACGGTCCTCTCGGCGACCCTCGACCCCTTCACGGAGCCGCTCGACGGCTCGACCCTTGGAAGGGAACTCGATGCGAAAGGACGTCTTCGAGCCGGAAGAGAAGCGGGACTGGTTCGGCCACCCCCGCGGGCTCTCCGTCCTCTTCCACACCGAGATGTGGGAGAGGTTCAGCTACTACGGGATGCGGTCGCTGCTCGTTCTCTACATGGTGAACGAGCTGGGGTTCGACGACTCCGCCCGGGCCTATCCCATCTATGGGGCCTACGCCGCCTTCGTCTACGCCTTCCCGGTGCTGGGCGGCTGGGTCGCCAACAAGTGGCTGGGCTACTCGCGGGCCATCGTCCTGGGCGGAATTCTCATGGCGCTCGGCCATTTCTGTCTGGCCATTCCCCACACCATCGCCTTCTTCCTCGGGATGGCGTTTCTCTGCGTGGGCAACGGCTTCTTCAAGCCCAATCTCGCCAGCTCGGTGGGAGGACTCTACGAAGAGAGCGATCCGCGGCGCGACCGTGGCTTCACGATCTACTACATGGCGGTGAACATCGGGGCCCTTCTGTCGCCGCTCATCGTGGGCGAGCTCGGTCAGAAGCAGAGCTGGCACCTCGGTTTCTCGCTCGCCGGCTTCGGAATGCTCCTCGGTCTCGTGTTCTATCTGAGGGGCTACCGGAGGCACATCGGCGACATCGGCGAGCCCGACGACCCGGAGCTCCTCCGGAAAAACGTCTTTCTGGGCATCGGTCGCTTCGGCCTCATCGCCGCGGGAGCCCTCGTCCTCGTTCCCACGATCGCGCTCTCGCTCTACCATCATCAGACCGCGACCTGGGTGATCCAGGGAACGAGCCTCGTCGTCCTGCTCATCCTGGTGGGGATGGCCGTCTACGCCGAGCCTCGCCAGCGGTTGCGCATGGTCGTGCTGCTCATCCTGATGGTCTTCCACATGATCTTCTGGGCGGGGTTCGAGCAGGCGGCGAGCTCGTTCAACGTACTGGCCGACCGTCACGTGGACAAGCACGTCCTCGGCTTCGAGCTGTCGGCGGCGGCCACCCAGGCCATCAACCCCGCCTTCATCATCTTGCTCGCCCCCTTCTTCAGCATGCTGTGGGGATTCCTGCAGAGAAAGAAGACGGATCCCTCGATCCCGGCAAAATTCGGCCTCGGTCTCGTGCAGCTCGGACTGGGTTTCTGGGTGCTGACCGTGGGAATCTCGCTCTCCGACGAGAAGGGCACGGTGGCCCTCGTCTTCCTGGTTCTCTGCTATCTTCTCCACACCACGGGAGAGCTCTGTCTGTCGCCCATCGGCCTCTCCGCGGTGACCAAGCTTGCCCCGCCGCGGTGGGTCGGGTTCTGCATGGGGGCGTGGTTCCTCACCATCGCCAACGCCCACATCTTCGCCGCCGGCATCGCCGCCCTCACCGGCGAGGGAGCCGAGGGGGAGCTCGAGGGAAGGGCGGCGGTGCTGCGTTACTCCGAGGTTTTTCACGGAGTCTTTCTTTTCGTGGTGGTGGCAGGAGTCGTGCTCCTCGTGCTCTCGCCGCTCATCCGGAGGCTCATCCCCGACGTGCGGTGAGGCTTCTTCACGACCCTGACCGAAGGAAACATCATGGATGAGCCGGTTGCCACGGCGCTCATCAGCGACCCCATGGGGGTTCTCGCGGTTCTCCTGGGGTTTCTGGCTCTGCTCTTTGCGAGCGCGCGCCATCCCGGCCTCGGGAAGGTCTTCAAGTACGTTCCGCTGCTCGTCTTTGCCTACTTCGTGCCGACGCTCCTGTCCAACACCGGGATCATCCCGGTGGAGACCGAGCTCTACTCGTTCATCAAGACGTGGCTCCTGCCCGCGAGCCTCCTCCTGCTCACCCTCTCGGTGGACATTCCCGCCATCCTGCGCCTCGGCGGTCCCGCGGTGGGGCTCTTCCTCACCGCCACTCTCACCATCGTGATCGGAGGGCCTCTGGCCTACCTGCTCACCGGTTGGCTCGTCCCCGAGAGCCTGGGGGAAGAGGCCTGGAAGGGTCTCGCCGCCCTCTCCGGCTCGTGGATCGGCGGCACCGCCAACATGGTGGCCATCGGTGAGAGCGTCGGGGTGAGTGACAGCACGTTCCAGCTCATGATCGTGGTGGACGTGGCGGTGGCCAACGTCTGGATGGCGGTGCTGCTCTTCTTCGCGGGGAAAGAAAAGGAGATGGACGCGAAGATCGGCGCCAACCGCGCGTCCATCGACGAGTGCAGAAAGAAGGTCGAGGCCTTCCAGCTCGAGGTGGAGCGGCCCACCACCCTCGCCGACCTCCTTGCCATCACGGCGCTGGGGCTGGTGGGAGCCTGGGTGGCCACCGAGTTGTCCACGCTGCTTCCGCAGATCGGCGACATCGTCAAAGGGTTCACCTGGGTGGTGATCCTGGTCACCACGATCGGGGTGGGACTCTCGTTCACCCCCATTCGCCGGCTCGAGGGTGCGGGGGCGAGCAAGGTGGGTTCGGTGTTCCTCTATCTTCTCGTCGCCTCGATCGGTGCGCACGCCGAGTTCAGAAAGGTGCTCGAGGCACCGTCGCTGGTGGTGGTGGGTGCGGTGTGGATGTCCATTCACGCCACTGTCTTGCTCCTGGTGCGTCGGCTCTTCCGGGCTCCGATCTTCTTTCTCGCCGTGGGCTCCAAGGCGAACATCGGCGGAGCGGCGTCGGCTCCCATCGTGGCCGCGGCGTTCCATCCCGCCCTCGCGCCGGTGGGCATCCTGCTCGCGGTGGCGGGGTACGTGCTCGGCACCTATGCCGGTCTCGTGTGCGCGGCGCTTCTGAAGCTGGTGCACGGGGTGGTGGGGTAGAGGTGGGGGGCGGTGGCGACTGACCGGGTCCTCTTCTTCCGGAGAGCCGGGTCGTGGGCGAGGGGCTCGTTGCGACACAGAGGACACCGAGGGAAGAGGAGATCACAGAGGAAGAGGTGCAGCGCCGGCCGAAGCGGCCGCCGCTGCGAACAGAGAGGGTGAAGAGAGCCGGCGGCCGAGGAGAAGCGAAGGCGTCGGTTGCCGCCAGCTTCGTTGGCGCCATCGGCGGCGTTCAAACCCGTAACCGTCGCCGCAACCATCTCCGCTTCCGTCGCCGTCCCCGTCTCCGCGACCGTCCCCGTAACCGACCCCGCCTCCGCCTCCGTCCCTGGATCCGCCGCCTGTGGTCGGTGGACAGTCGCCCGCTCTCCATCCAGACGGTTTCCCGTCAGGTGTTCAGCTGGTAGGTCCTTGGTTGTTCAACAGCGAGAAAGACCTCGCTTCGGCCCCTCGCTTCCGGGATCTCGCCGCAGGAGCTACCGTACAAAGGATCCGCCGTCCTTCCGGGACGCGCTCCACCCTGATCCATCGCCCCCAGGGAGAACGATCCATGATGCATCGCACACGCTCTCTTCTTCTCCTCCTCTGTGCACCGATCCTCTTGACGCTTCTCCCGTCTCCCGCTCTTGCCGCCGAGCGCTACTTCGTCTTCCCCGTGGCTCAGCTCGAGATCGAGGGAGAGGATCCCCTGCCGCGGCAGCTTTCCGAGCTCGGGATCCGCATCCAGCCCTGGGCCTGGAGTGGACACGGACCGGTCATCCGTCTCGATGGCGAGGGTGAGGCGTTTGTCGACACCTCGTTCGAGCCGCTCCTGATCGTACGCACTTCGGTGGAGGGCGTGGTCGCAGGATGGATCACCCTGGTGGGCTCGGACGAGAAGGGCGTCACGCACCGGTTCCGGATCCCCGGCGACCTCGAGGCCGTGTCCCGGGTCTCGTACCTCGAGGCTCTCGCCGTGCGTTTCGAGAGGCTGAAGAGAAACGCGGGGCCGGGGGCGGCCTGGTTCCGCCACCGGGCGCGTGCCGCGCGCCAGGAAATCGAGACCCTCCGGCCTGCGGGGAAACCCCTCGAGTCAACGGAGCCCGAGCTCTTCGATGCCAACATGCTGGGTCGGCCCGGGAGGCAGGGAACTCTCGAGGAAACCTACGACCTCTTCACCGGGGGGAGGGCGGTGGCCGAGAACCTGCAGCTCGATCGTCTTCTTGCCGCGGCAGGAGGAGGCGAGGCGACGGTCGCCCTCTCGGGTCTCGAGGGCGTGCGCACTCGCGCCGTCGACTGGACCAAACGCGAGAAGGTCGGGCCCGAGGGGATCGATCGCCTCTTCTCGCTCGTTCCTGAAGATCAGTACGCCCTCACCTTTCCGTCCTTCTCGTCGTTCCTGGCCGTCCTCGACGAGAGCCGCGATGCCGGAACGCCGCTCCTCCAGGCGACCGAGGAGAGGGCCGAGGATGCCCGGACCCGTGAGCGCTACGAGACGCAGCTCTGCGTGGAGCTGGGCGAGCTCGAGCGGATCCTCGGCTCGCTCCTCGTGGACAGCGTCCTCATCACCAGCTCGGATCCCTTCTTCCGCACGGGTACCGATCTCGCGCTCCTCTTTCGCTCCCGGGACTCCGAGAAGCTCCAGGCGGCTCTCGGGGCCAAGCTGGCGCTGGCGGCGTCCGGGGCGGGAATCAGCCTGGGGCGCGGAACGATCGATGGCGTTGCCTACGACTCGGCGGTGGATCCGGCCACGCGGAGAGTGAGTGCGTACCTGGCTCGTCCGCAAAGCGACGTGGTCGTGCTCACGAACTCGACGGCACAGCTCCGCGCCATCGCGGCCGTGGCCGGGGGCGCCGCGTCTCTTGCCCAGGCCGCCGAGACGGCCTTCTTCCGCCATCGCTATCCGCAGGGAGACGAGAGTGAGACCGCGTTCCTGGTCGTTCCCGACGCTGCCATCCGCAAGTGGTGCGGGCCACGCTGGCGCATCGCCTCCTCGCGAAGGACGCGCGCCGCCGCAGCGCTCTCCGAGCTCCATGCCCGGAACATCGACCTGCTCGTCGAGGGAGGGATTCCCGACGCGGGCTCCCCGGTCGACTCGAGCCCCTTCTCGGGGATCGTGGGCGACACGAAGATCTTTCCACAGGGAGTGGTGTCGCCGGTCTACGGATCCCTCGACTTCCTGACGCCGATTGCCGAGCTCTCGTTCGAAAAAGTCACCGCCGCCGAAGCCCAGGCCTATCGTCAGTGGCGCTCGGGCTACGAGAGGAACCTGACCTTCTTCGATCCCATCGCCGCGCGCTTCCAGGTCACTGGCGACCGGCTCGGGCTCGACCTCTCGATCCTCCCTCTCATCCTCGGAACCGAGTACCGATCACTCATCGAGCTGAGCCAGAAGGCGGTGCTTCCTCCCCGGGGGGGCGATCCTCATCCCGAGGCCATCCTGCACGTGGCCCTCGCTCTGAACACCGAAGCGGTGCGGATGCAACAGGCAGAAGGTTTTCTCGGCATGCTGCCCGGTCTCGGACTCCATCCCCTTTCCTGGATGGGCGATCACGCCGCTCTCTACCTCGATCGGGATCCGATCTGGGAGGAGATCCAGCGCAGAAGGGATGCAGGTGAGGCCGACGATTCCCTCCTCGCCCGGCTGCCGCTCGCCATCACCATCGACGTGAAGGATTCGCTGCGGCTGGCCGCGTTCATGACGAGCCTGCGCGCCTTCCAGGAGCAGGCGGCGCCGGACATGGTGGTGTGGGAAACCGCCGAGCATCGGGGACGCAAGTACGTCAAGCTCTCGCCTGCCCGGCGGGACGATGGCATGGGCATGATGGGCGAGCTCCGGATCTACTACGCCACGTCACCGCGGCAGCTCGTGGTCACCCTGTCCGAGGATCTCCTGCGCCGGGCCATCGACCGCGAGATCGATGGGGCACAAGCCTCGGAAGCCCCGGGAGCGAAGCCGGCCTTGCCGGTCTGGCTGGGGAACAGCCTCGGCTTTCGCATGGAGAAGGATGCGGCCACCCTTCTGGAGACCCTCTTTGCTGACGAGTGGCGCAGAACGTGGAACGCGCGCTCGGACAGGAACGTGCTCATCCTCGACGAGTGGCGGCGGATGTTCCCCGATCGCGATCCGCTCGAGGTGCACGAGCGGGTGTTCGGCACGCGTCTCCTCTGTCCAGGAGGAGGAAGCTACACCTTCTCCGAGACGTGGGGGACCCATGCCTCGACGGTGCTGGGCTGCCAGTACGAGCGCAGCAAGACCCGGGTCGAGATCTTCTCCATCCACGGGGTCGAGTCGCTGGCCGCCGGTCTGACCTTCGAGGACGACGGTCTGCGGGCGCGGGTCGAGGTCGGGCGCCACCGGTAGTCGATGTCCGGGTGACCGGGCGCGCCGGGACAGGGCTCCTACTCGAGGGTGGCCTTGATGATGTGATCGAGCTTGGGAAAGCTCTTCTCGAGGTAGGCATTGCCCTGGGTTTGGATGAGGCCCTGGTCCGGCCCCCGGCCCTGCGGCGGTCCCTCGCCGTAGCCCGCGTAGAGGGAGTCGACCACGTCCATTCCCGAAACGACCTCTCCGAAGGGCGAGAAGCCCTGCTTGTCGAGGAAGCCGTTGTCGCCGAAGTTGATGAAGAGCTGGGTGGTGCGCGAGTTCGGGCCCGAGGTCGCGAAGGTCACGTGGCCCCTCTTGTTGCCGGTCTTGACCGGGTCGTCCATCAGCGTCCTGCCTCGCCACTTGGCCTGCTCGGCGGGATCGCCGTTGATTCCGAACTGGGCCATGAAGCCCCCGATCACCCGGAAGAACTTGCACCCGTCGAAGAAGCCGGTCTTGACCAGCTCGTGGAACCGTTCGGCGGCGAGGGGGGCCCAGTCGCGGTGAACCTCGATGACGAAGGTGCCCTTGGTGGTCTCGAAGGAGGCGCGGTAGCTCTTGCCGGAGCTCGTCTTCTGCGTGCCGGACCCCGCCCCTCCGCCGGACTCGGCGGCCGGCGCGCAGCCGAGGGAAAGGGCCAGGACGAGGATCACGAGGACGGCGACGGGGACGCGGATCGGCAGGGTCATGGGTCTCACTCCCTTTTCGTGGATTCAGGATCAGGGGTCGGAGTATAGCTTGTCGGGGGAAGGGCGGGAGGCCGGAGCCGTGGCCAGGAACCGGGATCGCCATGCGGGGTCGGTGGCGGTGAAAGTCAGCTGCGCCGCTCGCGAGGGGGCCGAGGAAGCCGTGTGGGGTGGCGACGATTGGCCAGACCTGTATGATCCCGATGGCTGGCGCCGCGAAGCTCGAGAAGGACGGGAAGAGGAGGAAAGGCATGAAGAAGTCGGGTTCGACCGGGAATCAATCGGCATCCGAGGAGATCGACAAGAGGATCGCCGAGCTCGCGGACTGGCGCGTGAGCATCATGCGCAAGCTCATCCAGGATGCGGACCCGGACGTCGTGGAAGAGGTGAAATGGAGAAAGCCGTCAAACTCGATGCTCGGGGTCCCGGTGTGGTCCCACGACGGGATCATCTGCACCGGCGAGTCCTACAAGGACAAGGTGAAGTTGACCTTCGCGAGGGGGGCTTCGTTGAGAGACACGGGCAAGCTCTTCAATGCGAGCCTCGACGGGAACGCCCGGCGCGCGATCGACATCCAAGAGGGGGAGAAGGTTGACGCGCGGGCATTCAAGGCGCTCGTCCGAGCCGCGATCGACCTCAACACCGCCCTCGGAAAGAAGAAGCCAAAGCGAGCGAAGTAGGCGACAAGGTCGCCGACGATTCGCCAGTGCTGTGATCCCGATTATTTTCAGGAGAGGAGGAAAGCCATGCAGATCCATTACCTCGAGATCGTGACCCCCGACGTGGATGCGACGTGCGGCGCCCTGGAGAAGCTGCACGGCGTGAGCTTCAGCGCGCCCGAGGCCGGGCTCGGTAACGCCCGCACGGCGCCGCTGGGCAACGGTGGGCGGATCGGCGTGCGCGCGCCCATGCACGAGACCGAGGAGCCCGTGATGCGCCCCTATGTCCTGGTGGAGGACATCGAGGCGGCGGCCGAGGCGGCCAAGGCGGCCGGCGGCGAAATCGCTCACCCGCCCATGGAGATCCCCGGCCATGGCAAGTTCGCCATCTACATCCAGGGCGGCATCCATCACGGCCTCTGGCAGGTCTGATCGGGGCAGGCATGCCGCGCCCGCCCCCCCCCGTGGCCGCTGCCGTAGCCGTGCCTGCGCCCGTCCCGGGATGCCGCCTCGGCAGGATTGACACGCTCCCTCCTGATGTGCTTTCCTGACTCACGGGTAGGTCCCAAACGCATCTCGGGAATCACGTACTGGTCAAGGCGTCAGTCTCCAGCGGAGGTGAATGGCATGGCGAAGAACGTGATCAACGGTGTCGACGTCGCCGCCCTGGGCGAGATCATCTCGGACTTCAAAGCCGATCCGAAAACGGCGAAGTTCGAATTTCGGAGCTCGACAGACTGGCAAGGTGGCGCCGTCGTGAAGTCGACCTTCTCGGGTCACAAGCGCAATGGTGTGGACAGCGCCAGGGCGAAGCCCCACCAGCTGGCCGGCGATGAGCCGGTAGCTCTACTGGGGAGCGACAAGCATGTCGGCCCGGCTGGCCATCTGTTGCACTCGATGTGTCACTGCCTGACGGTCACAACCGCTTACCACGGGGCCGCGCGAGGCGTGAAGATCGATTCCTTGCGGATCGACGCAGAGGGCAGTCTCGACCTGCAAGGGTTCCTGGGCTTGAGCGACAAGGTCAAGCCGGGGTTCAAGCAGATCCACCTCAAGGCTCATATCGACTCGCCGAACTCGCCCGAAGAAGTTCTCGCGCTTTTCCGGTATGCCCAGGGACGCTCCCCGATCTGCTCCACGATCCGTCACGATGTGAGCCTCTCCTGGGAATTCGACATCGATGCCGTCGATGCCGGTCCGGACACGGGAGAGGATCGGCACGGCGTCAATTTCCCGCGCCTCGCCGCCACGGTTCAGGCAGTGAAAGAGACTCCGGAACTGGGCAAGTGCAAGTTCTTCACTTCCGCCGAGTGGCTGGGTGGCGCCAGGATCAAATCATCGCACCCGGGTTTCGATCAAGCCGAGGGAGATCTCCTGATGCATCACCGGGAGGGAAGCCCGAAGAGCTACGTCGGCGACGAGCCTGCGGCGCTGCTGGGCTCCGATGCCGGCCCCTCGCCGTCGGAGACGCTCTTGCATGCGATGGCGAACTGCGTCTCGGTGACCACTTCCTACCACTCGGCGGCCCGTGGCATCCCCCTCGACGCCTTCAACGTGAAGCTGGAAGGCGATATGGACCTGCAGGGATTCGCGGACCTCGACGACAACGTGACGCCGGCCTATCAGAACATCAGGGCCAAGGTCAAGATCAAGGCCGGTGGGAAAAAGGGAGATATCGCGGAGCTCTTGAAGTTCGCCACCTCCCATTCCCCGATGTGCAACAGTGTCAGCCGGCCGGTCGATGTCTCCTTTTCCCTGGTGCATAACGGCACAGCCATTTCCTGACCGCTCATCGGGCAAGGGACGGGTACGGTCGTCCGGGCGCAGCGGACGTGCCAGGACGGCGCGCCGCAAAATGGCCCGGATGTGGACGCCCCGCCTCCATCTGCTAACCTCCCGGTTTTCCCCGCACTCACCGAGGTCCATCGTCATGCAGGTCGGCATCGTCGGTCTCCCCCAGTCCGGGAAGACCACCCTTCTCAACGCCCTCACCGGCCAGGAGCTGGTCACCGGGGGATTCTCGGGCCGCGAGTCGGTCAATCTCGGCACCGCCCGGGTTCCCGATCCGCGCCTCGACGCCCTCGTCCCCCTCTTCGAGCCCGAGAAGAAGATTCCGGCCACGGTCGACTTCATCGACGTGGCGGGTTTCGCTCCGGCCAAGGAGGGAGAGCGCGGCATCTCGTCCGAGCTCATCGGCAAGATGCGCAACGTCAACATGCTCATGGCGGTGGTGCGGGCATTCGAGAACGAGAGGGTTCCCCACCCGTCCCAGTCGGTGGATGCCGAGCGCGACTTCGAATCGCTGCGCACCGAGCTCCTGGTGGCCGACCAGACCGTGGTGGAGGCGCGCATCGAGAAGCTCGAGAAGACCGTCAAGCACAAGAAGGATCCCGAGTCGGTCCAGCATCTCGAGCTCATGAGGAGATGCATCGAGGCCCTGGAAAGGGAAGACCCCCTGCGCGCGGTCGAGTTCAGCGCCGCGGAGGAGAAGCTCCTTCGCGGCTACAACTTTCTCACCCTCCAGCCTCTCCTCGTGGTGGTCAACATCGGCGAGGGAGACTTCGAGAAGGAGGCGGAGATCGTGGCCCGGTTCGAGCCGCGTCTTCGCCACCCGGGCACACGCATCTCGGTGGTGTCGGCCCGGATCGAGGCCGAGATCCAGGGGCTGGAAGAGAAGGAGGCGGTGATGTTCCGGGAGGAGCTCGGCATGAAGGAGCCCGCCCTCGACAAGCTCATCCGCGCATCTTACGAGCTCCTGGGGTTGATCTCGTTCTTCACGGTGGGAAAGGACGAGGTGCGGGCCTGGACCATTCGCGATGGTCTCCTCGCTCCGGCGGCGGCGGGAGCCATCCACGGTGACATCGAGCGCGGCTTCATCCGGGCGGAAGTGGTCTCGTACGAGGACTTCATGAAGGTGAAGACCCTCGTTGATTGCAAGAAGGCCGGGACCCTGCGCCTCGAGGGCAAGGACTACCGGGTGGCCGACGGCGACATCATCAACTATCGCTTCTCGGTGTAGGCATCCAGGAGGAGGGCTCGAATGAGTACGCTGGAACGATGGGGGACGGGACTCGTCCTGGGGATGGTTCTCCTCCTGAGCGGCTGCGCCACCACCCGGGAAGACCTCGACGGGGTGGAGCGTGAGTGCCGGGAGGTGCTGAGTGCCCAGGTGAAAGCCTGGAACGCGGGAGACATCGAGTCCTTCCTCGAGGGCTACGTCCAGACCAAGGAGCTGACCTTCGTGAGCAAGAAGGTCAACCGCGGCTACGCCCAGGCGGCCCAGGCCTTCCGGGACGGCTATCCCGATCGGGGAACCATGGGAAGGCTCCGGTTCGAGGATCTCACGGTGCGGGCCTTGACGAACAACGACGCCATCGTGACCGGGGCCTATCGCCTCGCCGACACCACCCGTGGAGAGTCGGGAGGACGGTTCACGCTCCTCATGCGCAGGGAGGCCGAGGGAATGCGCATCCTCTACGATCACACGAGCCGGGAAGGAGAAGAGGAGGAGTAGGTCCGGAATTCCGAGGCGTTCCCGTCCCCTCCGCGCTCGCCTTGACATCGCCGGACGCCCCGTCTAGTCTTCCCCCGCACGATCCCCGAGGGGGGGAATCCCGGATCCACTACCGGAAGGAGCCTCATGCCGCGTCTTCCTCTCGCTCTGCTCCTCTCCCTGTCCCTTCTCGCCGGCTCGGGCTGCACCTGGTCCCGCACCCGCGTCAACGATCCCGACTTCCGCACCAAGGCGGCATCGGTGGTACCCGGCAAGACCACGGCCAGGGAGCTGATCCAGACCCTCGGTACCCCCATCAACTGGGTCGAGCTCCCCGGCGGCAACCACATGTACGCCTACAGCTACGGGGACTCCAAGACCGAGGGGTTGACGCTCCTGGTCGTGAACATCCTCAAGACGAACGTGGGTCTGGATTCGGCGTTCTTCCTCCTCGACGACAAGGACGTCGTCCGCGAGAAGTACATCGGCACCAACTCCGAGGACCTACCCTGGGAGTGGTGGGCCTTCGGTGATTGACATGGGACGCCTCGATCGATTCCTGCCGGCGCTGCTTCTGGTCCTCCTGCTGCCGCTCCTCCTGCTGCTGGCATCCGGATGCACGTTCCACCGGGTGATCACCAACGAAGGGGTTCGCGACCTCGATCCCTCCGGGCTCGTCATCGGCAAGAGCAACTGGCGTGACTGCATCCGCGAGCTGGGGCTGCCTGCCGCCTCGACGTCCGAGCAGGTGGGGCAGGAGCTCCCCACTCTCCGCTTCTTCAGCTACACCTGCACCGATCGCAAGACGGCGGGCTTCGTCATCACCCGGTGGATCTCCGTGCCGCTCCAGTGGTCCGACGAGCAGAGCGACCGGCAGCTCGTGGTCGAGTTCGATACGAACGGGATGGTGAAGGATCTCTACGCCACGGAGAAGAGGGCGATCTGGCGCCCGCTCCAGGGAGAATCCCCCCGCGAGAGCCACTCCGTTCGCGACCAGGAGGAGTGGCCCTGAGAGTCGTTGACGAGCTTCAGCGAAGCCAATGGGTAGAGGTCCGCTCGGGCGGGTCGCCGCTCATGAGTGATCCAGGCTCGAGGCCTCGACACTCGTCGGCTCCTTCTGCCGCATGGACCGAGGCGCGGGCAGCCTCTCGTAGATCTCGACGATCTCCCGGAGACGGGCGGCGGTGCTCCGGGCGAGCATCCAGGGCACCATCCTGAACGTCCATTGCCCTGATTCCACCCCGGGAGTGTTCATGCGACAATCGCTGCCCAGCCCCACCAGGTCCTGGAAAGGGATGACCACGAGATCGGCCACCGAGGCGCAGGCGAGGCGCAGCAGGTCCCAGTGAATTTCCGCCCCGGACTTGCCCAGGTAGCGCCGCACGCGCTCGCGGTCGGCGTCGCCGAGGTCCTCAAGGAACCAGCCCATGGTGGTGTTGTTGTCGTGAGTTCCTGTGTAGACCACGAGGTCTCGGTCGTGGCGGTGGGGCAGGTAGGCCTGGCCCTCGCCGCCGTCGAAGGCGAACTGCAGAACGGCCATTCCCGGCAACCCCGTCGCCTTGCGGAGCTCGTGAACCTCCTCGGTGATGAGGCCGAGATCCTCGGCGATGAGAGGGAGGTCGCCGAGCTCTTCCCGCAGGGCATGGAAGAGCTCCTTGCCGGGAGCCTTGACCCAGCTTCCCTCGGCGGCGGTGAGGGCCCCGGCGGGAACCGACCAGTAGGCCTCGAAGCCCCGGAAGTGGTCGACACGGACCATGTCGAGCAGCGAGAAGGCGGACCGGAGGCGGTCGATCCACCACCGGTATCCCGTCCTGCTCAGAGCCTCCCAGTCGTACAGCGGATGACCCCAGAGCTGTCCCGTCTTGCTGAAGTAGTCGGGGGGAACGCCCGACACGGTCAGAGGACGACGATCCGCATCGAGCTGGAACATCTGCGGATGGGCCCAGACGTCCGCCGAATCCAGGGTGACGAAGATGGGCACATCACCGATGATGCGCACGGACCTCTGGTGGGCGTACCGACGCAGGGCGTCCCACTGGCGGTAGAAGAGGAACTGGAGGAACGCCTGGTGGTCGACCTCCTCGCGGTGCTCCTGGAGAAGGCCGGCCAGGGCCTCGGGCTCGCGTAGCTGGACCGCTCGAGGCAGCTCCGGCCAGCTCAGCCCCTGCCGGGCGTGGACGGCGGCAAGCAGGCAATAGTCCGAGAGCCAGGAGGCATTCGTGCGGCGGAACTCCTCGTAGCCCTTCTGGAGATCGATCGAGCCGCCGCCGGTGGTGAATCGCTGGTGAGCCCGGCGGAGAAGGTCGTTCTTGTACGCCTTGGCCACCTCGTACACGACGCTGTGCTCGCTCGCATCGGGGTGGGGCAAGAGATCTTCCTGCCCCAGGAGCCCGTCCTCGACCAGATCTTCCGGGCTGATGAGCAGAGTGTTTCCGGCGAAGACCGAGGTGCCGGCATAGGGAGAGTTCCCGGGCCCGGGGGGCGACAGGGGCAAGACCTGCCACCAGCACTGGCCCGCCTGGGCCAGCCAGTCGACGAAGCGCCGGGCCCACGGGCCCAGGTCGCCCACCCCGAAAGGCCCGGGCAAGCTCGTGACATGGAGGAGCACGCCGCACGATCGCTCGATTTTCATGGGCCGAGAGTGTAGGAAAGGGAGGCGACGACGGATACGGGAGTGAGCCCGGTCGCTGCGGGTGGGGAGATCCCGAGGCAGAGGGTCCTCTCAGATGGGTTGCGTCTCGTGAACCGTCCGGGCTAGAATCTCTCGCGTCGGCCCCGCCGGCCTGGCTCGGGCGCTGCTGGCCCCGGGCGGAAGCCTCCTGCCTCGAGAAAGGACCTCTGACGATGACGACAACCGCTCTTTCCCGATCGATCCTGCCCGGCCTTCTCGCCGCCGGCCTCCTGCTGGCGCCGGCCACCGTCCTGGCCAAGGAGCGCTGGTCGCCGTTCCACGTGGCGGAGCTTCGAGGTGTCACCTCGGCCGTCGTGTCTCCCGATGGCCGGCTGGTGGCCCATGTCCTGTCCGTGCCCCGGGACCCTCTCGAGGGCGAGGATGGTCCGGCCTACACCGAGCTCCACGTCTCCTTTCCCGACCGCAAGTCGCGAGGCTTCATCACGGGGAAGGTGTCCATCGGCTCCGTCTCCTGGACGCCTGATGGCACGGGTATCGCCTTTCTCGACAAGAGAGATGGAGATGACGAGAAGTCCCTCTACGTGATCCCGGTGGACGGTGGCGAGGCCCGTCGCGTCCTCTCGCACGAGAGCGGGATCTCGTCCTACAGCTTCGCCGCGGACGGTGTGACCGTTGCTTTCGTGGCCACCCCGAAGGAGAGCAAGGAGAAGAAGAAGCTCCGTGACAAGGGCTTCAAGCAGGAGATCTACGAGGAGGAGTGGCGACCGGCCGAGGTCTGGATCGCTCACCTCGGCGACGAGAGCGACAAGCCCCGAAAGCTCGAGCTTCCGGGATCCGCCTCCTCGATCGAGCTGAGCCCCGATGGCAAGAAGCTTGCCCTCGCGCTTGCCCCCACCTCGATGGTCGACGATTCCTACATGCGGCGCCGGGTCAAGATCGTCGATGTCGCCACGGGCTCCATCGAGGCCGCGATCGCCAACCCCGGCAAGCTGGGCGAGCTGGCCTGGAGCCCCGATTCCAGCCATCTCGCCATGATCTCGGCCATCGACATCAACGATCCATCGGAGGGGCGGCTGATGGTCGTCTCCGGCCAGGGAGGCGACCTCACCGAGATCCTGCCCTCGTTCCAGGGCCACGTCACCGACATCGCCTGGCAGGATGCCGAGACGGTCATGTATCTGGCCGACGTCGGTTGCGAGACCATCTTCGGAGAGGTGCGCATCGATGGCTCGGGCAAGAAGCTGCATGTTCCCGCGGGAGGGCCGGTGTTCAGCTCGTTCTCGCTGTCCAGGGACGGTCGTGCGGCAGCCTTCCTCGGCCAGTCGCCCACCCATCCGTCCGAGGTCTACACCATGGGCCACGGGGACATCGCACCCACCCGCCTCACCTTCAGCAACGCCTGGCTTCCCAACATGGAATTCGCCCGCCAGGAGGTCGTCGAGTACCGCGCTCGCGACGGTCTGCGGCTCCAGGGAATCCTCGTCCATCCCCTGGAGGAGAAGGAGGGCACCCGCCACCCGCTGATCCTCACCGTCCACGGCGGTCCCGAATCCCACTACCGGAACGGCTGGATGACCGCCTACTCCATGGCCGGGCAGGTGGGCGCCGCCGAGGGGTTCGCCGTCTTCTATCCCAACTACCGGGGGAGCACCGGACGCGGGGTTCCCTTCTCGAAGCTGAGCCAGGGCGACCCCGCGGGCAAGGAATTCGACGACTACGTGGATGGTGTCGACCACCTCGTGGCCGCTGGCCTCGTCGATCGTGACCGCGTGGGCATCACCGGCGGATCCTACGGCGGATACGCCACCGCCTGGGGATCCACCTACCACACCCAGCGGTTCGCCGCCGGCGTCATGTTCGTCGGCATCAGCGACAAGATCTCCAAGTGGGGGACGAGCGACATTCCGTACGAGCTGTTCGCGGTGCACGATCGGCACTATCCCTGGCAGGACTGGGATCTGTTCCGAAGGAGGAGCCCGGTCACCTATGCCCCGCAGAGTCGGACGGCCCTCCTCATCCTGCATGGCAAGGACGATCCGCGGGTGCATCCGTCGCAGTCCCTCGAGCTCTACCGCTATCTCGACGTGATCGGGAAGACCCCGGTGCGTCTGGTCTGGTATCCCGGGGAGGGGCACGGCAACCGGAAGGCGGCGGCCAGGCTCGACTACAACCTCCGTCTCCTGCAGTGGATGACCCACTACCTGAAGGGCCCGGGAGGCGAGAAGCCGGATCCGGAGCTCTCCTACGACGATCCGCGCCAGAAGGCTCCGGGAGCCCGCCCCGTCGATTGAGGCCGGGGGTCCCGTCACCCGGTGGTTCGTCGCCCTGAGCGCGTTGTCTAGAGCACCGCGCTCAGGGCTCCGGCGGCATTGCTGGCCACACGCCGGAGCCAGGGCCGCCGCTCCCAGTCTTCGGCCACGATGGCCACCGATCGATCGAGATAGGACTTCTGGAGCAGCCGGAGGTGGCTGCTGAAGTCGGTGTCGAAGATGACCAGGCTCACCTCGAAGTTGAGCTCGAAGCTCCTGCGGTCGAGGTTTGCGGTGGAGACCACGGAGAGATTCCGGTCGACGGTCATGGTCTTGGAGTGGAGGAGCCCGCCCTCGAACTCACGGATCCGGACCCCGGCGTCGAGGAGAATGTCGTAGTGGCTCCGGCTGGCCGTCGCCACCAGGGGGGAGTCGTTTCTTCGCGGGACGACCAGGGTCGTCTCCACCCCGCGGCGAGCCGCGGTCTCCAGCGCGCCGATGGTGGTCTCGTCGGGAACGAAGTACGGCGTGGTGAGGATGAGCTCTTCCTTCGCGGTGTGAAAGGCGGCGGGAATGAGCTGGCGCAGGGCCGCATTGAAGGAGTGGGGGCCGGTCGCGATGACCTGTGCGATCACGCCCGAGGGCCGTGGCTCGAGGTGGAGAGTCCTCGGGGTCTCGTCCACGACCGGATGGTCGAGGGCCCAGTCCTCGTCGAAGAGCTCCTGGAGGTCGCAGAGGATGGGGCCCTGGATGCGCACCATGGTGTCGACCCAGGGTGCGAAGCGCTTCTTGGGGGCGAAGTGCTCATCGGCGATGTTCTGGCTGCCCGTGTAGCCGACGGTGCCATCGATGATGGCGATCTTGCGGTGGTTCCGGAGATCGAGGCGGGAAAAGAGGGCCCGGATCAGGCGGGCAGGGAGGCACTCCACCACCCGTACCCCACCCTTCTCGATGTTCTTCCTCAGGCTGGAGCGCAGGAAGGTGCGCGAGCCCACGCTGTCCAGGAGAAGGCGCGTGTCCACGCCCCGGGCCTGGGCTCTCTTCAGGGCCTCTCCCACCCGGATGCCCGTGCTGTCCGGGAGCATGATGTAGAACTCGAGGTGGCAGTAGCTCCGGGCGCCATCGATGTCGGCCACGAGCTTCTGGACGAAGGTCTCGGCGTTGCCGATCAGCTCCAGCAGATTGCCCGGGCGTGGGGGATTGCGGGCCACCGTCTCGCCCAGCCGGGCGAGCTGCACGTACTCGGGGGGGAGCGAGGCCCATACCTGCTCCTCCCGGTAGCCTCCGGCGCTGTGGCGAGGAAGTCTCTCGAAGGGGCCCTTCCGCAGATGGATCTCGCGGTGGCGCCGGACGCGTGCCGCTCCCAGCCGCGGCTCGCCGGCCAGCAGGAAGGCGAGAAGCCCGACCACGGGCACGGCGAGGATCAAGACCACCCAGGCCACCGTGTTCGGATGACGGGTTCGCCGTCGAGAGAGAATGATCAGGACGAGCGTCGATTTCACCGCGAACTCGGCGATGAAGAAGAACGCGACCCAGAATCCGTGCATCCCTCAGATTCTAGCAGCAGAGCCCCAGCTCGTGCAGCGCCTCCTGGTCGTGGATCTTCACCCCTGACCCCTGGACCGAGATGATCTCCTCGTCGGCCAGCTGGCGCAGCCCCCGGCTCAGGGTCTCGGGAGTGATCCCGAGCACCGCGGCGATCTCCGCCTTGGGGAGCTTGAGACGGAGCACGTCCGATGCCTGGGTGCGGATCTCGTCGAGATAGCGGGCAATGCGGGCGGTGGCCTGACCGGTGGCCAGGGCCGAGCTGGCCACCTGGAGGTGGCGGTTGCGGATGGCCATGGTCTTGAGCACTCGCTTGGCGAAGTCGAAGTCCTCCTCGACCAGCTTGCGGAACGTCGCCGCCTCGACCTGCAAGACCGCGACCGGGGTGATGGCCTGGGCATTGCCCACGTAGGGGCGGTTCTCCAGGGCCGCCACCTCGCCGAAGACCTCTCCCGGCTGGACCGCCAGCATGGTGAAGGGGCGCCCCTGCACGTTGGTGCGGTAAATCTTGACGATCCCCCGCAGAACGTAGAAGAAGCCGCGGCACGGATCGTTCTCGTGGAAGAGCATCCGCTTCTTGTCGACATACTGGATGGTGGCCGTCCGCGCGAGCTCGTCCAGGTGGCCGTTGGTGATTCCCTCGAAGAAGGGGACGGCTCGCACGACATCCCGCAGGGACGTCTGGGTGACGCCACATTCCTTGGCGCGATCGCGTACGGGGGCCGGGCACTGGGGCGTGGATCCGCAGTGGGCCTCCTTGCGCATGGTCGTGATGAGCGGGTCGAGCTTGGCCCTCACTGCCGGGGTGAGGGGCACCGGCTTTCCCTCGAGGTCGCGCACCTCCTCCAGGTGGATGGCGCGGCTTCCGTTCTCCTGGAAGATCACCGTGAAGAAGAGGTCGTGATCGACTCCCTTCTTCAGGAGGTTGCTCGTGGAGACGCGGAAGTGCAGGGGACCCTTGGGCCTCGGAGGTTGGCTGAGAGAGCACCACTCGCAGTGGAGGGTCACGTCCTTGGTGATGAACGGCATTCGTTGTCTCCTGTCCGGGAGGAGCTGGTTCACGATCCAGCGGCCCCGGTTCTGCGGACGGCCAGCACGGGCTTCGGTGCCATTCGCAGCACCTTGCCGGTCACACTTCCGATGAGCAGGCGGTCGATTCCGGACCGGATCGGACTCCCGAGAACGATGAGTCCACAAGCCAGCTCGGAGGCCATCTCGACGATCTTGCGGTGGGTACGGCCCTCGGCCACGATGCACTGGCAGGGGAGGTCGGTCGCGATCTCGGCCGCCAGATCCTCGAGCTTCTTCCGGACCCGGTCCTCGAGCCCCGGAAACACTTCAAGAATGCTCCTCGCACCCGAGAGGTAGAAGGCGGGGTGGGGCACTTCTTCGATGACGTGGAGCAAATGCAGGCGCGAGCCATGTCGCCTGGCGAGGGCGACCGCCTCCTCGAGAACACTGGCCGATAGATCCGACAGATCGAGGGGCACGAGGAGGTCGGTGAGCACCAGCGTCTCTGCGGGGTTCATCTTGCGTCCGGGAACCGTGACCACGGGCCGGGATGCACCACGCACCACGGCCTCGGCCACGCTGCCCATGACGGCATGGGCCAGGCCCGTTCGGCCGTGGGTTCCCAGCACGATGAGGTCGGCCTCGGTCTTTTCGGCGTGCTCGAGGATGGCCGGGGCCACGTGGGACGCCCGCACCGTGGTGCGTTTGAAGGGGACACTCGAGGGGGTCTCGAGCGCGGACAGGCTCGCCTCGTCCTGACTGGCAAGGATCTGCGCGAGCTCGTCGGGTCTCGGAAAATGGTGTTCGGGACGATAGGGGTCGTCGGTGTGGAGCGCGCGGACGTGAAGGAGCTCCACGGAGGCCTCCGCTCCGCTGGCCAGGAGGACGGCCATCTCGATCGCCCTTCTGGAGTCGTCGGAGAAGTCGGTCGGAACGAGAATCCGCTGGAGATTCTTCATGTGGTCTCCTTTGCCCGTGATCGGGGCCCGCGAGACCGGTCGACACCGGATCTCGCTTCGAGACGCGACGAGTTCGTCCGGATCAGGACCGGGCGGCCCTGGTCGCGGCAGCATCCTCGGGCACGTCCTTGCGGGGGAACGCCCGCACGCTCAGCACGGGAACGGTGCTGATCCGGACCACCGTCTCGGCCGTGCTCCCGTGCAGGATATGAGAGAGGCCCGTGCGTCCGTGTGTGGCCATCACCAGCAGGTCCGCACCCAGCTCCTTGGCTTGCTCGGCGATCTCGCGGGCGGGGTTCAGAGCCTCGGTCACCCGGACCTCGACCTCACGCGTCGACGACGCGAGCTTGGCCCGGATGGCCGCCTCCGCTTCTGTCCGCCGGTTCTCGGAGATCTGCTCCAGATCGAGGGGCACGATGGCCGCGTCGAAACCCCCGATGGCGGTGTGAGCGGGCGGGAGCACGTGGAGGATCACCACCCTCGCATTGAAGCTCTTGGCCATGAACAGGGCGGGCTCGAGCGCCGTCCACGATGCATCGGAGAGGTCCGTGGAGAGAAGGATGGTCGCGATCTGCATGGCACCCTCCCGGGGTGCGAGCGCCTCTCGTCGAGGCTCTCTGGTCAGCGTTTCTACGCCAAAGAATAACCGAGGTCAAGACCACGAACCTTGACCTGGGTCAAGAAGCGTGGTCTTGACCTGGTCTTTCGTTCGGCTCAGCGATGGCGCCACACCGGGGACCGCTTCTCCAGGAATGCCGCGATTCCCTCGTTGGGGTCGTGGGCCCTCATGAGCTCGTCCACATAGCGTAACTCGAGTCGCTCGAGGCTCGAGAGAAAGGCGTCCGAGAATCCCTCCCGGGCGGCCCGGGTCGCCTGCCGGAGGGCCACCGCCGAGTGGGGAAGGAGCCCCTCCTCCAGGAGCCGTCCCAGCGCTTGCTCGGGATTGTCCGCCACCGTGTGGACGAGGCCCATGTCGCGGGCCTCGTCCGCCGAGAGGATCCGGCCGGTCAAGAGGAGCTCCTCGGCCCGGGTGGGTCCGATGCGCCACGGGAGGAGCAGCGACGCCACCGGGGCCAGGACCCCGAGGCGGATCTCGGGCTGCCCGAGGCGCGTGGAAGGAGAGGCGATGAGGAAGTGGCAGAAGCTCGCCAGCTCGAGGCCGCCACCCAGGCACTGGCCCCGCAGGAGGGCCACGAGCGGGATCGATACCTCGGCGAGGGCCGAGAAGAGGTCGCGGAAGGAGCGGAGCAAGGGACCCACGAGCTCCTTCCGGTGCTCGGGGATGCTGGCTCCGTACGAGAAGTGCTCTCCCGCCCCCTCGAGGACGATGGCCCGGAGCGAGGGAACTCTGGCCCCGGAGAGCACGGCAGCGGTGACCTCCTCCATCATTGCGCGGTCGAGGACGTTTCCGGGAGGAGCGTCGAGCACGAGCCGGAGCACGCTGTCTTCCCGCTCCAGCTTGCTCCTGACCCGTCGGGCATCGTCTCCGGTCATCTCGCGGCTCTCACTTGTGCTGGAGCTCCCAGGTCGAATCGAATGCCTCGGTGGGGCGGAGGAGGCAATCGATACAGAGTCGGGCCAGCATCAGGGTGGGAAGGTCTCTCGCCTCGCGGGCCTCTCCCATCAGCGGAACGAGCCTCTGACCCGCCTCGGAGAACAGTCTCGTCTCGTACATCCCGAGAGCCTCTTCGTAGATGGTGCGGCGCGACTGGTGATCTGGCCCCGGATCGGCCACCAGCTCATAGAGCGGCACGGGTTCGACCATGCCGGCCAGGCGCCCCGAGCACAGCCGCCGGGTGTGCAGAGAATCATCGATCCGCTCTTTCGTCGATCCCGAGATCAGGATGGGCACCCCCAGCAGCTTCGTCGTCGACTCGATGCGGCTGGCCAGGTTGACGGTGTGTCCGAGAGGACCGTAGTGAAACTTCTGGTCGGAGCCGATGTTGCCCACGCGAGCGGGGCCGGTGTTGATTCCCACACCGATCCGGATCGGGCTGCCCACCACGTTTTGCCACTTGGCCTCGATCTCGGGAAGCTCCTGCACCATGTGGAGAGCGGCCCGGCAGGCCCTTTGCGCATGATCCTCGTGGGTGCTGGGTGCGTTCCACATGGCCAGGAGGCCATCGCCCAGGTAGCTCACCACGACGCCCTCTTCCTCGCGAATGCTCCGGGTGATCTGGCCGAGAACCGCGCTGACGAGGGCGCAGGTCTTCTCGGCGTCGAGATTCTCGGAGAGGGAGGAGAACCCGCGGATGTCCGCGAACAGGGCGGTGATCTCCACGTCCCGGCCCTCGAGGAGCTTGGGGTTCTTGTGGAGCTCTTCGGAGAGCTCGGAGGAGAAGAACTGCTCGAACTGGACCCGGCGGCGGGTCGCCTCGGCCTGGTGACGCATCCTCGCGCCACCGGTGGCCACGGCGGCCGCCAGTGCCTGGACGGCGTGCACCTCCAGCTCGCGGATGGTCCCGCACTCGCTGAGCGGGCAGTTCTTCATCCCGTAGATGGCCCCCACCACCTGGTCGTTCTCGAGCACGGGGGAGGCGACCACCGACTCGATGTCGGACAGGGTGTTGAGCTGATCGGCGTCGGCATCGCGGCAGAAGGTTCGCTTCTCGGCGGCAAGCTGGTTGAGAAGGCTTCGACTGGGCTTGGGAGCCGGACCATCGAGCCTCGAGTGGGAGGAAAGAATCTTCCACTCCTGTCCCTTGTGCTCGAGGACGTAGCCGCAGTCGAGTCCGACCATCTCCACGAGGGCCCGGGCCGTGGTCTCGAAGAACTCGGACGAGGTTGCCGCCGCCCGCTGGACTTCGGCCAGCTTCTCGAACCAGCGAACCAGCTGCCGGGTCTCGGCGCTGTCGGTGAGCGAGGACAACGTCGGGAGAGGCTGCTCCACCGCGAGCATGGTGTAGGGGGTGGCTATGGTGCGGTAGCTTCCCGGGGCCGGTTCGATCGAGCTGTCGCTGGCCTCCTCGATGGTGACGCGCGTCTCGCCCAGCACCAGGGTCAACGGAAGCTGCATCTCGCAGGTGTCTCCCGGGGCCACGGACGCGCCGTCCTCGGAGCGCAAGGGGACCCGCGCGCTCAGGTTGCGGGCCAGGATCCGGCCCGGTCCCACGCTGGTGAGCTGGAGATGGTCGCGCGAGACGTAGCTGTCCCGGAGCTGGATGCGAGGAGTGTCATCGCCGGCGGGGCCCCGTCCGATCTCCAGAGGACCTTGATCGTGACGGTAGCTGCCGTCGTCGTGAGGGCTCACATAGGAGATGTTCAGCATGCTGGATCTCGACTAGAAGATGTCGTCCTTGTTGGATCGATGATAACGTGGAATCGGTCCCGAGAGGTCGCTCCAGATCTCGTCGCAGGCCGCACGCTCTTCGGGGGTGAGCGGCTTCTCCTCCGGGCAGGCGAGGGACTCCTCGAGCTGTTCGCGGCTCGTGGCTCCGACCAGGATGCAGTGCGTTTCGGGCGAGTCCAGGAGAAACCGCAGGGAAAGCGAGACGAGAGACCGACCCCCCCTCCGCGCGACGGCAAGAAGTCGGCTCGCCGCCTCGCGCAGCCGAGGATGCCAGTAGCGCTCACGATAGTATGCGTTGCGGGCCAGGCGGCTCTCGCTCTTCGGGTCGGAGAGGTCCTCGTGCTTGCCCGTGAGGAGCCCTCCGGCCAGGGGGTTGTAGGTGCAGACTCCGAGGTCGTGATGGCGCGCGGCGGGGAGGAGCTCGTCCTCGATCCTGCGGGCGAGCAGGTTGTACATGGGCTGGAGGACCAGGGGGAGCACCCAGCCCTTCGACCGGGCCAGGCCGTGGGCATCCGCCACCTGCCAGGCGGCGAAGTTCGAGAGCCCGACCGACCGAACCTTGCCGGCCGAGACCAGATCTTGCAGGCAGCGCCAGGTCACCTCGAGGGGCGTATCGTCGTCGGGCTGGTGCAGGTAGAGGATGTCGAGCCAGTCGGTTCCGAGGCGCCGCAGGCTCGCCTCGACCTGCTGGACCACGACCCGAGGGCTGAGCCCGGCCGTCCTGCGGTCTCCCCCGACCGCGTAGCGCACCTTGCTGGCCACCACCAGACGCCCGCGATTCCCTTTGTCGCGGAGCCACCGGCCGAGGATCTCCTCGGAGCGGCCTGCCGAGTACATGTTGGCGGTGTCGAGGAAATCGACCCCGCGCTCCACCGCGCAATCGAGGAGGCTCCGGGAGCCCTCATCGTCGAGGGGGTTGGCAAAGGTCATGGTGCCGAGGCCGAGCCGCGAGACCTCGAGCCCCGTCGCGCCCAGGCGCACTCTTTCCATGAAAGGATTCCTCCAGGTCGCCATTGTAGTGGAGAAGGACCGGGAGGGAAGAGGGTGGGAGGAGACGCGAGCGGCCGCGCCGTCGCGGCCGCTCGCGGTGGATCTCGCTAGTCGCCGGCGCTTCCGGGCGCCTTCTGCTTCATCTCGGCGAGCAGGGTATCGATGGCCACATCCAGGGCCTCCTCGCGCACGTTCTTGTAGCGGATACGCCCCTCGCCGTCGAGGACGTAGATGGTCGGCCAGCTCCTCACCCCCCATGCGGTGGAGATGGGTCCGCGGGTGCCGTCGGGGCCGTTCCAGAAGCTGCGCCAGGTGATGCTCTCTTTCTGGAGCACCGGCGCGAGGGCCTCACGGTCGGCGTCGCTGTTGACACCGATGAGGGCGAAGGGATCGCTTTCGAGACGCTTCACGAGCGACCGCTCGTGGGGGTACATGGCCCGGCAAGGGGGTCACCAGTTCCCCCAGAAGTCGAGCAGCACGACCTTGCCCCGGTAGTCCGAGAGCTTGAAGGGAACGCCGTCGAGGTCCTGTCCCTCGATCTCGGGCGCCTCGCGCCCGATCGAGAGATGTGCGAGCTGGAAGAGGATCTGGTCGATGGCCTCGCCCACCGTCGAGCCCGACCAGTGCTCGGCGGCGCCGAAGTCGGCCTTGATCGTCTCGAGGGTCGCGACCGCGGTCTCGAGCTCGGTGGGCTCCAGGACGGTGGTCTCTGACTTCTCGAGGACCGGACCCAGCCGGGCAAAGCGGCAGGCCGCCCGGACTGCGTCGGACTCGGTTCTTGCCTCGATGGCATCGAGTGTCGCCAGGATCTTCTTCCGGGCGACCTCGCCGATCGAGTCGGGGGGCGTCAGGAATCGAGCGATGAGAAGGCCCATCCTGTCGTTGCTGGCATGGTTCTCCACCAGGAGCGAGGTGGCACGGTCGAACAGTGCCGCGAGCTTCTCGTCGGACAGGAGGGTGGGGGCGACACCGGCCACCTCGAGGGCCGTCTGGAGGGCCTCGAACTTCTTCTTGTTGCCGAAGCTGTCGTCGTGCACCCGGAAGCACTTCTCCATGAGAGAGGTGGCGGTCCGGGCCTGCCATTCTTTCTGCGAACGAGCCTCCTGGAGCTCCAGCTGGACGTCCCGGAGGGACTCCTGCGTGAGCGCGGGCGACGCCCCCGCGAGGACTCCGACCAGCGCCAGGATCCGCACACTGACCATCTGCGACCTCCTTCTCGTTTCAAGGTCACCCGGTAGGCGGGCGACGGGTGTCGGCCGGGGCCGGACCGGGAATCGTCGATCTATACGATCACCGCTCCCCGCTTGCGCCTGCTTTCCTCGGGTCCGAGGGGGGCCGTCCCGGCTCACCTCTCCGAGTAGCGCTGCTCTTGCCTGGCGCAGGCCTCGTTATGGTACCCGTTCTTCTCCCAGAATCCGGGCCGATCCTCCTCGACGATCTCGAGGGAAGTGATCCACTTGGCCCCTTTCCAGAGGTAGGGGGTGAAGACGTCGGGGGCTCCGGGAAGAGCCCCGATGACCGCCCGCACGGGGAATCCGTGCTCCGGCGGGATGGGTTGGCCCGCGTAGCGGTGGGCCAGCAAGTAGTTGTCCTGAAGCACCACGGAGAGGGGGAGGTTCGTCGCGTAGCCGTCGGCGGCATGCTGGACCACGTGACGCGCACCGGCGAGGGGCTTGATCAGGCCCCGTTTCACGAGGTCCTGGACGGAGACCCCCTCCCATTCCGTGTCGAACTTGCTCCAGCGGGTCACGCAATGGAGGTCGAGGGTGACCTTGCGGGTGGGAAGGAGGCGGAATGCCTCCCATCCCAGACGGATCTCCTGCTCCACCGCCCCGAATACCCGGAGCTCCCAGCTCTCGGGGTCGATCTCGGGATGGATTCCCAGGTCGAGGACCGGGAACTTGAGGGTCACCGACTGGCCCGGTGGGAGCCGGCCCTCGAGGCGAAGGCGCCGCTCGTCGTTGCGTCGCAGGGATTGCTCGTCTGTCATGGCGCAGAGTCTACCTCGCGTTCCGGGATCGGTTTCGGGGGGAAGGGACCGCTTCCGGTCCCGATTTGCCGGCGTGGGGTAGGGGGGCGACGGGAATCTGGCCCTCGGGTACACTTGATGCTTCCCCTCAGGCAGTTCAGGTCCGGTCGAGGACGCCAGCCACAATGCCGATTCCACGCTCCCTTCGCCTCGTCTCCGCCCTCCTCTTCTGCGCCCTTTGCGCTCCCGGGCGCGGTCAAGATGCCTCCGTCGCCCCTTCCCGGCCGCAATCGGGTGTGCTCTCCTTCCAGCCCGGAGAGATCCGGACCAGCGAGCTCCGGAATCTCCTCGTGGAGGTTCCCGAGAGATTCACGGACACGGGACGCTACGTGGTCCAGCTCGACTCTCCCATCACGGAGTCTCGGCGGCGTGCCCTGGAGGGCCTCGGGGTCGAGCTGCAGGAATACCTCCCGCACTACGCCTACATCGCCGGTCTCGGCTCTGCCAATCCGCGGCGCCTCGCCGGCTCGGGTCTCCTCCTCTTCGTCGGACCGTATCTTCCGGACTGGAAGATCGACGCGACCCTCGGGCAGCGCCCCTACTTCACCGAGAAGCGCCGCGAGAGTGCGGCTCGCGGCGAAGTGACGGTGGTGGTGACCCTGTTCAGCGGGATCCCCGCCGAGAAGGGGATCGTGGCGCTCGACGGTCTCGGGATCGAAGGGCTCACCGTTCACGGCACCTGGCCCCTCGCCGGCAACATGACCCTGGCAGTGACCCTGCCTCTGTCGAGCGTGGAGCTCCTTGCTCCTCTCGACGAGGTGCAGTTCGTCGAGGAGGCTCCCGAGCCGATCTACCGGAACAGCACCAATCGCTGGATCGTCCAGAGCAACCAGACCGATGTCACGCCCCTCTATGACGCCGGTATCCACGGCGAGGGACAGATCATCGGCATCATGGACGGCCGCATCGACGTCAACCATTGCTCCTTCAGCGACAGCAACCCCATCGGCCCCCTGCACCGGAAGATCCTGGCCTACAACACGACCCCGGGAGCCGATGTGCACGGGACCCACGTGGCGGGGACGGCGGCCGGAGACAGCGGCGTCGCCGACAACAATCGTGGGATCGCCTATCTCTCGCGGATCGTCTACGACGCGATCCCTTCCTTCACCGAGGCCGCGATGTACGCCCGCCTCGAGAACCATCACAATCAGGGGGCGCGGGTCCACACCAACAGCTGGGGCGATGACGGGACCACGAGCTACAACAGCCTTGCCCGGGGCATCGACTCCTTCTCGCGAGACCACGAGGACTCGCTCGTCCTCTTCGCGGTGACGAACACCTCCACGCTCAAGAACCCCGAGAACGCCAAGAATCTGATGGGCGTGGGGGCCTCCCAGGATACGCCCAGCCAGGATGCGTTCTGCTCCGGCGGCTCGGGCCCGACTGCCGACGGCCGGCGCAAGCCCGAGATCTTTGCCCCGGGCTGCGGGACGAACTCCTCGGGCGCGGGGACGTCCTGCGGGACCAACGCGCTCACCGGTACCTCGATGGCCTCTCCGGCCGTGGCGGGCACGGCGGCCCTGGTGCGCCAGTACTACGAGGACGGCTACTACCCCACCGGCGCGGCGGTTCCCGCCGATGCCCTCACGCCCTCGGCCGCCCTCGTCAAGGCCACGCTCCTCAATTCGGCAGCCGACATGACGGCCATCGCCGGCTATCCCAGCAACCAGGAGGGTTGGGGCCGCGTCCTCGCCGACCGGGCTCTCTTCTTCGCCGGCGACCCCCGCAAGCTCATCGTGCTCGACGACATCCGGAACGCGTCGGGTTTGAGCACGGGTCAGCTGACCGAGTACGACGTGGAGGTGGCGGGCAGCTCCGAGCGGCTCCAGATCACCCTGGTGTTCACCGACTTCCCCGCCTCGGCAGCCACCGGCACCGGCCCCGCCGCGGTCAATGACCTCGATCTCGAGGTGCTGTCGCCCACCGGTGATCTCTACCGCGGCAACGCGTTCTCCGGCGGCTCCTCGACCACCGCGGGATCGGCCGACCCGGGCAACAACGTCGAGCAGGTCCACATCGACGCTCCGGCCACCGGATCGTGGACGGTTCGGGTGCGGGCCACGGCCATCAACCAGGAACGTCAGGGATATGCCCTCCTCGTCGCGGGCGACGTGACCGAGCAGCTCCCACCCCTGCGGGTGAGCCTGCCCGCGGGCACGCCCGCTCTCCTCGCCCCGGGCTCCGCCGTCGACATCGACGTCGTGGTCCAGGCGGGCACCGAGGGCGTGGTGGCGGGAAGCCCCACGCTGCACTACCGGTCGGACGGTGGCACCTACCAGGACATCTCTCTCGTTCCCCTCGGAGGCGACGCCTACCGCGCCACCCTGCCCGTGGTCGACTGTGGAGAGAATCCCGAGTTCTGGTTCAGCGCCCTGGGAGACCAGGGCACCACCGTCACCAACCCCGCCACCGCTCCCGTCTCGGTGTACTCCGCCATCGTGGGAGCGTTCGAGGTCCTCTACTCCGACGACTTCGAGCAGGACCTGGGCTGGACCATCGAAAACGTGGATCTGGTCGCGGGGGCGTGGCAGAGGGGAATCCCCGCGGGCAACGGCGATCGTGGCGATCCCACCGTGGATGCCGACGGGTCGGGGCGGTGCTACCTCACCGGCAACGGCCCCGGCGACACCGATGTCGACGGAGGACCGACGCGCCTCATCTCTCCCCTGTACGACCTCGCGGGTACCGATGCCGTCGTCCACTATGCGGGCTGGCACAGCAACGACGATGGCGACGATAGCCTGGTGGCCCAGATCTCCTCCAACGGAGGGGCAAGCTGGATCACCGCCGATACCATCGGTCCGGGTGGTGGTGGTGGCTGGCTCCAGAGGAGCTTCCGGGTCAACGACTTCATCACGCCGACGAGTCAGGTCCACGTCCGGTTCCAGGTCTCGGACAACCCCAACGACTCGGTCACCGAGTCGGGGATCGACGCGGTCCGCATCGAGGAGCTCCGGTGCCGGCCGGCCGGCGACGCTCCCGATCTCGCGGTGTCGGATCTGGCCGTGGACTACGACCCCTCCGATTCCGACGTGGATGCGGGCCCCGGGGGGCTGGGTCAGGCGGTGAACGTGATCGTGACCGTGCGGAACACCGGCAACTTGCCCGTGACCGAGGCCACCCTCCGGCTCGATGCCGGTGTCCAGGGCGGAGCGGTGCTGACGAGAAACCTCGTGGTGAGTGATTTCTCGCCGGCAGCCGGGGTTCAGACGCTCCTTCCGGGGCAGTTCTCGGATGTCGTGGTCTCGTTCGTCGCGGGCGAGCTCGACCGGTGCGGCACCTACAGCCTGGTGGCGCTCCACCAGGGCGCCAGCCTCATGTCCACGGGAATGAGCGGTCCTCTCACCGGCGACACCGTCTCCGGTAACGACTCCCTCGCCGATCATCCCGATGATCTTTCCGATCCCGACGACGCATTCTCCCCCGATCTGCTCGAGCTCGATTTCGGGAGCATCGTGGCCACCATCCGGCCCGAGTCGGAGATCATCGAGAACCGGGCCACGGAGAAGGTGAAGGTCCAGCTTGCCTACACCGGTTTCGGCCCCGGGATGGACTCTCACGACGTTCGCCTCTTCATCGATCTCGTGGACCTGGCGGGGAGTCCGGTCTACCTCGGCGTTCTTACCCGCGAGAGGTCGGGAGCTCGCTCGTCAGGCATGAGGTCGCTGACTCTCCGTCTGGACGTTTCGGATCTCTTTCCGGCGCCGCCGGCAGGGGCGGAGTATCGTTTGCGCCTCCGGCTGCGAGACCTGAACTCGAGCGAGATCTGCATCACCTCCTTGACCGCGAACTCGACCGTGCTCCAGTAGCGTGACCAATCTCCTCGTGGCGTGGCTCCTGACCGTGATCGCCCCTTCCGGCGATGTCGGCGAGGCACTTGTCTCCCGCTACCGCTGCACCCTCACCGGTCTCTGCGAGCCCCGAGCCGTGGTGATCACGGAAAGGGGCGAGATCCTGGTCGCGGACGCGGGCCACCACCGGATCGTGGTCTTCGATGCGGACGGCGCGCTGCTCCTGACCCTCGGTGGCCCGGGTGGCGGAAGGGGTGAGCTCCGGAATCCCTCGGGCGTGGCCGAGCTACCGTCGGGCGAGATCCTCGTCGCCGACACCGGCAACGATCGTCTCCAGGTGTTCTCGCGGGAAGGCAAGAGCCGCGTCATGGGAGGACCGGGAGCCGGCGCCGGGTGCTTCCGCGGACCCGCTGCCATCCGCGTGACGGGTGACTGGATCCACGTCGCCGATCCGGGCAACGGCCGGATCCAGATCCTCGACCTCGACCTTCGTCCGCGGGGGGTCGTCGGTGGGGAGACGATCGCGGTGACCGCTCCCTCCGATCTGGCCGTGGGTCCGGCGGGACAGCTCGCGATTCCCGATCCCGACCTCGATCGGGTGGTGGTGATCCGGGGGGAGAGGGTGTCGTTCCTGGGTGAGTATGGAGAGGCTCCCGGCTTCCTCTCCCGTCCGGAAGGGGTGGCCTTCCTGGGGGAGCGTCTCTTCGTCGCCGACACCGAGAACCACCGGATCCAGGTCTTCGATGCGGACGGGAGCCTGCAGGGGAGCTACGGGCTCCACGCCCTCCGGCCGCACGAGGGCGGAGGAAAGCTCCACTATCCCGAACGGGTGGCGCTCTCTGCCGATGGCCGCCTGATGGTCGTGGCCGAGCCCTTCGAGGACCGCTGCCAGGTGTTCGACCTCGTTCCGGGGACGGAGCCCGCGTCCGACGATCCCTTCCGCTCGACGCTCCGGGCCCAGGCTCATTATGGCCCGCGCATCGATGCCCGAGGAGGGCTGCTGGCGCTCGTGGAGCCCGAGGGGCATTCCGTCCTCATCCACGATCTCCGGGACGAGACACCCATCGTGGTCACGCGGATCGGACATCGGGGTACGGGATGGGGGGGCCTTCTCGCGCCCTCGGACGTGCGCCTCGATCCCCGGCACTCCCGGATCTGGGTCACCGATGCGGGGTCCAACCGGCTTCTTCTGTTTGCCCTCGATCGTGATCCGGAGGAGCCCCTCCGCTACGCGCCGCGCATGGCGCGCTTCATCAAGGGATGCGATCTCGACGACCGAAGGCCTCGCCTCGCCGGCCTCGACGTCGCTCGCCCGGTGGTGCCGCTGGGGCTGGAGCTGGACGCCGAGGGCAACCTGTACGTCCTGGATGGCGCCAACGCCCGTGTCCACGTGCTCGACCCGTCGTTCCGATTCCTGCGCTCGATGGGAGGAGAGCCGGAAAGGGCAAGACTCGAGGATCCGATCGATCTCGCCTTCGGCCCCGGAGGGGAGCTCCTCTACGTCGCCGACCGCAAGAAGGAGGCGATCGTGGTCTTCACGCGGGGCGGTGATCACCACGCGACACTTCCCCTTCCCGCGGCTGCGAAGGTCGTTTCGCTCGCTTCCCTCCTCGTGCTCGCTGACGGCTCGATGGTCATCGTCGACGGGGGCGGCCATGCCGTCCATCGCCTCGATGGCCGGGGGGCGCTGCTCTGGTCGAGCGGCGAGAAGGGCATCCTGTGGGGACAGCTCTTCAAGCCGCGTGGCGTGGCCCTGGATCCCTGGGGCAGGCTCCATGTCGTCGACTACGGGAACCATCGGGTGCAGATGCTGTCGGTGGAAGGACACTTCCTCGGCCTCTACGGCTCCCGCTTCTTCACCCAGCCGGCTCTCGACACCTTGAAGAAAAAGGAGGAGTCCTGATGGGAAGGTCCGAAATCCTCTCGCTGGCCATCGTCCTCGGAGGGTGCGCCGCCGGGCGACCGGTCGTCACGGTTTCTTCGAGCGCGGCATCGGAGGCGGGCCCGGCGCTCGAGGAGCCGAGCGCTGTGCTCCCGTTCGATCCCGCGGTCGCGTGGGGAGGCCCGACCGGGGAGGGAACCTACCGGATCGCCTACCGTCCCGATCCGAGCACAATGCCCGAAGGCGAGGTGTTCTCGCTCGAAGTGCTCGTGCTGCGGGGAGGCTCCGAGCGCGCCGTGCCCGGAGCCATGATCGAGGTGGACGCGCGCATGCCCGACCACGGCCACGGCATGATCACCGTGCCCCGGGTCGAGAGGACGGGAGACGGGCACTTTCTGGTGGACGGAATGCTCTTCCAGATGCCCGGGCTCTGGGAGCTCACCGTGGATGTGGTCGAGGACGGCGTCGCCGAGAGAGCGACCTTCGCCATCGAGCTGGAGTGATTGCACCCTTGCGCGCACCGGCTGTTCCCGCTGTCGTGCTCGGCCTTGCCCTGCATCTCGTCGGGGGATCCGTCCTGGCCGTCGCGGCAAGGGGCGAGGAGACCGCCTTCTCCGATTCCGAGAAGAAGCGCATCCTCCGGCACACGCCCCTCCTGCCCCTCCCGCCCGATCCCACCAACCGATGGGCCGAAGATCAAAGGGCCATTCGCCTGGGACACCGGCTGTTCTTCGATCCACGCCTCTCCGGGGCGGGCGATCTCTCGTGTGCGAGCTGTCACGATCCGGCACTCGGGTTTGCCGATGGCCAGAGGCTGGCCCGGGGGAGAGAGGTGGCCACGCGCCACACACCGTCGCTGTGGAACGTGGCCCATCACCGCTTCTTCTTCTGGGATGGCCGCGCCGACAGTCTCTGGGCCCAGGCCCTCTTTCCCATCGAGGAGCCCGTGGAGATGGACGGGAGCCGGGTCGCCATCGCCCGGCTGGTGGCGACCGATCCGGAGCTGCGCCGCGACTACGGCGAGCTCTTCGGAGATCCTCCCGGAGGGGATCTCGTCGGGCGGCTGCCCGAGACCGCGCGCCCTCTTCCCGGGCATCCGGGTCATGAGGATCAAAAGGCGTGGGAGGCCATGGCACCCGGAGATCGCCAGGCGGTGACCGGGGTTCTGGTCAATGTGGCCAAGGCCCTGGCTGCCTACGAGAGGAGGCTCTTGTCGGGAGGATCGCCGTTCGACCGTTTCGCGCGCGGGCTGGCATCGGGGCAGGCAGAGGGGCTGGCAGCGCTGTCCCCGGCCGCGCAGAGGGGGCTCCGCCTCTTCGTGGGCGAGGGGGGGTGCCGGGTGTGTCATTCCGGTCCCTTCTTCAGCGACGGGGACTTCCATGACGTGGGGCTGCCCCTCGACGAAGGCGAGACGAGCCCCGACCCGGGCCGGCTCGCCGGGCTGCGGCAGCTCCTCGATAGCCCGTACAACGCCGCGGGACCGTGGAGCGATGCTCCCCTCGGTGCTGCGGCGCGCCGGCTCGAATTCCTGGCTCCCCGGTCCGAGAGCTATGCTGCCATCAAGACGCCGGGTCTGCGCAACGTGGCCCTGTCCGCGCCCTACATGCATCGCGGGCAGATGGCGACGCTCGAGGATGTGGTCCGGTTCTACTCCACACGCGAGAACGCCCGTCCGGCGGGCCACCACGGGAGGGAGTCGATCCTGCAGCCTCTCGACCTGACCGAGGAACAGATCTCGGACCTGGTGGCATTCCTGGAATCGCTCACGGGGGAAGGCCCGGATCCGGCGTTGCTCCGCAAGCCGGGGGAATAGCCTCCTCCGTGAACGGGTCCGACGCCGGCTCGTGACCCCCGTCAACCGTAGCCGCAACCAGCTCGGGATCGGCTATCCTGTACGGAGGCGTGCGTCACCTGCGTGGACACCCGGAAGTGGAGTGCCCGGAGCCGATGAGTGAACAACCGATGGAGATCTCCTTCGTCGTGCCCGCCCACAACGAGGAGAAATGGATCGCGCGAACGCTGAAGGCGATCCATGTCGCGGGCCAGGCTCTCGGAGCTCCCTACGAGGTCATCGTGGCCGATGACGCGTCCACGGATGCCACCGCGACTCTGGCCCGAGCGAATGGCGCGCGGGTGGTGTCCGTCTCCCACCGGAAGATCGGGGCCACGAGGAATTCCGGGGCGCGCGCGTCCTCGGGGAGGGTCCTCGTCTTCGTCGACGCCGACACGGTGGTGAATGCCGACGTGGTCCGGGCGGCAGTGGAGGCCCTGGGCTCGGGCGTGGCGGGAGGGGGCGCCAAGGTCCTGGTCGACGGTGTCCTCCCCCTGTGGGCGCGGATGCTCAACGCCGTTTTCCAGGTGGTGTCCCGGGTCCTCCGCTTCGCGGGAGGGTGCTTTCTCTTCACCACCCGGGAGACCTTCGAGGCCGTGGGAGGGTTCGACGAGTCGCTGTTCGCCGGGGAGGAGATCTACTTCGGCCAGGCCCTCAAGAAGCGCGGTCGTTTCTTGCTCCTTCGCCAGACGGTCACCACCTCCGGGCGCAAGCTCCGGGCCTACTCGGGCTGGCGCATCCTCTCCACCATGGGAAGGCTCCTGGTCCGGGGTCCCCGGGCGGTGAAGCAGCGCCAGGGCCTCGAGCTCTGGTACGAGGATGGGCGGGAAGATCCGGGCTACTCGGAAGAGGGAGGTCCGCAGTGATTGCGCGCATCTGGCACGGATGGACCACGATGGAGAACGCCGACGGTTACGAGCGTCTGCTCCGGGAAGAGATCTTCCCCGGCATCGAGAGGAAGGAGGTTCCGGGCTACCGGGGCATCCGCCTCCTGCGCCGGCCCCTCGAGAGCGAGGTCGAGTTCGTGACCCTGATGTGGTTCGACTCCTGGGAGGCGGTGAAGCTCTTTGCCGGTGAGGATCACGAGCGGGCCTACGTGCCGCCGAAGGCCAGGGCGGTCCTCGCCCGCTTCGACGAGCGCTCCCGCCACTACGAGATGCGAGAGCGACTCGACTACTGAGCCGGGGTGCAAGAATGGTGCCTGGCACCTTTCTTGCCTGACCCCCAGAGCCGCCAAGGTGTAAAGAATGGTGCCTGGCACGTTTGTTAACGCCGAGGGTGTAAAGAATGGTGCCTGGCACATTTGTTAACGCCGAGGGTGTTAAGAAGGGTGCCTGGCACATTTGTTAACGCCGAGGGTGTTAAGAAGGGTGCCTGGCACATTTCTGTACGCCTAAGAAGGGTGCCTGGCACGTTTCTGTACGTCTTGGCGTTCTTTCGCCGGGTGGCGGGAGGCTCGCCGGTGGGATCTTCGAGGCGCATCGTGATGGGACTCGTGGCTCCGGTCTTGCTCGCCCTTCTGGGCTACGTCGTCATCGTGCTCGCCCTGCAACGCTCCGTCCTCTTTCCGCGCCCGCCCGCCCCGGCCCACTCTCCCGCCGACGGGCGGCAAGACGTCGAGATCGTTCGCCTCGGACCCCATGACGTGGAAGCCTGGTTTCTCGCCGCTCCCGTGGAGGCGCGGCCGGCGCCGGTTCTCGTCTTCACCCACGGCAATGGCGAGCTCATCGACCACTGGCTGGGAGAGATGGAGACCCCGCAAGGGTGGGGGATGGGGATCCTCCTCGTGGAGTATCCCGGGTACGGCCGCTCCGGCGGCAGCCCTTCCGAGAGCTCCATCCGCGAGACCATGGTTGCTGCCTACGACTGGCTGGTCACCAGAGACGACGTCGATGGCGCGCGCATTCTTGCCCACGGCCGCTCGCTGGGCGGCGGGGCGGCGTGCCTCCTCGCCCGCGAGCGCAAGGTGGCAGCGCTCATCCTCGAGTCGTCCTTCACCGGTGTGCGGCCGCTCGCCCTCCGCTCCGGCGTTCTCGGGCCCCTCGTGCTGGATCCCTTCGACAATCTGGAGGTGGTCTCGGGTTTCGAAGGACCGGTGCTCGTCCTCCACGGCACCCGTGACAGGATCATCCCCGTATCGCACGGGCGCGAGCTGGCCTCGGCGGCCCGGGACGGAGAGCTGCACGAGCTCGACTGCGGTCACAACGACAGCCCCCGGCCGTGGAAGCTGATCCACCAGTTCCTGGGGACTCACGGCATTCTGCGATAGCGGGCCGGGAAGAGGATCCAGTCCTCGTTCTCAGTCCTTCTCGGGCACCGTGCCCACCGGAGCCTTGATCCAGCGGAGGATCTCGCTGATCTTCGGCGGCTTGCCCGTCATGAGGATGCCGATGCGGAAGATCTTCGCCGCGGCCCAGAAGCAGATGGCGGTGAATGTGACGAGGACGATGGTCGTGGCCACGTACTCGAAGAACGTCGGCGGGCCCGCCGCCCGGTTCATCATCACGAACGGGGTAAACGGCGGCACGTAGGAGAGGAACCGGGCCAGCGTTCCGTTGGGGTCCTGGCCGATGGGCACCATGGCCAGCAGCGGCACGATGAGCAGGATCACCACCGGCTGCATGAGGTTCTGGGCCTCCTTGAGGCTGTTGCAGACCGAGCCGATGCCCACCAGCAGCGCCGAGTAGAGGATGAAGCCGATCACGAAGTAAAAGAGGAAGGATCCCAGCAGGAACGGATCCGACGCCACCTGGGCCAGGAAGTCCGGGGGCGTGACCCCGATGAGGAGGGGCATGACTTTCATGCCGAGAAGGAAGAAGCCCACCCATGAGGCCACCATGGTGAGGCCGGTGGCGGCAATACCGATGATCTTCCCCGTCATGAGCTGGAGCGGGGACACCGACGACAGGAGCACCTCGATGATCCGGTTGCTCTTCTCCTCGATGGTGTTGGTGAGGAGCATCTGGGCCACGGTGAAGATGGAGATCCAGAGGAGATAGACGAACACCACGGGTGCCCACTGGAGCCCCCTGTCGATCCCCTGGACTTCCTCGATCTCGCCGGTGGCGGAGATCTTCTTCTCGCCGAAGGTGAGCGATTCCTGGATCTTCCTCGCCACCACGGGATCGAGGCTGGCGTTCTGGATTCTCCTCTGGCGGACGACGGAGGTGGCGAGGTTGGAGAACCAGTTCCGTAGGTCGTTGTCGGTGACGTTCTGGGAGACGTAGCGGCAGCCCTCGGAGCCCGCCACCGGATCGGGGCCGATCACGAAGTAGGCAAAGAGCTGGTCTTTCTCCAGCATCTCCTTCAGGACAGCCTCCGGATCCTCGGAAGGCAGATCGGGTCGGGTGATCTCGTAGCGGCTCCGGTCGAGGCCGGAGGAGAGCTGACGCGCCTCGTCGGAGGGAAGTCTCTTCCACCACGCCTCGACCTCGGGTCGAAGCTCGTCGAGTCCCTTCCGGACCATGGCCAGCGCGGCCAGCTCTGACTCTTCCTGGCCTTCCGCCTCGTCGGACGTCGATTCGATCTTGAGGAAGGCGTCGTCGATGCCTTGCGTGACCATCTCGAGCATCTTGTCGCTCTCGATGAAGTTGGCCGGCACTGCCTCCGCCCACTGGCGAATCCTGGGGGGATACTTGGCGAGATCCCTCTTCTTCTGGCGGTCGGTGAGCGCGAGCTTCAGGACCTTGGCCAGATCCGGCCCCGAGGCCTTCTCCTCCACCGCGGTCAGGAGCCAGCCTGACTCGTCGATCACCGCGTACCGGCGGGCGTCCTTCTTCTTCTCGAGCCAGTTGGGCACCAGGATGCCCAGGGTGATGAGAACCGGCACCGAGAGGATTCCGATCCAGAATGCCTTGGTGCGAACGTTCTCGCCGTACTCGCGCTGGGCCACGAGGAAGGTCTTGCTGTTCATGTTGTCTCCGAAAGGCCTGGGCCTCGAACCGGGCTACTCGTCGCTCTTGCCCCCGACGGCGCGGACGAAGATCTCGTGGAGCGAGGGCTCCCGGAGGTCGAAGCGGCGAACGGTCACCTTCTCGACCAGGTCCCGGAGCACGTCCTGGGGATCGACGTCGGGCTCGAGAAAGAGCTCGGCCGACTTGCCCATGTCGTTGACCCGCTGGACTCCGGGAATCGACCGCAGGTCCGTCCCGTTCCCCTCGAAGTCGAGACGGATCGCCAGCTCGCTGGTGGTCTTGACCTGGGACAGCGGGCCGTCGATGACCTTCTTTCCCTTGTTGATGAGAAAGATGAAGTCACAGATCTGCTCGGCTTGCTCCATGACGTGGGTGGAGAAGATGATCGTCCTCCCCCCGCGCTTCATGTCGAGGATGAGCTTGCGCACGAGGTCGACGTTGACGGGATCCAGGCCCGAGAAGGGCTCGTCGAGAATGACCAGCTCGGGGTCGTGGATGAGGGTCCCCAGGATCTGGACCTTCTGTCCCATTCCCTTGGAGAGGGCCTCGCACCGCTTGTCGGTCCACTCGCCGAGGCCATAGCGCTCGAGGAGATCCCGCCCCTTGTCCTTGGCCTCCCGGCCCGCCATCCCCTTGAGCCTTCCGAAGTAGGTCAGGATGTCGCCGGCCTTCATCTTCTTGTAGAGGCCCTTCTCCTCGGGCAGGTATCCCATGCGGTCCTTGACCGCCTCGGGGTTGGCATGGCCGAGCACCTTCAGCCTTCCCTCGTCGGGTAGGATGATGCTCATGACCATGCGGATGGTCGTGGTCTTGCCCGCGCCGTTGGGCCCCAGGAATCCGTAGATGCAGCCCCGGGGGATCTCGAGGGAGAGGTCGTCCACGGCCACGAACTTGCCGAACCGCTTCGTGACGTTCTGGAGGGAAAGGACGGAGTCCAAGGATCTCTCCTTCGCATCCTGCTTCGGGGGATTCCGCCGCCGGGGAGGGCCCCTGGCGGAAGATGGCGATTCACGCTACCTTGAGGCGTCGAATACGGGCAAAAAGACGTGGGGCCGAGATTAGCTTGCGTCCCCTGGCCTGTCACCGTACGCATGAGTACGGCGGTGGCCGCCCGGAGTTCACGTGCGACGTTTTTCGGTCGGTCACGGGCCCCCTCAGGAGGAGACTCCTTCATGGCATTCTCGGTCACCCTCGCGCGGCTCGGCACCGTTCTCGGCCTCCTCTGCCTCCTCGCTCCCCCGGCATGGGCTCGGGACGGTGACAGGCCCCGTGCCGCGATCCTTCTCATCGGTGACGGCTTCGGGATCCAGCAGCTCGGTCTCCTCGAGGACTACGTGGAGATCGTCCTGCGGAAGAAGGCCCGGGTTGTCGAGCTCATGGAGAAGAAGGAGTCGATCCTCGGGCTCCTCGATACATCACCCTCGTTCGGCCTCGTGGTCGACTCGGCGGCGAGCGCCACCGCCATGGCCTGCGGAGAGCTCACCCTGAACGGCCGCATCGCCATGGATGCGAAAGGGTCCCCTCTTTCCACCGTGCTCGAGAGGGCAGCCGAGAGGGGATGGGCGACGGGTCTCGTCACCTCGACGCGCATCACCCACGCCACCCCCGCCTGCTTTGCCGCCCACGTCCCCAGTCGGGTGAACGAGCGCGAGATCGCCCGCCAGCTCGTCGACTCGCCCGTCGACCTCCTCCTCGGCGGCGGCTTCTCGGAGTTCCTGGGCGAGGGGCGGACCGCCGGCGAGTCTCTCGGTGCGGGCGTCTACGGAGCCGAAACCCGGGGCGCCGCGGGCGAGGACGACCTCCTGGTTCGGGCGCGCGCGACCAAGCGCAACGTGCTGGGTACGAAGGCCGACCTCGAGACGGCCCCTCCCGGAGACAGGATCCTCGGTCTGTTCGCGCCGTCTCACCTTCCCTACGTGGTCGATCGGGACGAGCTGGGATGCGACCAGATCCCGACCCTCGCCGAGATGACCGGGGCCGCGCTGGTGAGGCTCTCTCGCCGGGGGAGCTTCTTCCTCATGGTGGAGGGAGGGAGGATCGACCATGCCGCCCACATGAACGACGCGGCGTCCATGGTCCACGAGGAAGTGGCCTTCGACGAGGCCATCGGTACCGTCCTGGACTTCCTCGCTTCCTACGAGGGGGAGGCCGTCCTCCTCGTCACCGGCGACCACGAGACGGGAGGATTCTCGCTTGCGGACAGCAGGACCGAGCGATCCCTGCAGGCCCTGTCGTGGCTCGACCGTCAGAAGTGCTCGTTCGAGCTTCTCGAGTCCCTCGTCGACAGGACGGCCCTCAAGGAGTCGGTGGCCCGGCACCTGGGCCTCGAGCTGACCGACGAGGAGGTCGCTCTCTTTGACAAGGTCCAGGACCGGGACACCGAGGCGGCCCGGATCTTCAAGGATCACCTCGGGCGGGGTCCCACCTCGGTCCTCGGTCACATCATCGCCCGGAGCACGCCGTTCGTCTGGAATACGGGGAGTCACACCGATTCCCTCATTCCGGTCTACGCGATCGGTCCGGGGGTGGAGCGGTTGCGGGGGCTCCACTCGAATGCCGTGGTGGGTGAGCTCCTCCTGGACTTCGTGGCACAGGGATCGGGGCCATCCCCTGCGGGTGAGGCCGGGCGCTGAGATCGCCGACCGCGATCGGGATTCCCTCCTCCTGCGAGCCTCCCGTGACAGAGTCGACTCGCAGTCCAGGAGACTCCTAGGAGTCGTCGCCCAGGTTCTTGGCCAGGCGGCCCAGCCGATCTTCCAGCTTCTCGACCCGGGACTCCAGCTCGGCCATGCGTCTTGCCAGGGCCCCGTCCGGAGGGGACGTCGTCACCGTCGGGGATCGAGCCGCAACCGGTGAGGGCCTCTCCGCCGATGGTGGAGGACCCGATGCGGCCGCGTCCTCCGCGGGAGTCTTCGGCGCCGGGGTCGCGCCCGCCGCCTCAGGGCACAGGAGCTGTCCGTAGCGCTCGGCCCGGGAGCCGGGCGCGGGAGGCCGCCTCTCCAGGTAGCCCTTGTCCATCAGGTTGTCGAGGATGCCCGTGAGGTCCTCGAGGGTGGCAATGGGGCTCATCCGGCTGGCACGGGTCCGCAGCTCGCCCTTGGTCTGGGAGCCGCGGAGCAGCAGCTCGGTCAGCACCGCGAGCTCGGGCTGCTCGAGACCGAGGGTCCCCGGAGCGAGGTGCTTGAACTTCTCGACCCGGCTGCTGCCGGCCGGGCTCAGCTTGCTCGCCAGCTTCTTGGCCATCAGCCCGGTGAAACCGATCCAGACCTCCGCCTCGGTGTAATCCGTGATCGGATGTCGGTTGGATTTCTGGTTGGCGCCGGAGATGGCGGCGTTGAGAGTGAGGGGGTAGCCGTCGGGGGTCGTGAGCTCCTTCTCGATGAGAACGCCAAGGAGCCTCGCCTCGTGGAAATTGAGCGAGATGTCGGCCATGGCGAGAATCCTACCTGAGGAGCTGCCACGAAACAACTGCTCCATTCTCTCCTTCCCCCGCCACCCCTCCCCGGCGGTGCTTGCCGGCCCGCGCGGGGAGGGCAGCTCCCGGTACAGGCCTTGCCGGGGTAGTTACAATGGTCGCCATGACTCACCAGGTTTTCACGCCCGCGCAGGCCAACCGGACCCTGCCCCTCGTCCGGCGGATCGTCGAGGACATTCTCGTCAAGGGGAGAGAGATCCGGCAACTTGCCAGCAAGGCGGGAACCGAAGCCGGAGACGAGCTCCATGCGCTCAAGGATGAGATCAACGCCTACCTCGCCGAGTTGACCCAGATCGGCTGCTACTACAAGGATTGGAGCTTCGACAAGGGGCTGGTCGACTATCCGGCCGAGATCGACGGCGAGGTGGTCTACCTGTGCTGGCGCAGCGACGAGCCTCGGCTGGCCTACTACCACACCCTGGACGGCGGCTTCGCGGCCCGAAAACCCATTCCCCGGGAGCTGCTCGACGGCACGGTGCCCACCGAGAGCCAGGGCTAGCCCAGCCGTCCGTGGCTAACCCAGCCGTCCGTGCTCCCGGAGCGCTTCCTCGGCTCGGGTCTCGATGTCCACCTCGGAGAACAGCTTCTGCCGGGTTCCGGGGGACAGGGGAAGGCACTGGATGAGGGCGTCCACCATCATGCCGAGGGGAAGCTTGTCGCCGCCGCTGGCCTCATTTCTGGTCCTCGCGGAGATGGCGTCCCGGATCCGGGATCGGCAGCTTTCCTCGACGAAGCCCAGGGGCGAGCTCTCCTCGAGAACCTCGGCCTCGACGAGGCGATAGGGATACGGGCTCGCAATCTCGTGGATCTTCACGCGGCAGAGGCCCACGAGCCACAGCAGGAACCTCCCGTCGGGCTGACGCCGGTGCTGGGCGATCTCACCGAGGCCGGCGACACCGTGAACGGCGGGGCTGCCCGCGAGATCGGCCTGGGCGTCGGCGGGGACGTTGCCCATGACGATCCGACCCGCGCGGTCGAGCTGGTCCTCGACCATCTGGCGGTATCGGGGCTCGAAGACATGGAGGGGCAGGACCGTACCCGGGAAGAGGCATACGTCGGGCAGGGGAAAGAGAGGGGCAACGAGACAGCTCGGTGCTCCCGCCTGGCCCGGAACGCGGTTTCCTTCACTCTCCGACACGTTGTGTCTCCAAAACACCTCGAGGCCCCCTGAGTGTACCACCATCCGGCAGCCGTCCTGGGCACGGCCGCGCGAGCTAGGCGCCGGCCGTGACCCAGGTCGAGGCCTTTTCCCGAAGGAGGGCCAGCCGGGAGATGGCCTCCTGGATGGTCTCGGACCTCCGGGCAAAGCAAAAGCGGATCACGGTGTCCCGGGGGTCGGGAGTCGAGGAGAAGGGCGAGAGGGGGATGACGTTGACGCCCACCTCGCTGGTGATGCGCTCGCAGAAGGACTCATCCGTGATGGAGCAGAGATCTCCGTAGTCGGCGAGCAGGAAATACGTGCCCTGGACGGGGAGAGGTCGCAGCCCGGTGCCTTCGAGCCCGCGCACGAGGTCGTCCCGCAGCTCTCCCATCTCGGCACGGAACGCCGCGTAGTGATTCGTGGCGAGGGCGGCGTCGAGCGCGTCGGCCGAGGCGAGCTGGAGCGGGGTCGGAGCCGCGAAGGTCACGAACTGATGGCACCGTCGCAGCGGAGAGGTGAGCGCCTCGGGCGCGCAGGCCCACCCCACCCGCCATCCGGTGACGCCGAAGGTCTTGGAGACGGACGAGATGGTGATCGTCCTCTCGTGCATTCCGGGGTACGTGGCGAAGGGAACGTGCCTGTGGTCGTCGAAGGTCAGGTGCTCGTACACCTCGTCGCTCACCACCAGGGTGTCGTGGGCCAGGACGAGGTCGCGGATCAGGGTCAGCTCGTCCCGTCCGAAGACCCGCCCGGTCGGGTTGTGGGGGGTGTTGACGAGCACCAGGCGCGGCTCCTTCTCGAAGGCCTTTTCGAGCTCTTCGCGGCGGAGTCGGTAGTCGGGAGGGCGTAGCTGGACGGACACGGCCTCGGCTCCCGCCATCACCGCGCAGGGGATGTAGGAGTCGTAGCAGGGCTCGATGACCAGGATGCGGTCTCCCGACTCGCACAGTCCGTTGATGGCGGCATGGAGGAGCTGGGTGGCTCCGCAGCCGATGGTCACCTCGCGCCCCGGGTCGTAGTCGAGGGAGTAGAGGTCGCGGTAGGTTCGTGCCACCGCCTGACGGAGCGGCTCCACCCCGGGTGAAGGGGCGTACTGGTGAGGGCCCTCCCGGAGATGGCGCGCGGCTGCCCGGAGGAGGGTGCCGGGTGGGGGAAGGTCGGGAACACCCTGGCCGAGGTTGATGGCGCGATGGCGCTGGGCCAGCTCCGTCATCCGGGAGAACACGGATGTGCCGAACCGGTCGAGCTTGGTCGAGGGTCCGGGGCTCATGGGACGAGGGCTACTTCTTCTTCTCCACGTGCCAGGTATGCCTCTTGAGGAACTTGTTGTACTTCTTGAAGCGGAGCTTGAGCCCGCGGCGACGCAGCACCATGTAGTTGCGGTGGCCGCTCTCCTCGCACTGGAGCCACACCTTCTCCACGCGATCCTTTGCCTTGGCCATTTTTCAACTCCTTGATTCGTAACGGCTTACGCCGCTGTTCGGCCGGCCAGCGGAGCCGCCGCGGGCCGAGCCTCATGAGTGTAGGGATCCCGGGACAGGTTTCAACGGGTCAGCGGCCCGAATCCCGGGGCAGGCGGCTCCGGATCCAGGCCTCGATTCGCTCCGGGCTCCCATCGGGGAAGGCGTGACCTCCCTTTACGAGGTCGAGCTCCACGTCGGAGGCGAGGCCCTCGAGCCAGGGGCGAAAGCCACGGACCCGGTCCGCATCGTAGAACTCGTCGTTGGTGGTCCCGATGTGCAGGACCGAGGTCGCGGAGGGCTGAAACGCCACCTGGTCGTGGTCCCCCGGAATGCCTCCGCAGACCCCGATCACCCCCCGGACGCGAGCGGGGAAGGTGAACACGAAGCGGTAGTTGAACGACACGGGCTGGGAGAATCCGAGGAGGAAGATGGCCCGGGAATCGACGGGGACCACCGTGCCCACGTCCTCGATCACCGCGAGGAGAGCCTGATGGTGGACGGCGACCGCCTCGTGGTGGCGATGGCGCGCACCCCAGTTGAAGCCGGTGCGCTGGCCGCCGTGCCGATCTTCCACCATGAACCCGTTTGGTCCCTGGAGGGCAGCGATGAGCCAGTCCCCGTCGTGGATCCGCCGGGCCTTGTCGAGGATCCACTCCTTGGTCTGCCCGTATCCGTGGAGCGCGAGGAGGAGGGGATGGCCACCACCCCCGTCGGCGGGAAGGGCCCCTCCGTCGGGGGCACGGATCTTCTCGGGGACGTGAAGGTCGTAGAGGAGGAGTACCGGGATGGGGACGCTTCTCTCCATGACCGGGAGTATAGCGAGGGGGGAGGGGAGTCTAGCGCGAGGGGAGAGGTCAGCCCGGACACCAACCGAGGTTAGGAGATGTTCCGCAGGCAGAATGGTCGACCGGCTTCCGGGTTTCCTCGAGAGCCGACCGCGAACCGTTTTCGGCCAGGTCCGGGCTGTTTCCGTAGAGGCTCGTCTGTCGGGGCTCCTGTCCGGGGCCTCGCGAAGGTGGTACGGGCGTGGCGGAAGGCCGTCCGGTGCGACGAGCCAAAAAATGTCTTTTTCCGACCCCTTCCGGGATCGGCGGCCAGACGGGCCCGTTCGCGAGGGCGACCACGGGGGGAGGCGGTCTATACTTGCGTCTCGAGGAGGCCCACGTGAAGAAAAGCCAGTACGTCGTGATGGACGCCCTTCCCTGGAGGGACTCCCCCCACGAGGGGGTGCAGTGGAAGAAGCTCTCGTTCGATCCCGAGACCGGACGCTCGGCGGTTCTCCTCCGGTTCGAGCCCGGGGCGTCCTATGGAGGGCACCGGCATCCCGAAGGAGAGCAGTACCTGGTCCTCGAAGGGTCTCTCGAGGACGGCGGGAGCACTCATGGGGCCGGAACCTACGTGAACCATCCCCGGGGATCGGTCCACAGGCCCTCTTCGAAGGAAGGTTGCCTCCTCTTCGTCACTCTGGGTCGTCCGATCGAGGAGCTGGAGTCGTAGAAGGCCCCCTCGTGGAGAGCCACTCCATGTGCCGGACCAGCCGCTCGAGGATCCGGAGGTCCCGCGCCTCCACCCCGAGCCCCTCGAGTCGCCGTACCGCGGCCTCGAGGTGGGAATCGGGAAGGCGGTAGCCCGTGGCGGCAAGGGTCTCCATGGTCTTTCGCGCGAGCCTTCGCTTCTCCTCGGCGGTGGCGAAGCGGATCAGCCGTCCGGAGCTCGGTCCCGGCAGCGCCTTCCTGTGCCACTCGTACAGGGCCACCGCCACGGCATGGGAGAGGTTGAGCGACGGGAGCCCCGTCACGGGAATGCTGACGAGGAAGGAGCAGCGGTCGGTTTCCTCGGACTCGAGGCCCCGGTCCTCGGGACCGAACACGAAGGCCGGTCGCGCCAGGGGGCCCATCTCGATCGCGAGTTCCGGGAGCTCGGACACCGAGTGGCATCTCCGGTGCTTGCCCGTTCTCGCCGTGAAGCCGAGGGCATGGGTGCAGCCGTGGAGAGCCTCGTCGAGGGAGCCGGTCCACCGGGCCGCGGACAGGGTGTCTCTCGCCATGGAAGAGGTCCGATCGGCCTCGCTTCCTGCGGGGAGGGGCTCGGCCACGATGGCCCAGTCCGCGAGAGAGAAGTTGGCCAGGAGGCGGGCCACGAAGCCGACGTTGGCGGGGTGGCTCGGGTGAACGAGGACGATCCGCGGGGGTGAGATGTGCACGGAGTGCATGGGCAAGTGTGCGATGGTAGCACGGGGTCGGGGGGGGCGTCCTCGTCGCGGAGAAAGCAAGGAGGAGTCTTGCGTCACCTGGTGGGTCTGGGAGTGGCTGTGCTCGCGGTCTCCTCCGCGGCGATCCTGGCCAAGGAGTGCCGTTCCCCGGCCCCGGCCACGGCCTTCTACCGGATGGGGATCACCTTCCTGTTCCTCCTTCCTGCGGCCTGGTTTCGCGGGAGGAAGGACTTCGCCGCTCTCGATCGGAGAAGCGTCCTCCTCGCCTTCGTGGCGGGAGCCCTTCTCGGCGCTCACTACATCACGTGGTTCAGCTCCCTGGAGCTGACCAGCGTGGCGAGCTCGGTGCTCCTCGTTTCCCTGCATCCGCTCTTCGTCGCCCTCCTCTCGTCGCGGATCGCAAGGGATCGTGTCCGGCTGTCCTCGATGCTGGCCGTCCTCCTCTCCCTCGGCGGTGCGGTCCTCCTGTCGCTCGGAGACCTGAAGATCTCCGCCGATCACTGGAAGGGCGACCTCCTGGCGCTGGTCGGAGGCTTCCTCGCCGCTCTCTACTTTCTCAGCGGGCGCGTCCTTCGTCGCGGCATGGCCCTCGTTCCCTACATGGTCCTCGTTTACGGTTGTGCCGCCGCATGCACCCTCGTCGCCTGCCTCGCCATGGAGGTCCCCCTCCGGGGGTTCGATGGCAGGACCTATCTCCTGTTCCTTCTCCTCGCTCTGGTGCCCACGCTGGTGGGCCACACTCTCATCGGCTGGGTGCTCCGGTACCTTCCCGCCCATGTCGTGAGCCTGAGCCAGCTCGGCGAGCCGGTGGGCGCGACCCTGCTGGCATTCTTCTTGCTCGGGGAAAAGCCTGGAAAGGGTTTCGTGGGTGCGGCTTGCCTCGTGCTGGCGGGAATCGGCGTCCTGCTCGCGCTCGAGGGCCAGCGCATCCGGGCACCTCGCGCCTCGGTTGAAGCCGACGTGGTTTCCGGGTTAGACTCTGGATCGGAGGAAAGCCCGTGAGTCAGCGTGGCGGTGACCACCCCCTCGTCGACGCCCTTCCCGTGATGATCCGCATCTCGGGACCGGACGGTCTGTGCTCCCACTGCAATCCCTCGTGGTGCGAGATCACCGGACAGGAGCTCGAATCCCAGCGAGGCGAGGGGTGGCTGGACCGGGTCCATCCCGATGACCGGGCGATTCTGCGGCGCGTCCTCGAGACCTCGCGTCGGGGGGAAGAGGACTATCGGGTGGAGTATCGCCTGCGGGGGGCAGAGGGCGAGGATCGCTGGGTGTGCGAGAACGGACGGCCCTGGAGGGGTGACCGGGGGGAGCTCGTGGGGTGGATCGCTTCGTGTAGCGATGTCACGGGGCGAAAGCGTCTGGAAGATGTTCTCCGGGAGATCGCGGCCGGGGTGGAGCCGGTGGTCGGAAAGGGATTCTTCGGCACCCTGGTCGAGCATCTCGCCGCCACCCTCGGGGTGGACCATGCCCTCGTCGGGCGTCTCCTCCCCACGTCCCCCTCGAAGGTGGAGACGGTCGGTTACTGGTCCCGGGGCCAGGAGGGTGCCACCTTCGTCTACGACCTTCCCGGTACCCCGTGCGAGGGCGTGATGGCCGGCCGGATGTGCATCCACGGACGGGGAGTCGCCCGGGATTTTCCCCGTGATGGCATGCTCACCGAGATGGGGATCGAGGCCTACGCGGGGATGCCTCTGGTGGGAAAGAGCGGAGAGGTCATCGGCCTCATCGCCATTCTCGACGGCAAACCCCTCCTCGACAACGAGACGGTGGCCTCGGCGCTCCAGGTCTTTGCCGAGCGCGCCGCCGCCGAGCTCGATCGGCTCCGGGCCGACGAGGATCATGAGATCCTGGCCGAGCAGCTTCGACATTCCCAGAAGATGGAGGCGCTGGGACTTCTCGCGGGTGGGGTGGCCCATGACTTCAACAGTCTCCTCACCGCCATCCTGGGGGCCAGCGATCTCATCCTCTCGAGCGCGGAGGGTTGGCTTCACCTGCCGGAGGAGGTCCGGCTCCACGTCGCTCACATCCGGTCCGCCGCCCGCAGAGGGACGAGCCTCACCCGGCAGCTCCTGGCCTTCACGCGCAAGGAGATTCTGCGGCCGGAACCCCTCGATCTCGGCCGGGTGGTGGTGGAGATGGAGCCGCTCTTCCGCCGGCTCATCGGTGAGCACCACGAGCTCGCGATCGAAGCGGAAAAGAGGATCACCGTCCACGGGGATCGCGGGCGCATCGAGCAGATCGTGATGAACCTCGTGCTCAACGGTGCCGATGCCCTGAAGACGGCGGGCCGGATCTCCATGGAAGTGAGCTCGCGCGTCGTCGGTGGGCAGCAGGAGGCAATCCTCTCCGTCCGTGACAACGGCGTCGGCATGACGGAGCAGGTCCAGTCGAGGATCTTCGAGCCCTTCTTCACCACCAAGCCGGTGGGGAAGGGGACGGGGCTCGGCCTCTCGGTCGTCTTCGGCGAGGTGGAGAGGCTCAATGGACGCATCGAGGTCACGTCTTCACCGGGCAAGGGGTCGGAGTTCCGGGTTTACCTTCCGATCGTCGCGGCCGAGCCGACCGCGGGAGAGGAACCGATCGAGCCGCCGCGGGCCCGGGAGGGTGAGACGATCCTTCTCTGCGAGGACGAGGAGCTCGTCCGGCTCGTCACCTGCCAGACCCTCCGCATCGCCGGCTTCACGGTGCTCGAGGCCCGCGACGGTCGCGAGGCCCTTGATGTCGCCCGGTCGGCGGACATGCCGGTGGACCTCCTCATCTCCGACGTGATCATGCCCCGGATGAACGGAGGCGAGCTGGTCCAGGCTCTGCGTGCGCAGTGGCCGGACCTCGCCGTTCTCTTCGTCTCGGGCTATACCGCCGACGTGCTCGGCAAGGATCTGCTGGCGAACGAGGACCAGCAGTTCCTTGCCAAGCCCTACGGCCCCGGCGTGCTGCTCCGGGTGGTCCGGGACACTCTCGACGCGCGGCGTATCCGCAAGACGTCGTAGGAGCCTGACCGGCCACGGGCGCCGGTCCTTTCTCAGAACAGCGTGAGCTCCGCCCCGAGTGACGCCGCGAATCCTCCGGTCGCCGACGCGTCCTGCACGAACCACTGGGCGTAGAGCGTGCGTCCCGCGAGTCCGGGGAGATCCGGGATCGAGACGTGAAAGGTGGCGAAGCCTTGCCCCGCCCCGACTCCGGCGAGGGAGAGAATCCGGTGACGTCTCGAGGTGGAGAGATCCACGTTGAGCGGGATGCCGCCCGAGGTGGTGGTTGCTGCCGGGTTCGCAGAGATGAACAGATGAGCGGTCGCGCCCCCGAGACCGTGGCCGATACCGAGGCGGAAGTCGGGATTGGCGAGGTTGGGAGGAACGGTGGCGATCATGAGCGGCTCGAGGCCTCCGGTTCCCGGGGACGAGGCTCCGTACACCAGAGGGTTCGGGGTCGCGAGCTCGGAGTGGAGCGTGGGACGGTCGAAGGGCGGCAAGGCCGCGGCCACCCGGGGATCGGTGAGGCCGTTCTCCAGGAAGTCGACGAGCTGGTTGCGCTGGACGGGCCCCAGGCCCAGCGGGCGGATGATGGGATCACGATTGTCGGGGAAGACGCCTCCCCCGTTGTAGAAGTTGACGACCTGCAGCAATGTCGTGAACCTGCCGTTGTGCATGAAGCGGACGCGGAGCCCCACGTTCCGGAGGCCGGGAGTCTTGAACTTGCCACGATCGGGGATCAGCCCCGTGGTGCCCTGGAGCCCACGATCCTCGACCACGGGACGGAGGCCAATGTTGTGGAAGCGGTCGTCGCTGAAGAACGGCGGCGTGTGGCAGACGGCGCAGTTGCGGGAGAGAAAGATGCCCAGACCGGCCTGCTGGGCGGGGGTGAGAGCGGTGGTGTCACCCATCGAGAACCGGTCGAACGGGGTACGGTCGGGGATGAGGATCCTCTCGTAGCTGGCGATCGCGAAGGCGATGCGCTCGGCGGTGATGTCGGGGGTGCCGAAGGCGGCGTCGAAGAGGAGCGGGTAGGTCGGGTTGATGGCCAGCGCGGTCTGGATGTCCGGAGGCAGGCTCGTGGCCAGCTTCAGGGGCTCGACCCCGGTGAGCTTGCTCGTGACCTGGGTCCAGCTCCGCGCCTCGTGGGCCATCTCGACGTCGCTGGTGGGCGGGCCCACGCACTGGCTTTCGAGGGCTCCCCCAATGGCGAGGCTCACCGTTCCCGTGACGGGATCGACGAACGTCGACGGGGCGCGTCCGTCCCAGAAGAGGTCGGTGAAGTACTGGGCCCCGATGAAGCTCGGCGCGTTGCGGGTCGTCACCCGGGGCCGGAAGTCGTGGAGCGGATCCGGAGCGTAGTCGTTGGAGGCGTCGGAGTGGATGACTCCGGGTGAGCCGAAGGGATCGTCCGGGGTACCGGGAATGCCGTCGCGTCCCGGGGTCGGCACGAGCCGCGGGTCACTGCCTCCGAGCTCCGGCCGGTGGCACGTGCCGCAGGCGACCGTGTTGTCGCTCGAGAGCTGTTCGTCCCAGAACAGCATCTTGCCCAGGACGATCTTCTCCGGGGTCAGGGGATTTCCCGCGGGAACGGGAGGCGGTGGAAGCTGGGCCAGGGCCTTGCCTCCGGCGAGAAGCCCCAGCAGGGCAAGAACGCTCCCGACTCGCGCGAGCACGGAGCCGGCTCCAGGATCGAGGTGGACGGTGGACATGCAACATCTCCCTTGTGTTTCTGGATGGCGGCGGCCCTCTTCGTGCCCGGGGGGTGGCTGTCCCGTTGAAACCGCGAGGGAGGTCGGGGGTTGCGTGAAAAAATCGCGACGTGGTGGACGCCTCAGCTCTCCGCGGCCCAGTCCCTCGGCACGAGGAAGATCTCGTAGAGCTGCGCTTCCTCGCTGCCGGGCTCGGGCGAGTAGTCGTAGCGCCAGTGCACCACGGGAGGGAGCGACGCCAGGATCGACTCGACGCGTCCCCCTGCCTGGAGACCGAAGAGGGTCCCCCGATCCTGGACGAGGTTGAACTCCACGTAACGGCCGCGGCGGTAGAGCTGGAACTCGCGCTGTTTCCGGGTGAAGGGGAGATCCTTCCTTCTGTCGAGGATGGGGAGATACGCCGGGAGATACGAATCGCCCACGCTCTTCCAGAAGGTGAGACAGCTCGCGAAGCCGCCCTCGGTCCAGTCATCGAAGAAGAGGCCGCCGATGCCGCGCGGCTCGCTCCGATGTTTCAGGAAGAAGTAGTCGTCGCACCACTTCTTGAGCCGTGGGTAGACCTCGGCGCCGAAGGGTTCGCAGGCCCGACGGGCCGTCCTGTGCCAGTGGACGGCATCCTCCTCGAAGCCGCGGTACGGGGTGAGGTCGTAGCCGCCGCCGAACCACCACACCTGGTTGCCGGCGGGAGCGGTGGCGAGGAACAGACGGAGGTTCATGTGGCTGGTGGGAGCGAGCGGGTTGAGGGGATGAGTGATGAGCGAGAGGGACACCGCCTCGAAGGAGCCGCCCGTGAGCTCGGGGTGGCGCGCGGTGGCGGCAGCGGGAAGGCTCTCCCCGCAGGTGTGGGAGAAGTTCACCGCGGCTCGTTCCAGCACCTTCCCGTCCTCGAGGCACCGCGGGCGCGCCAGGCCGCCGCGCTCGCCCGGGAGCTCCTGTCGCACGAAGCGCGCCTTGCCGTCGATGCGTTCGAGAGCCTCGCAGATGGTGTCCTGGAGAGACACGAGGTAGGCGCGTGCGGGCTCGATGGAGGGCTGATCCATGCCGCGCCAGTTTAGCGCGAGGAAAAGGGGACGCGACTCTTTTTCGTTGCGGCTGCGGGGGTCTCTCCCGGGGTTCTGGAATTGGCCCCCGTAGATTGGGTCGTGGGCGAGGGGCTCGTTTCGACACAGAGGAAGAGGAGGCAAGAGGAGGAGAGAGGGAGAAGAGAAGCGGCGGCGGCCGAAGCGGCCGCCGCCGTGAACAGAGAGTGAAGCAAGGAACCTCCATTTGCCGCGGCAAACGCTTCGTTTGTCGCGCCCCTCTTCTTCCTCTTTCTTCGTGCTCATCGTGCCCTTCGTGGTGAGACTCTTCCCCCCTCGCCCACGACGCAAGCCACGCCGGCCGGGGCCACACGCCGGGAAGGCCCCTGTTGCGCTGCCGCGCCTCATCGTCTACAATCCCCCTGCGCCGCCCGCGCTCCGCCAGGGAGACCACCCATGAGCTTCCGTACCTTCTCTCGACCGCTCTCGGCGTCCCTTCTCGCTCTCTCCACCGTTCTCTTCCTCTCGGATCTCGCCTCCGCCCAGAACTGCGACAACACCTCGACGGGGCGCGTACCCCTCCTCGACATGGGAGTCGCGACCTACCAGGGCCACGAGGCCGGCCTCTACCCCGGCTCCACCAACCTCCGCACGCTTTCCCACCTGGCCTCGGGTCTCCTCGAGGCGCAGGGCGTCGTGCCCCGTCTCGCCGACGGCACGCCGGATTCCCAGGGGAGGATCGTGCTCGTCTCCATCGGGATGTCGAACACCAATCAGGAGTTCGGCACCTTCGTGGACCTGGTGAACGCAGACGCGGACGTGAGCTCCCGGGTGAAGGTCGTCAACGGTGCCCAGGGCGGCCAGACTGCGGCCACCATCAGCAATCCCCTCGCCGCCTTCTGGGGCAACGTCGACCAGAAGCTTGGCCAGGCCGGGGTCACTCCCGAACAAGTTCAGGTGGTGTGGCTGAAAGAGGCCAACGCGCGACCCATGGAGCCCTTCCCGCAGCATGCAGAGATCCTGCAGGGGCAGCTCGGTGCGATCATGGGGATCATCCGCGATCGGTATCCCAACACTCGACTCGCCTACTGCTCGAGCCGCATCTATGCCGGCTACGCCACCACCGAGCTCAATCCCGAGCCCTACGCCTACGAGAGCGGCTTCTCGGTGCGGTGGCTCATCGAGGATCAGATGGCGGGTGATCCCGTTCTCAACTTCGACGCCACCGCGGGCCCGGTCGAGGCGCCCTGGATCTCGTGGGGTCCCTACCTGTGGGCAGACGGGCTCACGCCGCGGAGCGATGGTCTGGTCTGGGAGTGCTCGGATCTCTCCAGTGACGGGACCCATCCCGCCGGAAGCGGTCGCCAGAAGGTGGCCGCGATGCTCCTCGACTTCTTCAAGACCGATGCCACCACACGAGGCTGGTTCCTCGGGGATTCCGCTGCTTCGTTCGCGTTCGAGCAGGATGCGCTCGTGGGCGGAGCGAGGACCGAGTTCCGGGGCGCAGACGTGAGCCCCGGCGACGAGGTGGTGTTCTTTGGCACCCGGTTCGGAGAGGGCATGGGGCCCTGTCCGCCTCCCTTCGGCGGGCTCTGTCTCGGCCTCCTCGCCCCGGTGAAGGAGATCGGACGGGCCACCGCCGACGCCTCGGGAATCGCGTTCCTCACCCGGAGGATTCCGCGCCGGGGTGCGGGGATCGAGGTCCATACCCAGGCCGTCGTGAGCCGCGGAGCCGCATCGCTGGCCTCGCGCGTGATCCGGTCGCGGGTGTTGCCGGGGAACTAGCGGAGAGCCGTGTCGTGGGCGAGGGGCTCGTTTCGACACAGAGATCGCAGAGGGAAGAGGAGGACGCGGAGGGCGGTGGGCGAGGGGCTCGTTTTGACACGAAGGACGAGTTAAGAAGTGTGCCTGGCACCTTTCTTAACAGGGAATCTCACGACCCTTCTCTCCACACGCCGTCCTCGCCCCGGATTTCGTGGGGACGAAAGCTGGCCTTGTACTCCATGGACGGACAGCCCTTCACCCGGTAGCCCAGATAGACGAAGGTCTTGGCGCGGCGCCTGCCTTCCTCGCAGAGACGGAGCACGTTGAGGGTGCCCAGGCTCCGACGTGCGTGATCCGGGTCGTGATAGGCATAGATGGCGTTGAGCGCATCGTCGGCCTCGCCGGCGTAGGCGACCGCGACGAGGGTTCCCTCGAGCCGGTACTGGACCTCGAGGGTAGGAGCGGCGTTGACCACGAAGGTTTCTCTGTACTCGCTCTCCGTGAGCCGGGCGGTCGGCCATCCACGAGCCCGCGTCCGCTGGGCATGGAAGCGGTGGTAGAGGTCGAGCTTCTCGTCCGAGAACGAGGGTTCGCCCACCTCGACGTCGAGGTCCTGGCTCCGGATGAGGGCCCGGCGTTGACTGCGCGTGGGACGCAAGGCCTCGATGCGCAGGCGCAGGGGGACGCATTCGGCACAGCTCTCGCACACCGGGCGGAAGACCCCGATGCCGAACCTCCGGAAGCCCCGGTCCAGCTCCCGGGAGTACTGTGCCTTCTCCAGCGCGGGGATCATGCGGTAGAGGAGGCGGGCGCGCCGGTCCCGCAGGTAGGGGCACGGCTCGGAGTCGGTCACGAAGCGGAGGATCTCGCGCATGGTCCCCTCTCCCGGGGGCTTCCTCGACTCTATCAAGATCCGCTTGATCCCGGCACGTCCCCCTCGCGCCGGTCGTTCTCGGCCGACAGTCCGGCTTCAACCGGGGGGCCACCCTCTCCCTCCAGGCCCTGATCGAAGATGTATTCTCTTCGAGCAAATCCGGTTACAGCGTTTCAAATACCGTCGTCCTCCATCTTCGCTGAGGGTTGGGGGGCCGGGTCCCGCGGGGTGGATGCACCAGGCTTTTTTGCCTACACTGTGCCGGCCCGACCGGACCCGAAGGCGATCCTCGACGGTCCGGGACGGCAGGACCCTCCGGACGGCGTCGTCCGGGAGGTATCCAGGGGCGGTGGAGGACGTTTTCGTCGATGGCCATTCATCAAACCGCGCTCATCCACCCCGAGGCGGAGATCGGCTCCGATCCGGAGATCGGTCCCGGAGTCGTGATCGGTCCGGGCGTGCGCGTGGGGGATCGTTGTCGCATTGGCCCCTACTCGGTGCTCCAGGGGCCGCTCGTCATGGGGGATGACTGCATCCTCGGCATGTCGGTGGCGATGGGCGCGGATCCCCAGCTCAAGATCAAGCGGAGCGCGTATGGCTCGACCCGTATCGGGAACCGGGTGGAGTTCCGTGAGTTCTCCCAGGTTCATCGCTCCATGTACGCCGAGGGTGAGACGGTCGTCGACGACGACGGCTACTTCATGGCCGGTGCCCACATCGGACACGATTGCGTCATCGGGAAGGACGTGATCATGGCCAACAACGCCCTCCTCGCCGGCCATGTGCAAGTGGGGTGGCGCGCGTTCATTTCCGGGAGTGGCGTGGTTCACCAGTTCTCGCGCCTGGGCGACGTGTCGATGGTGGCGGGGCTTTCTGCGGTGGAGAAGGACGTCCCCCCGTATTGCACGGTGGTCGGGCAAAGGCCGTGCCGGGTCTCGGGCCTCAACGTCATCGGGCTGCGACGCGCCGGGATCGAGGCCAGCTCCCGGACCGAGCTTCGTCAGGCCTATCGTGCCCTCTTCCGGACCGACCTGCCCCTGACCGAGAGAATCGCCCAGGTGAGCGGACAGTGCGCCGAGGTGCAGAACCTGATCCGGTTTCTCGGGGAGACAAAACGCGGAGTGATCGGCTACGGGGGACGGTCGGGGAAGGCCAGTCGCTAGTCTCTGGCCGAAAAAAAAACGGCGACGACACTGCCGGGCGTGCCCTCTGGTTCGAGCGTCCCGGGCCGATGGGCTCGGGACCGCGGCCTTCGGATGAGCGAGCAACCATGGACAGACCACCCGACCTCGAGCTGAGCTTGAACCTCCGCGATGTCGAGCGGGAGGAGCTTCCCGTCGACGTCCTCTTCGTGGGAGGCGGGCCGGCGTCCCTGGCCGGAGCCATTCGCCTCGCCGATCTCATCAAGGAGCACGATGCCTCCTCGGACGGCAAGCTGGGCGATCTGACCATCCTCGTCATCGAGAAGGCGGCGGAGATTGGCGCCCATTCCCTCTCCGGGGCGGTCATGGATCCTCGCGGGATCAAGGAGCTCTTTCCCGATTCCTGGGAAAAGGAGGTCGAAGACCTCGCCCATCAGGAGGTGACCCGGGACTCGGTGGTGTGGATGACCCGGAAAGGGTGGATCCGCTCTCCGATCACCCCTCCCCCCCTGGCCAACCACGGCAACTGGATCGTCTCGTTGCAGACTGTGGCCCGGTGGCTGGCGGGGCACGCCGAGAAGCGGGGAATCGAGGTCTATCCCGGCTTCGCCGGAGCCCGGATGCTCTACGACGACCAGGGTCACGTGCGGGGTGTCCAGACCCGGGACATGGGTGTGGACAAGAACGGCGAGAAGAAGCCGAACTTCGAGCCTGGAATGGACATCACGGCCCGCATCACCGTTCTCGGAGAGGGCGTCCGGGGCAATCTCGCCAAGCAGCTCCTCCTCGAGGGCAAGATCCAGCCGGGCCGGAATGCCCAGGTTTACTCCCTCGGCGTCAAGGAGGTCTGGAAGGTCCCGGGAGCGAGCGCACGGAAGGGCGAGGTGATCCACACCATCGGCCACCCCCTCGACGGTCGGACCTTCGGGGGGGGATGGATCTACTTCATGGGGGACGACCTGGTTTCGATCGGGCTCGTGGTGGGGCTCGATGCCGAGGATCCCTTCACCAACCCGCACCAGCTCTTCCAGGAGTACAAGGTGCATCCGAGGGTGGCGGAGGTCCTGGAGGGAGGTGAGATCCTCAGCTACGGAGCCAAGGCCATTCCCGAGGGCGGCTATTTCTCGATGCCCGAGCTCGTCACCGACGGTTGCCTGCTCGTGGGTGATGATGCGGGGTTCCTCGACTCGATGCGCCTGAAGGGCATCCACCTCGCGATGAAGTCGGGAATGCTCGCCGCGGAGGCGGTCTTCGAAGCCCTCGAGAGCGGTGACTCCAGCCGGGGGGGGCTCGCCTCCTATGCGCGGGCCTTCGAGAAGAGCTGGGCGCGCGACCAGCTCCACCCGGTACGAAATTTTCACCAGGCCTGGAAAGGGGGACGGATTGCGGCCTTCGCGAACGGCGGCCTCCAGCTCCTCACCTCCGGACGTGGATGGGGCTGGAAGGACCACGTCCCGTCGGGGCCCGGCCACGAGAGGATGCGCAAGATCCATGGCACTCGAGATCGCGAGGTGGCGCTCGAGGGTGACAAGAGCTTTCTCGTTGCCCACAAGGGTCTTGCCTTCGACAAGCTCACCGATGTCTACCATTCCTCCACCCTTCACGAGGAGGATCAGCAACCCCATCTCCGGGTGGCCGATCTCGATATCTGCCGGACCCGGTGCAAGGAAGAGTACGGCAATCCGTGCCAGTTCTTCTGTCCGGCGTCGGTCTACGAGATGGTCGAGGACGAGGAGCGCGGCGGAACCCGGCTCCATCTGAATTTCAGCAATTGCGTTCACTGCAAGACCTGTGACATCATCGATCCCTACCAGATCATCAACTGGGTCGTGCCCGAGGGGGGTGGAGGGCCGGGGTACAAGATGACCTGAGAGGCCTTTGGGGGCGAAGGGAGGAGGCTCCGGTGACAGGGCGGTCGGGCTGGCGCGAGCGGATCGGGGATCGGGTGCTCCATCGGGCGGCCCTCGTCTCGTTCTCGCTGCTGTCGCTTTTCCCGGCGACGGCTCGAGGCGTGGCGGTGGCCGATGCCCTGGCCCAGGGGTGGCGCTGGAGGGAGCTGCCCCTGCCATCGTCGGGTCTTCGCCTCGTGGCGGTGGCGGTTGATCCCGAGCAGAGGATCGTCGTCCGCACGACGACCGGTTTCCACCGCTACGACGGGTCGAGCTGGACCGCCGTCTCGGCCATTCCCACCGATCCCCAGGAGCTGCACCGGGCCTTCGTTGCCTCCAGGAAGGGATTCCTGGTGGCCGGAAGAGGCGAGTGCCTCCTGCTCACGGAAGACGGCCGAAGGACTCGGGTGGGCTTCCCGGGGGACGGCAGCCTCCAGTCCCTCTGGCCGGTCGAGGGGAGCCGTGCCCTCGTGGTGGGGGGCGATTCCGTGGCCGAGATCGAGGAAGGAGAGGTCGTTCGCACCTGGCCGCTTCCCCGTGCGCACGAGACGATTCTCGCGGCGGCCCTCGATCCCCGAGGACGTCTCGTCGTCTCCACCATCGAGGCGGTCCTGGTCCATGACGATGGCGCCTGGCGACCACTCTCCCTCGGCCAGACCCTGCTCCCCGGCGACTGGTACTCCCGTCTGGTGCTCGACGGTGACCGCCTCTGGCTCTTCCCCCGGCATCACGGAGTGAGCGACAAGGTCCTCTCGTGGAATACGAGCGAGGTCACCGAGCGCCACGAGACACCTTTCCATGCCGATGCGATGGCGCTTCCCGGACAGGGGCTCATCGTCACCAGCTTCGGCGGAGGTCTCCTCGCCCTGGAGGGAGACGAATGGCTCGAGTTCCGTCTCTTCCCCCTGTCCGGCGAGCACGCGGCGCACGTCGTCGCGGTGGGAGCCGATCGCCTCCTGATCCAGACACGATCGGACCGGCTGCTCCTGTGCGATCTGGGCGATCCGAGCTGGGAGCTCCACGAGATCGAGCCCGGGTTCACGAGCGTCCACGTGATCGTCCCCCGGAAGGCGGGAGGGCTCTGGATCGGCACGGACTACGGTGTCTTCGCCTGGTTGGATGGCCACGTCGTCGAGCGCCACCACGAGGCCGCCGGAGTTCAACTCCGGGTCGTGACGGCGCTCTGTGAGGATGACGCCGGACGACTCTGGGTGGGAAGCGGCTCGGCGTTCTCGGGTGTGCTGATCCTCGAGAACGGAGTCTGGAGGCACGAGCTCGAGGGACCGGGGGAGTATGCCATCCATGCCATCGAGCGGGCGCCCTCCGGAGAGATCTGGCTCCTCAGCCTCGGCAAGAAGACAGGAGTCGTGGGGCCTCATGGTGGCATCGTCCGGAGCGACGGACGCACGTGGACCCGGATCACCGCCGCAGACGGGCTGTCCCATTCCCGGTGCTACGACGTCTGCTTCGACGAGGATGGCACGATCCTCGTGGCCACCTTGGGGGGTGTGGATACGTTCGACGGCAGGGGGTGGAGTCCCTTGCCGGGCATGCCCGAAAAGGACGCGCGCGTCCTTCATCGCGATCGGAAGGGAGTTCTCTGGGTCGGGCGTGGTGTCGAGGTGGCGGGAATCCTGCGCCATCGGGATGGAAGCCTGATTCCCTCGGGAGTGCCCGAGCTGGAGCGACTCGCCACCGGAGCCTTCTGCGATGCAGAGGGCGGAGGCGTGTGGATCGCTTCGCCCCAGGGGCTTTACCTCTTTCGCGACGATGAGCTTCACGAGGTGACCGAGCTGCCGGGGGTCCCGGCGCGGAGCTTCTGGCCCCTCCTCGCCGCCGGCGATGGTTCGCTCTGGCTCGGCTCCCTCGGAAAGGGGCTGGTTCGGTTCCGTCCCGTGGACGGTGACGCGCCCGTGCCAGCAGACCGGTCTCCCTCGGTGGCTCGGAGCGAGCGAGGGGTCCACATCTTTGCTCAATGGCTCGATCCCTGGGAATCCACTCCAAGGAGCCTGCTCAGGATCCGCCACCGTGCGGACGGAGGGCCCTGGTCCCGCCTGCAAAGGACCGAGGAAATCGTCGTGAACGGGCTGGCCACGGGACATCACCGCATCGAGATCGAGTCCGCGGATCTGGAAGGGAACATCAGCTTGCCCCGGGGGATCGACGTCGAGGTTCCGCCTCCGTTTTTCCTGCGTGGAGCCTTCTTGCTCCCCCTGTTCGCGTTGCTCCTCTTGCTCGTCTTCGTGTCGGCTTCGGGTCTCCGGCAGTGGCGGCTTCGTCGCGAGGCCGGGCGCCTGGCCGAGGCCGAGCGCGAGGAGATGCAGGAGAGGCTCCGCCAGTCACAGAAGCTCGAGGCCGTGGGGAGGCTCGCTGCCGGGGTTGCCCACGACTTCAACAACATGCTCACCACCATTCTGGGGAGCATCGAGCTCCTGAGAGAGGACATGGCCGCCGGCAACATCACCGGTGCCGACGATTTCCTGCGACAGATCGAGATCTCCGCCCGGAGAGCGGCGGGCCTGACGCAGCAGCTCCTGGCATTCGGCAGGAAACAGGTCCTGGCTCCGGTGGTCATCGATCTGGGCCAGGTCTTGCAGGGGATGAAGGGCATCCTGCAGAAGATCATCCGGGAGAATGTCGAGCTCCGTATCGAGGCGGACTCCCGGAGGTACTTCATCCGCTTCGACCCGAACCAGCTCGAGCAGGTGCTGCTCAACCTCGTGATCAACGCTCGCGACGCCATGCCCGAGGGAGGGCTCCTCACCCTCGAAGTCGCGGAGCTGGACACGGTGGGGAGTGCCGAGTCGAGCGGTTTCGTGATCCTGCGGGTTCGCGACACGGGCCTGGGGATGGACGAATCGACCCGGCAGCGCATCTTCGAGCCGTTCTTCACCACCAAGGGCAGCGGAGAGGGCACGGGGCTGGGGCTCGCCACCGTCCACGGAATCGTCACCCAGTCCGGGGGCACCATCCGGGTCGAGAGCGAGCCCGACCAGGGCACCCTGTTCGAGGTCGTGCTCCCCGGGGTCGAGGGGCCGGCCGTGGCACGGTCGGACGATTCCCGGGCGCCAGACTACCGGGGAAGCGAGATCGTCCTCGTCTGCGAGGACGATGAGCTCGTGAGGGGGCTCGCGGCGCTCACTCTCCAGCGGCAGGGCTACCGGGTCCTGGTGGCCGCGGATTCCGCGGAGGCCGAAGCCATCGCCAGGGGGGCGGACGAGATCCACCTCCTCCTCACCGATGTGATCCTTCCCGGCCGCAACGGGCGCCAGCTCTCTCTCGAGCTGCAGCGGACCCGGCCCGATCTGTGCGTTCTCTATGTGAGCGGGTATGCCACCAGCATCCTGCAGCGTGACTGCGCTCTCGATCCGGGTGTGGCCTTCCTCCAGAAGCCGTTTCGCGCGGAGGCCCTGCTGCGGAAGGTGCGCGAGGTCCTCGACCGGCCGATGGGGTCGTCGTCGATGGGCGAGGCATGAAAACGTGAGGCGACGCGGCGGGAGTCGCGCGTGGCGAGTGGCCAGGAGTCTCTCTTGGACAGCGGGGGCCAGCGGAATGTCGACAAGGAGGGTACGTGGATGACGAGGGTGCGAATCGGGCCGGGGTGTGCGGCTGCTCTGCTGCTCCTCTCGGTGGGTACGGCGATCGGGGCTCAGACCGAGGCGGGGGCGAAGGGGCCGCCGCCGAAGGAGCTCAGCGTTCAGGTCGAGACGGCTCCCGTCCGGGAGAAGCCGGACTGGCTGGGAAAGGTGCTGGAGCCTCTGCCCTACGGAACCCGGGTGAGCGTCGTCGGTCAGAGGGGCGACCTCTGGATGCAGGTGGCGGGGAGGGGCGAGGAGGGAGCGCCACCCCCTCGAGCAGGATGGATGAGCAAGAGCCACCTGACCGCCATGAAGCTTGCTCGGGTCCCGGGCGCGGGAGGCCAGGGCTCCTTCGGGGTTTCCGACGAGGAGGTGGCGCTGGCCGGCAAAGGATTCGACGAGGACGTCGAGAAGGCTTACAGGACCGGAAAGCCGGGGCTGAGCCGGGCGTACTCCGTGCTCGACGAGCTGGAGAAGAAAAAGCCAGCGCCCGAGGCGGTGGCCCGCTTCCGGGAGCAGGGGCAGCTCGAGGAGAGAAGCTCATGAGGGCCTTCGCAGCGCTTTCCCGACTGGCCGTGGCGACCCTGTCCCTGATTCCTGCCGGATGCCAGCAACTCGAGGGCATGCTGGACGACCACGGGGGTGTGGTCTCCGACCTCACGGGGGTCGACCGAGAGGTCGTGGACGACGTCAACAAGGGGGTCAAGACCGCCAATGTCATCGCGGAGGCGGCGGAGGGCATCGATCCCTCCCAGGAGTACTATCTCGGGCGCGCGGTTGGCGCGACGATTCTCGAGAAGTACCCGCCCTACGACAACGAGGAAGCCAACCGGTATGTGGGAGAGCTCGGCCAGTCGCTGGCCTGGTTCAGCGAGGTCGCACCCTATCGGGGCTACCACTTCCTCATCCTCGATACCGATGTGGTCAATGCCTACGCGGCGCCAGGGGCGTACATCTTCCTGACCCGTGGTGGTCTCCGCCTCTGCGAGACCGAGGACGAGCTGGCGGCGATGCTGGCCCACGAGATCGCCCACGTCCAGTGTCGCCACGCGGTCCGAAGCATCGACAAGAGCCGGTGGACGAAAGTGGCCACCCTCATCGCCCAGGAGGCGGCCAAGGAGGCGGGCAGTCGCAACGTGGTCCAGCTCACGGAGGCCTTCGGGGGCATTCTGGATGACTTCGTGACCGCGATCGTCGAGAGCGGCTATTCCCGCGAGTACGAGGAGGAGGCGGATGAGGCGGCAGTCGGGCTCCTCCGCCGTAGCGGCTACGATCCCCGCGCCCTGGTCACCGTGCTCCGCAAGCTCGAAAAGAGACAGGCCTCCTCGAGCGGCGATCTGTTCTCGACCCATCCGGCGGTCAAGGATCGTATCGGACGCATCGCTCCGCTGGCCGGTGCGGGGTCGGCAGAGACCGTGAGTGCTCGCCAGCAACGTTTCGAGGCCGCCACGGCGCGAGCCCGATCGCCGCAGAGCTGAGTGACGATCATGAGGAAGGGGAAGAGGCTGGTGGCGGGGCTGCTGGTCGGGCTCCTGGCCCAGGCCGTGGTGCTCGGTCTCGGTGTCCTGGGGCCGAGCGGACGCCTGCTCCGCCGCTTCGAAGGCACGACCTACGACCTGCGTCAGCGATGGTTTGCGCGGGAGCCTCACCCCGATATCGTGCTGGTGCTGGTGGACAAGACGAGCGTGGACTGGGGCGGAAGTGAGCGGATGATTCCCTTTCCCTGGCCCCGATCGCTCTACGCGACGATGGTCGAGTTCTGTGCCGCGGCGGGTGCTCGCGTGCTGGCGGTGGATGTGCTCTTCGACCAGATCTCCGCTCACGGGGATGCCCCGGTATGGCTGGAGGGAGTGGAGTCCGGTCCACCCGTCCTCCTGGCCATGCGCCCGTCGAACCAGGGTGGTCGCACGACGTGGCCCGACCAGGGTGTGCGCCTCCTCCCCGGGGCGAAGGAGCTGGCCGCTCGACTCCCTGGCCCGGCCCTCTACTCGGCGGCCGAGCTACCCCTCGAGAGCATCGCCTGCTGCGTGGACTTGCTGGGCCACTCCGGTGGGTTGCGCGAGGAGGAGGCGGTCATCCGGCGGGCCCAGCCCTTCGTCGGCTTTGACGGTCAGGCCGTACCCATGCTCGGAGTCGGTTGCTACCTGGCCAGCTCCGCCCGGAAGAAGAGCTGCGGTATCCTGGAGAACCTCCCCCCGGTCAGCTTCACCGGGGAATCTCTCCGCATCGGAGACCGCATCCTCGACATCGACTCCGACGGAGCCTGTCTGCTTCGCTACCGGGCTCTCGCAGTGGAGGGTAAGCGGCCCTATCCGGTGATTCCGGCCCGGGAGATCCTGGCCGCCAGCATGGCGGAGGATTCCTCGGACGCCCGCTCGTTCGGCCTCGAGGGAAAGCTGGTGCTGATCGGGCAGAGCAGCGTGGGAACCATCCAGGACCAGCCCACTCCGCTGAAGAACGTCGCGCCGGGTACCGAGGTGCATGCCACGCTGCTCGACAACCTGCTCCGGGGGGACACCCTGAGGAGGGCCCGCCCCCCGTTCCCCCTCCTTGTGGCCACCCTCCTCGCCATGCTCGCGGCGGTCATGGCCTCCCGGGCCGGTTCGTGGCCCCGGATCCTGGCCAGTCTGGCCGTCTTCGGCCCCATCCCCTTCCTGCTCGGGCTGGCTTTCTTTCCCCTGGGAGTGGTGTGGCCGGTGGCGGAGCCCCAGGCCGCGGTGGCACTGGCCATCGTGGGAGGGGTGGTGCTGAACACCGCCACCGAGAGCAAGCAGCGCAAGTTCATCACGGGAGCGTTTCAGCGGTATCTGAGCCCGGCCGTCATCGAGCGGCTGGTCGAGGATCCGTCGCTTCTCGTGCTCGGCGGCGAGCGACGGGAGCTCACCATCTTCTTCTCGGATCTGCAGGGTTTCAGCGGCATCTCCGAGCGACTCGATCCCACCGAGCTCACGTCGCTCCTCAACGACTACCTGACGGACATGACGGACATCATCCTGGAGGAAGGGGGGACGCTGGACAAGTACGAGGGCGACGCCATCATCGCGTTCTGGAATGCTCCCCTCGATCAATCCGATCACGCCCTGCGGGCTTGCCGGACGGCGATCCTCTGCCAGGACAAGCTACGGGAAAGGAGTGCGGAGCTCGAGCGGCGGGCAGGCGTTCCCCTGCGCATGAGGATCGGTCTCAACACCGGTCCCGTGGTGGTGGGCAACATGGGCTCGCGGTCGCGCTTCGATTACACGGTTCTCGGCGACGCGGCCAACCTCGCCTCGCGCCTGGAGGGAGCCAACAAGCGGTTCGGCACCTCGATCATGGCCTCGGAGACGACCTGGAAGAGAGCGCTCGAAGCGTGTCCCACCCTGGCCGGGAGGTTCATCGGCAAGATCCAGGTGGTGGGCCGGAAGGAGCCGGTGCCCGTCTACGAGCCGCTTGGGCTCTGCGGAGAGACGGCTTCCGAGGCGACTCAGGATCTGAAGAGCATCCTCGCTCTCTGCGAGGGTGCGCAGTGGGAGGACGCTCGCCGGGCCCTCGAGGAGCTCGAGGGCGATTCCCTGGTCGAGTCCTGGCGCGAGATGGTAGGAGCGGTGGCTCGTGGGGAGCGCGAGGGGTGGGACGGGGTGTTCCGGCTCAACGAGAAGTGACGGGGGGCGCGCGGCGCGCCGTCGTCAGAACACCTCGATCCTCTCGCCCCGGCTCGCCGCCACGCCTCCCGTGGCCGCGGGATCCTGGACGAACCACTGGGCAAAGAAGACCGATCCCACGAGATCCGGATCGTCGGGTATCCTCGCCTTGAAGGTCGCGTGGCCCTGGCCCGGGCCGGCTCCCCGCAAGCGGAACGGTCGCATCAGTCGCGCCTGGTCGGGATCGACGTTGAAGGGGACCCCGTCACGGAGCTCCTCGAGCGGGTTCGTGCTGACGAGGAGCAGGGCCTCGGCGCCGCCGAGTCCCCGGAAAAGGCCCAGGCGGTAGTCGGGGTTGGCCACCGCGGCGGGAGCGGAGAAGAGAACCTCGGGGACGAATCCTCCCGACCCCGGTGACGCGGTCCCGTAGGACCTTCCGTCGCTCACCAGCTCGGATTGCAGGGTGGGTCGGTCGAACGGCGGTTGCCGGTTCAGGACGCGCTGGTCGAGGAGGCCGAGCTCGAGGAAGCTCTGGATCCGGGCCCGGTCGAGGAGAGAGAGTCCCAGGGGGAAGATGGCCGCGTCGCGATTGTCGGTGAAGTCGCCGCCCCGGTTGTAGAAGGCGAGGATCTCCCGGAGCGAGGTGATGCTGCCGTCGTGCATGAGGCGCGGCCGCAGGGCCACGTTGCGCAGGCCCGGAGTCTTGAAGCGCCCGCGATCCAGAAAGCTCCCCGTGACCTCCATCCTTCCCGGGTCCGTCGTCGCCGAGCGGAGCCCGATGTTCCGGAAGAGATCATCCGCGAACAGAGGCGCCGGGTGACAGCTCGTGCATCCGGCCACGCTCTCGAAGAGGAAGAGTCCTTCCTGTTGATCGGGAGTGAGGGCGGAGAGATCTCCCTGGTTGAACCGATCCCAGGGGGTGTCATCCGGGATGAGGATCCTCTCGTAGCTGGCGATGGCAAAGGCGATCCTCTCCGCGGTGATGGCGGGATCCCCGAAGGCCGTGGCGAAGAGATCGGGATAGGTCGGATCGGTGCCGAGCGCGTCCACGATGTCGGCCGGGACATCGGCGGCAAGCGCCAGGGGACGAATGCGCCCGAGCTTCCGCGTCACCTCGTCCCAGGTTCTCCCTTCGTGGCCCATCTTGACGGGAGAGACGATGGGCTCCACCGCCTGGCTTTCGAGGCCCCCGAGGTTCTCGATGCTCTCGAGGCCGGTCTGGGGATCGACGAACCTGGTGTCGGCGCGTCCGTCCCAGAAGAGGAAGGTGAAGTACTGGGCTCCGATGAAGCTCGGGGAGTTGCGGCGCGTGATCTGATCGAGGAATCCGCGCCCGGGGTCGGGAACGAGCCGATTGTTGACGTCGGCCTTCGGAACCCCCGGAGAGCCGAACGCATCGTCGTCGGTGAAGAGGATGCCGTCGGGGCCGGCCGTTCGCACGTGACGGAAGTCGCCCCCTCCCCACTCCGGGAGGTGACAGGTGCCGCAGGCGACCGAGTTGTCGGCGGAGAGCTGCTCCTCCCAGAAGAGGATCTTGCCCAGGATCGCTTTCTCGGGGGTCGTCTCGTTCTCGAAGGGTTCGGGGGGAACGGGAAGCTGGGCGAGAGTGGGGGTAGCGAGGGCAAGGAGCAGGCCCGCGGCCACGGCGGTGCGGCGGAGAGGCGAGAGGTCGGGCGTCATGACGGATGTCCTGCGGAACGGTTTTGCGGCTTGCCCGGAGGCCCTGGGTTGGAGACACCAGTGTACCCCGAAAGAACGGATCCGGGGAGCCCCCCTCCCCCCGGGGGGGGGGGCAGCGTCGAGGGCAAGGGGCTCGATTCGACACAGAGGAGGAGGAGGCAAGAAGGAGGTCATGGAGGGAAGAGGGGCCGCGACAAACGAAACGTTTGCCGCTGCGAATCGAGGGGGAGGGGTGCAGGGGCATTCGCCCGGACCCATGGAGCCGAGACCGGAGCCGGAACCGGATCCGTGTCGGTCCCCGCCGCCCTCTACCGCACCCGCACCCGCACCGCGTTGGTGACGCTGCCGGGGACCGTTCCTCCCTCGGCCAGCGGCTCGGTGGAGACCGATCCGTTGTCCTCCAGGATTGCCTGGACCGTGAACGTGATCTGCCGCCCGACCTGGCTCTTGCGGAGGATCTCCCCGGGCGCCATGGGCACCTGACCCTGGGGGATGCTGCTCATCCCGAACTCCGCCTCGCGGCCGAGGGTATTGAGGATGAACTTCGGCCGGGGAGGAACGCCGTTGAGGGGGAGGGGGAGCACGGTGGTTCCCCATCCGAAGGGCTGCTCCACGACGGTGGCGAAGGTCGGCTCGCGCACCCAGGCGTAGAAGGCGTAGGCGGGAGCGGCCGGGCCCAGGGGCGGAGCCTCGAGCTCGACGAACAAGGGTTCGGCTCCCCGGGCGACGTCGACCGTGCGCAGCACGTCGCCGGTGCCCGAGCGTCCACCGAGTGCGATGTCGTCGAGGTACCAGCCCCGGAGATCGCCGCCGCAGTTGGGAGAGCAGAAGTTCCCGCGGTCGGTGACCAGGCGCCAGCGGATGACCATCTCGTGGCCGAGGTAGGGGGAGAGGTCGACCTCGACGTTCTTGGTGCCGCGAAGCGTCCAGGCCAGGCGACGGTCGATGGGACTCGCCCCCAGGGCATAGATCACGGCGTCGTAGTGACCTCGAACGATGTCGGGACCCAGGTCGAAGAAGGGACCGCCGTCCAGCGATCCCTCGAGCACTCCCCCGTCGCGTCCGATCTCGTTGCCCGTGCGCATCGCCTGCCAGAAGCGCAGCGGGGTGGCGTCCGGGGTCACGGTGAAGGGGCCGAGATCGAGGCGATCGTCCTTGAGGATCACGTCCTCGCCCATGGTCGAGTGCCAGACGTGGGTGCCGCTCTGCGCCTCTCCCGATTCGACGATGGCCCAGGTTCCGCCTCCCGGTGGGGACGACGTGGTGTAGCCGTCGCCGCTGTTCGGATCCTCCAGATCGTCGTCGAAGGACGGTTGGTAGCGGTTCACGAAGAGGACGTCGGTGGACGATCCCGAGGCGGCATCGACCGTCCCCTCTCCGTGGACGACGTAGGCGGGAGGCGGGCCGATCTCCAGGACCATGGCGGCATTGCCGGCGGCCAGGTAGTGGACCTCGATGCCGTCGTGCCGGGTGGTGTGGAGGCCGGAGACGATCACGCCAGGGGGCGGGGTGATCGAGGTGACCACGTCCACGAGGGGGATGCCCGCCGCCGGGTTGCCGCGCTGGATGCGACCGTTGCTCTGGAGGATGTCGAGGATCGATGTCTCGCCCGTTCCGGTCTGGACGTGCGAGATCGCCGACCAGAAGGGTGCCCCCACCTTGACGAAGGAGCGGCCGGTGAAGTTGCCGTCGAGATCGAACTCGAAGAGGGTCTGCTGGAAGGGAGAGGGATTGATGATGTCGGTGAGCGCCCAGAACGTATCGGTGTCCGTGTCGTGGGTCAGGGAGATCAATCGCTGGGAGGCCTGGACCACGGGGACATCGATGAAGGGAGCCACCAGGGCTCCCGTCTCGGGATCCACCACCCGGAGAACGTCGGGGCCGTAGTCGACGAGATACAGTCTCCCGTGCGCAAAGGCCATGCCGGACAGGTAGCTGCTGGTGAGGTCGGGGAACTGGCCAACCAGCTCGAGATCCTTGGTGTACCGGTAGATGTTGCCCTGGCCCTCGAGACCGAAGAAGGACTCCCCGACGTAGAGAATGCCCTGGTCATCCTCCGTCATGGGCCAGATCTGCCTCGCCATGCCCGTACTCACCTGGTTGAGGACGAAGGACTCCTGGGCCCGGAGGCCGGAGGCGGGGACGAGGAGCGCGAGGGTGCCGAGGAAGAAGGTCGTCAGGGGGCGGGAGAGCTGGGTGGAGATCATGGGAGGCTCCCTTCGTGGTTCTGCAGCGGAGCGGTCTCGAGCGAGGCCGGACCGGCATTGTACACGGATCGCCCTCCCGGTGAAGCGCAAACGGCGCCGTTCCGGTGGCCGTGTCCGGATCCGCTCCCGTTCCTACCCGATCTCGACGTTCTCTCCGGCCACGATCCCTCTCTTGCCCTCCGCCACCCGCACCGCCTCCGTCCCCGGATCGTGCTCGAAGAAGAGGATCCATCCCTCCTCGAGCGCGCGGGGGAGGAGCGTCCCTTTCTCGGCCAGCGTCACCAGCGGCTGGAGGTCATAGCCCATGATGTAGGGAAGGGGAATGTGGCTCGCGGTGGGGAAGAGATCGGCGCAGAAGAAGAGCGTCGACTTGCCGTCGGTGACGCGCACCATCTGCTGCCCCATGGTGTGGCCGTTCTTGACGTCGAGGTGAATGCCTTCGAAGAGCTCTCTCGGTCCATCCGTGGTCCGGAGGCAGCCCGCATCCACGAGCGGTTTGAAGTCCTGCTCCATGTAGCTGCCCCGGTCGCGAAGAGTGGGAGAGCTTCCCCACTCGAGGTTCTTCTCCTGGATATGGTAGGTCGCCTCGGGAAACGTGGGTACGAGCTCGCCGTCCCGGATCGTGGTGGCCCCTCCTGCGTGGTCGAAGTGGAGATGGGTCAGGATCACGTCGGTGACGTCGGAGGGCGCAAAGCCGTGGGTCGCGAGCGATCCCTCGAGGGTCCACCGCGAGTGGTCGACCCGGTAGATCTGCTGCTCCTTGTCGGAGAGCTTGTTGCCGATCCCGGTATCGACGAGGACGACCCTCTTCTCCGAGCGGAGGAGCAGCACCCGCAGCGCGAGCTCGATCCGGTTCTGCTCGTCGGCGGGGTTGGTGCGATTCCAGAGGGGTTTCGGCACGATGCCGAACATGGCCCCGCCGTCGAGCGCAAAGCGCCCGGTCTCGAGGGCGCTGATCTTCCAGGATCCGATCTTCATGTCTTCTACCCCACCCAGAAGTTGTTGGTGTGCCGCAAGAGGAACACCACCTGGAACACCACGAAGAGCGACAAGACCGGCCACCGCAGGAGTCTTCCCCGCCGGCTGGCCAGAAAGATCCCCAGCACCACGAAGGCCGGGAACACGAGCGAGAAGAACCGGGTCATGCTCCAGAAGGTCCCCGTCATCACCGGGAAGACACCGATCCCCAGGCAGAAGAGAAACCATCCCACGTCGAGGCGGAAGATGGGGATGAGGAGCACGAGCAGGAGGAGGAAGAAGCCCCGGTCCATCCACGAGTCGAGGATGCCGTGCCACGCGCCTCCCTCGAAGAAGTTCCGCACGAGGAGCCCCACGTCGAGGACGTTGCCCACCGATCGGTCCGCCACGAAGTGTCCCTGGGAGCTCATGCCCTCGAAGGGATTCCCGGTGGAGAGCCAGAAAATGCCGAGGTAGGTCGCGAATCCGAGGAGGGGCGAGGCAAGGGGAAGTGCCGAGCGAGCGAGAGTGGAGAGCCGCCGCGGCTCCTCGCCCTTCCGCCACCTCCGATAGATCTCCCAGGCAAGCGGCAGCCCCACGAAGATTCCCACCGGTCGCGACAGCGGCAGCAGGAACGCGGGGATGGCGGCGAGGCCGAGCCGGCCCCGCTGCAGGAGGAGGAAGAACGCCGCCGCGAGCGCGAGGAAGACCGACTCCGAGTAGGGAAAGAGAAAGAAGATCCCCCCGGGAAACGTGGCCAGCAGCAGCACCGTGGCGTTGGCCGCCCGACGTCCCTTCCTCTCCTCGACGGTGGCATGGAGAAGGAGAGCCCCGAGCAGGAAGAGGAGATTGGCGAGGAGCAACGCGGAGACGAGGAGGCTCCCTCCCGTGAGGAAGGACCCCGCCCGGATGAGCCCGGGCCACAGGGGATAGAAGGCGTTCGACTCCTGTCCCGCCCCGTACCCGTTCCCGGCGAGAAAGAGGTAGTGCTGCCCGTCCCAGGTGCTGTAGCGGGTGGCCAGCGTGGGGGCGCTGTCGGGCGAGAGACGGAAGTTCGTCTCGTAGATCCCGCGCCGGAACAGCATGGGGTGGAGGAGCGTTGCGCAGAGTCCCACGATGAGGAGCAGATTCGCCTGGTGGAAGAGAAGAGGGAACCCCACCCTCGAGAGTCGATCCCGGGTGAAAACGGGCACTCCCCTCCCTTCGTTCACCGCACTCTCCGGTTACGGTTCCGGATGAAGTCCACGAAGAGAGCCGAACCCACGTCCTCCGGACTCGAGAAGTAGGCCCGTCCCCGGTTGATCCGGGTGAGCTCCTCCACGAACTCCTGGAGGTAGGGATCGGACGCGATCATGAAGGTGGTGATGGTGATCTTCTTGCGCCGGGCGCGGGCCGCCTCCTCGAGGGTCTTGTTGCAGATCCTCCGGTCGAGCCCGAAGGCGTTGCGATAGACCCGGCCGTTCTCGACCAGCACCGAGGGCTTGCCGTCGGTGATGAGGAAGATCTGCTTGTTGGCCTGCTTTCGCCGCTGGAGGATCTGCTGGGCGAGGGCCAGAGCCGCCTTCGTGTTGGTGTAGTACGGGCCCACCTGGACGTACGGAAGCTGGCTGATCGGCACCTGGCGCGCTTCGTTCCCGAACAGCACCACGTCGAGGGTGTCCTTCTTGTACTTCCTCAGGATGAGCTCGGTGAGGGCGAGGGCCACCTTCTTGGCCGGGGTGAATCTGTCCTCGCCGTAGAGCACCATGCTGTGAGAGATGTCGATGCAGAGCACGGTGGCGGCGGACGTCAGGTGCTCGGTGTCGAAAACCTCGAAGTCTTCCTCGGTGACGCTCAGCTCGTCGAGGCCGCTCCTCCTGACCGCGTTGCGAAGGGTCGAGGTGGGATCGATGTCCGACGGCGAGTCGCCAAAGCGCCAGCCCCGGGTCTCGGTGAGCTTTTCTCCGCCCCGGCCCGCGGCGGCGACCCGGTGGTCGCCGTCCTGGTCGCGTTTGAGGTGGGTGAACACGAGATCGAGGCTATCCTCGCGCAGAAGCCTCTCGCCCTTCCGGGTCAGGCGCGCCCGTCCCGTCTCTCCGTCGATGACGCCGTGCTCCTCGAGGAGCTTCCGGAAGTCATCCGGCCGCAGCTCGTCTCCGAAGAAGCCCATGCGGTCGCCGAGTCGCTCCATCCAGCGGAGGGCCTCCTCCACATCGCCGCCGGTCTGGAGGAGGAGGTGGTTGAAGATCTTGAACAGCGCCTTCAGGTCCAGGGACCTCTGCTCTCCCTCGGGATCAAAGCTCTTGTAGCGATACCTCATGGCAGTGGTAAGGGCCTACCTCTCCTCCTCGAGCTGCTCCATCATCTCGCCCAGGACGTCGCGGTACGAGGCGTGTCCGGTGTCGAGATCCTCGCGTGCAATCATCGAGTACTGGACGAGCCCCTCCAGCACGAGCTCCATCGAGGTGGCGAGCTCCTCGTCGTCGTTTGGCTCCAGCCTCCGGGCGAGGTCGGCCAGGCCCGAAACAACCTTCAGGGACGCGCGATAGGTCTCTTCGGGAAGCTCGTCGGTGAGCTCGAGGGTCTTGCCCGACGAGAACCAGTCGATGATCGACTGGAATGGCGTGTCGTCCCGGTCCCGATCGGCATCCATTCTCTTGGCCTCGGGAAAGCGGCGGGTGAAGACGCTCTTGACCGCCTTGCCGATGATGTGGCGCGCGACGTTGGACGTACCCTCCAGCTCCCCCTCGTAGACGAGCTCGATCTTGCCGGTGAGGGCGGGCAGCACGTTGCCGAGGTCGGCGAAGCGCGGAACCACGCGAGTTTCCCCGGTCTTGTGAGCCCGTCTCTCGGCATTGGAGACGAGGTTCTCCAGCGCCGAGATGGTGACCCGCGCACTCACCCCCGAGCTCTGGTCGACGTACTCGGACTTCCGGGCCTCGATCCCCATCTCCTCCACGAGCTCGCGCAGGACGGGGGGCACCGCCACCGTCACCCCGTCCCTCTCCACGTAGGCCTCCTGGGCCGTGATGGCCATGGCTTCCTCGAGGGTCCGGGGGTAGTGAGTCTTGATCTGGGATTCGATGCGGTCCTTGAGGGGGGTGATCAGGTTCCCACGGTTGGTGTAGTCCTCGGGGTTGGCCGAGAAGACCATGAGGATGTCGAGCGGGATGCGGATCGGGAAGCCGCGGATCTGGACGTCGCCCTCCTCGAGGATGTTGAGGAGGCCGACCTGGATCCGGGGCGCCAGATCCGGCACCTCGTTGATGGCGAAGATGCCGCGGTTGGTGCGGGGGATGACCCCGTAGTGGATGACCTCGGGATCGCCGAAGGAGAGTCGCTTGTTGGCGGCTTTGACGGGGTCGATATCGCCGATGAGGTCGGCCATGGTCACGTCAGGGGTGGCGAGCTTTTCCTGGTAACGCTCTTCCCGCGTCAGCCAGCGAATGGGGAGGTCGTCTCCGGCCTCCTGGACGAGCCTCTTCGACTCGGCGGTGACGGGGTGGAGGGGATCCTCGTTGAGGGGCGACCCCTCGATGGCGGGCACCGCCTCGTCGAGGAAGCGAACGAGCGAGCGGAGGATCCGGGTCTTGGCCTGGCCCCGGAGACCGAGCAGAATGAAGTCGTGCCGGGCCAGAATCGCGTTCACGAGCTGAGGGGCGACCGTCTTCTCGTAGCCGACGATGCCGGGGAAGAGGATCTCGCCGCTCTTGAGGGCAGCGATGGCATTGCGGCGAAGCTCCTCCTTCACCGGGACGGGGCGGTATCCCGAGCGGGAGAGCTCCCCCAGGGTCCGGGAAAGGTTACGGCTCATCGGGGCTCCTTCTTGTCGTGCCGGGCAGGAGGGTCAGGGTTCGGGGGCAGTCTAACAGGCCCGGGGAAGGACCCGGGAGGCCCCGGCGTGCGCGCGCGGAAACCCGGTTTTCTCCCGAACGCCCGGCGGGACCGGGGATTGCGGAAAGGCTCTTCCATTTCGCGAAGGCTTCTGCGCAAATGGGGCCGACCTACCCCGTCCGGGCCTCAGAGGAGGTGCGCCCAGGATGTGCGCGCCGGAGGTCCGGGATGGGTGTCCAGAACGGGAGCGGGAGACGGAGAGCCATGAACGAGCGGATCCGAGACATCATGAGCTGGTACGCCGGGTCGAGTCCCGGGGTGTTGACCAACCTCTACCGACTGCTCAACCACGGAACCCTGTCCGGGAGCGGCAAGCTGGTCATTCTCCCGGTGGACCAGGGTTTCGAGCACGGCGCGGCGCGCAGCTTCGCCGTCAATCCGGCCGGCTACGATCCCCGCTACCACTTCGAGCTGGCTCTCGCCGCCGGCTGCAACGCCTATGCGGCGCCGCTGGGCTTCCTCGAGGCGGGAGCCGCCGAGTATGCCGGCCAGATCCCGACCATCCTCAAGCTCAACAACAGCGACAGCCTCGTCAACTTCGGCGGGGCGCCGATCTCGGCCGTGACCGGAAGCGTGATGGATGCCCTGCGGCTCGGCTGCGTGGGCATCGGCTTCACGATCTATCCCGGGTCCGAGGCCCGGAACACCATGTACGAGGAGCTCCGCGAGCTGGCCTCCGAGGCCAAGGACGCAGGGCTTCTGGTGGTCACGTGGTCCTATCCGCGGGGTGGCAACCTGAGCACGGAAGGCGAGACGGGCATCGACGTGTGCGCGTATGCCGCCCAGATCGCGGCCCAGCTCGGTTCGCACATCATCAAGGTCAAGCTGCCTTCCGCGCACATCGAGCAATCGGCGGCCAAGAAGGTGTACGAGGCAACCAAGATTCCGATCGCGACCCTGGCCGATCGTGTGAAGCACGTCGTCCAGTCGGCCTTTGCCGGCCGTCGGGTCGTGATCTTCAGCGGCGGCGCCAAGAAGGACAGCGACGAGGCCGTGTATGACGAGGCCCGCGCCATCCGGGACGGCGGCGGATTCGGCTCCATCATCGGCAGGAATTCCTTCCAGCGTAAGAAGGAAGACGCGGTCCGGTTCCTCGACACGATCATGAAGATCTACGCCGGCGAGATCAAGTAGAGCCGGCCTGACAGCAGGGGGAGTGTGGCCTTGGCGGGTGTCGTGAAGCTGGCGCCTTCGATCCTGGCCGCGGATTTCGCCCGTCTGGGCGAGCAGATCCGCGAGGTGGACGAGGGGGGCGCCGATCGAATCCACATCGACGTCATGGACGGGGCCTTCGTCCCGAACATCAGCTTCGGGATGCCCGTGATCCAGTCGGTGCGCAAGGTCACGAAGTTGCCCTTCGAGGTCCACCTCATGATCGAGGGGGCCGACCGGTACCTCGACGCTTTCGTCAAGTGCGGGGCCGACAGCCTGATCGTCCACCAGGAAGACTTGCCTCACCTGCACCGGACGATCCAGAGGATCCGCGAGCTGGGAGTGGGCGCGGGGGTGGCCATCAATCCCGCGACCCCGGCGTCGACCCTCGAGGCCATCCTGCCCGATCTCGACCTCGTGCTCGTGATGACCGTCAATCCGGGGTTCGGGGGCCAGAAGTTCATCGATTCCACTCTCCAGAAGATCGCGCAGGTCAGGCGCATGATCGACGACGTGAAGCCGGGCATCGAGATCGAGGTCGACGGCGGCATCGATCCCGAGACGGCTCCGCGTGCGGTGGAGGCCGGGGCCACGGTGCTCGTGGCCGGCTCCTCCATCTTCGGGACGGGAGCTCCCGTCGAGGTCTCCATGAGTCGTCTCCTGGCCGGGGCGACGGCGGGACGCTGAGCGGTGACCCGGCGAACATTCCGGAAGAGGGCGGTAGGCGGTAGAGAAGGAGGAGGATTCCGTGACGACGAAGGACACCCTGGACAGGCTCTGCATCGACACCATTCGCTGCCTCTCCATCGACGGCGTGGACAAGGCCGACTCCGGTCACCCGGGGCTTCCCCTCGGCGCGGCACCCATGGCCCATGTTCTGTGGCAGCGCCATCTGCGCCACAACCCGAAGAACCCGACCTGGCCCGACCGTGATCGGTTCGTGCTGTCGGCGGGTCACGGCAGCATGCTCCTCTACTCGCTGCTCCATCTCACCGGCTACGACGTGAGCATGGGTGACCTCCAGTCCTTCCGGCAGTGGGGGAGCAAGACCCCCGGGCACCCCGAGTTCCGGGACACCCCGGGAGTCGAGGCCACCACCGGTCCTCTGGGGCAGGGCGTCGGCAACGCGGTGGGAATGGCGATTGCCGAGAGGTACCTCGCGGCCACCTTCAACCGGAAGGGTCACACCATCGTCGACCACACCACCTTTGTGCTCGTCGGGGACGGCGATCTCATGGAGGGGGTGGCGTCGGAGGCGTGCTCGATGGCCGGCCACATGAAGCTCGGCAAGCTCGTCTTCCTCTACGACGACAACGACATCTCCCTCGACGGTCCGACGTCTCTGTCGTTCTCGGGAGAAGACGTGGCCAAGCGGTTCGAGGCCTACGGCTGGCACGTCCAGAAGGTCAAGGAGGGGAACACGGACCTCTCCGCCATCGACAAGGCCATCGCCGCGGCAAAGAAAGAGACCACGCGCCCCTCGATCATCTGCGTCAAGACCACCATCGGCTTCGGCTCACCAGTCGCGGGAACGTCCGATGCCCACGGGAGCCCTCTGGGCAAGGAAGGCTCCATCGCCACCAAGAAGACCCTCGGCTGGAAGTGGCCGGACAAGACCTTTTACGTCCCCGACGAGGCAAAGGCCGAGCTCGGCAGCGCGGTGACCCGGGGCAAGGATCTCGAGGCCGAGTGGAAGAAGCGGCTCGAGGCCTACGGCAAGGCTCATCCCGAGCTCTTGACCCTTTGGAAGAGCTTCCAGGAGGGTGGCCTTCCCGCGGGCTGGGACAAGGACGTGCCCACCTTCAAGGCGGGAGACAAGGTGGCGACCCGGGCCGCCTCGGGCAAGGTCCTCAACGCCATCGCCAAGAAGGTGCCGTTCCTGGTGGGAGGCGACGCCGATCTCTCGGGGTCGACCAAGACTGCCATCAGCGGCGAGAAGTCCTTCGACGGGCAGACGGGAGAGGGGCGCAACATCCACTTCGGGGTGCGCGAGCACGCCATGGCCGCCGTCGCCAACGGCATGGCCTACCACGGCGGGGTGCGGCCCTACACGGCGACCTTCTTCTGCTTTGTCGACTACATGCGGCCCGCGGTGCGCCTCGCGGCGCTGAGCCACCTGCCGGTGATCCACGTCTGGACCCACGATTCCATCGGGCTCGGCGAGGACGGCCCGACCCACCAGCCGGTGGAGCAGCTGGCCTCGCTGCGCGCCATGCCGCACCTCCACGTGTTCCGGCCCGCCGATGGGACCGAGACCGCCGAGTCCTGGAAGTTCGCCCTCCAGCACAAGACGGGTCCGACGGGTCTTGTCTTCACCCGTCAGGGAGTGCCCGAGTTCGAGCACAAGGGCAACGCCGAGCCGGGGGTGCACAAGGGGGCGTACACGCTTCTCGATGCCGAGGGGGGAACGCCCCAGGTGATCCTCATCGGCACCGGCTCCGAGGTGCAGCTTGCGGTGGCCGCGCGTGAGAAGCTCCAGAAGGACGGGATCCCCACGCGCGTGGTCTCGATGCCCTGCTGGACCCTTTTCGAGAGCCAGACCGACGCCTACCGGGAGAAGGTTCTCCCCGCCGCGGTGACGGCGCGTGTCTCCGTCGAGGCGGGCTGCACCTTCGGCTGGTCGCGCTGGACGGGAGACAAGGGAAAGGCCATCGGCCTCGACCGCTTCGGCGCCTCGTCTCCGGGTAGTACGAACTTCGAGAAGCTCGGCTTCACCGTGGACCACGTGGTGAAGGCGGCGCACGCGGTGCTGGAGAAGGCGGGGGTCTCGGGGTAGGGGGGGAGCGTCCGGATTCGGGTCCGGTAGCGGAACCGGTTACGGCGACGGTTGCGGATGCGGAGCCGGGTCCCGGAGCGGGTCACTGCACCCGGAACCTGGTTTCGCCCGGGGTGACCACCAGCTCCTCGGGATCTCCGATCGGCTCGCCGCCGTTGTCGAGGGCGACGATGCGGTAAGTGCCCACGGGAAGCAGGCACGTCGCGAGGTGACTTGCCTCGTCCACCTCGAGCTCGGCCGTGTTCGGCCAGAGGCCGTCCCCCGGAGGGACCACGAGGCGGAGCTTGCGCACCACCGCCGGCCGATCGACCGTGATCCCGACCGGGCTCACCTGCGCGAAGAAGTCGACGCGCCGGTAGCCCTCCTCCTCGCGGAGATCGATCCTCACGTCGCCGAACGGGATGAGGCCCAGGTTTGACCAGCGGGCCACCACCCGGTGAACGCCGGTCTGCAGCGTGTCAAAGCTGTAGTCTCTCCGACCGTCGGCCGCGGTGGTCGGGCCGGGGAGCCAGCTCGCGGTGTCCTCGTCCCAGGAGAAGAGCGCGACGATCACCGTGTCCCTGGACCTGGACCTGGAGCTGGAGTCGTGGAACGGGAACGGACCCTCGAAGTCCAGCTGCACCCGTCCGCAGAGGCCGAACGGTTGCCGCGGCAGGTCGAGGTCGAGACGGCGATCGACGCCTTCCTCGAGGACGATCTCCTGGGTGCCCACGGGAATCTGCCGGGAGTCGATCCGCAGCGACGACGGTGGCCGCGGCGCGTCCCGCAGCGCGGTGACCCGGTAGTCGCCGGGAGGAAGCCGCCCGATCGAGTAGTGTCCCTCGCCACGGGTGACCGCGGTGCGGGTGAAGCCGCGGCGGTCGACGGCGAGCACCACGCAGCCCCGCTCGCCCCCCAGACCTGATCGCACGATGCCGTGGATCCTGCCCGGCGCGGGAAGGGTCAGGGTGACCTCGTCGGTGGGAGCTCCCTTTCTCAGATCAAGGGGGAGCGAGACCGCGATCGCGCTGTCGCGCGCGTAGGCCACCACCGTCACCACCTCGCGGACCAGAGGCAGGGACGCGCGGCCCAGGGCACAGGTGGTGGCCGAGCCCAGCTTGCGGCGCGCAGTCCGGCCCGCGTGGGCGGGAACCGAGGGCCACCCCTCGATCAACAGCTCGGGATCGAGGGCGGTGTGGAGGAGGACCCGAGCGCCCTCCGCCGGACCGTTCCCGTCGAGGACGGTGACCTCGAGCGGCAGCTTCCTGGTGAGCGAAAAGGAGACGTCGCATCCGAACCAGCGCTCTCCCTCATAGGCCACGCTCACCCCGATCTGCGGGGCGTACCCCTCCTTGCGAGCGAAGACGGCGGTCCGGTTCCACCTCACCTCCGGGATGCGCAGCCGACCCTTGGAATCCGTCAGCCCCGCCACCTTGCCCGATCCGGCGAGAAGCGTCGACGGGATCGGCTCGTCCCGGTCGAGCCGGCGGAGGAGGATCTCGGCTCCGTCGAGGGGGGCGGGGCGGTGCTGCCTTCCCCGGAACGCACCGGCTTCGGTGACCTCGACCACCAGATCGGGTGCGGGACGCGCATGAATGACCACGTCCTCGGGCCCGGGCCCTCCGGCCGGGACCTCGACGTAGCAGCTCCCGTCCTCGGGCACGTCGAGATATCCCTTCGCGTTCACCTCGACCTCGTAGGTCGTGCCGGGGGTCACGTCGATCTCGAACGCGCCGCGGCGGTCGGTCCGGGCCTCCAGCCGGAGCCGGGTGTCCAGGGCGCGGAAGATCACCTCTCCCTGGAGGGGGCGCCCGCGACTTCGAAGGCGACGATCCCCGGATCCGAGCCGGTCGCGGTCGCCCTTTCCGATCACGAGCCGCCCGTGCAGCCTCTGCGCCTTCTCGAGGCGCAGGGCGACCTCGTGGATCTCGTAGCTCCGGACTTCCAGGAGGTCCGACGCAACCGGATCGAATCCCTCCTTGCGCGCCACCACCCGGATCGGCTCGGCGGGAACTTGCTCGAGGAGGAACCCGCCGCCGTCGCCCGTGGCTCCCGCGGGACCCTCGTGGTTCCAGCCGTGCTCTCCGATGTTGCGGGCCCGCACCCATGACACGGTCACTCCGGCCAAAGGGACACTCGTGGCGTCGAGGACGACACCGCGCACCGTACCGCCGGGAAGCACCTGGAGGTCTCCCAGGTCGAGGGCGTCGCCCTCATCGAGCGTGGTGGGGAGGATCTCGCGGCGGATGGTCGCGAGCGGCCAATCCCGGTAGCTCACCCGACCGACGAGAAAGAGACCGGCGGCCGAGGTCTCGGCCCTCACCTTGAACCAGCCGTCGATTTCCGAGGTCGCGGTTCCCGTCCAGAGGACGGCATCATCGACCTCGGCCTCGGCGATGGTGAGGGCGTCGGTCTCGGTGCCCACGATCGCGACGAGCGCCCCCTCGAGGGGATGCTCCCGACCATCGATGATCCGACCCTGGATCGTGATCCCGGGAGGGAGTGGCGGGTCGGAGGGGGGTGGAGTCGGAGACGCGCTCGGGGCGGCTTCGAATCTCGTCTCGTCCGTCTGCAGAGGAGCTGCGGAGGTCGGCGGCGCGTCGTCCTGCTTTCCCGCATCGGGCTCGCGCAGCGATGCCAGAAGAAGCACCGTCGCCACTCCTCCCAGGAGGAGAAGCAACGCAGCCAGCGGTCGCAGGTCTGCACGTTCGCGCATGCCGGATTCTCCGGGATCCAGCATACACCCTCCGTCCCCCGTCTCCCCCTACCGCTTCTTCACCTCCAGGAGATCCACGTCGAAGATGAGCGTGGCGTCGGGTGCGATGCCGGCCCGCGGGTTGCCCTTCGGCCCGTACCCCAGGTCGCCGGGGATGACCAGACGCCGCTTGCCGCCGGGCCTCATGCCGAGGATTCCTTCCGTGAAGCCCTTCACGAAGCCCGTCACCTGATTGGTGAGGGGATCCCCCGGCGGGTCGTAGGACGAGTAGAACTTCTTTCCGTTGTCGAGCCAGCCCGTGCAGTGGACCACCACCATGTCTTCGCGCGTCGGCGAGTCGCCCGACCCTTCCTTCAGATCGAGATAGGCCAGCCCCGAGGGCGTCTTGGTGCCCTTCTCGTTGACCTCGGCCACCTTCTCGTCCGCGATCTTCTTCTGCTCTGCCATGGCGGCCTCGATCCTGGCGTACTCCGCGTCCATCTTCTCCTCGAGGTCGCGGACCGTGTCCTTCATCTCCGCTGCCCGGGCGAGCAGAGCAGCACACCGGTCGTCAGGGAGCGCGCTCTTCTTCGCCGGGTAGGTGGCGTCGAGCTTTGCGTTCCACTCCGTGATGTTCTTGTCCTGGGAGGAGAGCAGCCGCTCGGGGTCTCCAAGGATCACCACCCAGCGCATGAGGTCGTTGCGCTCGATGGCGTCGACGACGTCCTGGCCGGCGAGGATCTTGCCGAACACGGAGTGCTTGTCGTCGAGGTTCGCCGTCGGACGGTGGGTGATGAAGAACTGGCTCCCGTTGGTGCCCGCTCCGGCGTTGGCCATGGAGAGCGCGCCCGCAGCGTCATGACGCAGCTTCGGGTGGAACTCGTCCTCGAACTGGTAGCCGGGGCCCCCCGAGCCGCTGCCGGTGGGATCCCCGCCCTGGATCACGAAATTGGGCACCACCCGGTGGAAGCGGATCCCGTCGAAGTATCCCCTTCGGGCCAGGTTCACGAAGTTCGCCACCGTGATCGGCGCCTCCTCGGGAAAGAGGAGGAGCCACATCTCGCCCTTGTCGGTCCCGATGACCGCCACCAGCTCCTTGCCGACATCGGCCTCGGCGAGGTCTGTCGGCGCCTGGGCCGTCGCCGCGCTGGCGACGGCGAGAATCAAGGTCAGTCCCAGACACAGTGCCCGCATGTGGCTCGCTTCCACTCGACTCACTTGGCTCCTCCGTCGGTTTTCATGTCCTCGAGGAGCTCCTTGATCTCGGCCGGCGGCTCGAATACCGACAGGTCGGCCTCCTTCTTGTTCTCGATCGAGGTGACGTTGATGGTGATTTCCTGCATCATGACCTTCTGCGTCATCTTGTGGGGAGTGAGAATGCCATCGACCTCCTTGTAGTCCGAGAGGAGGGTCTCGACGTCCATCTCGCCCATGGGTGATTCAGCCTTGGCCACCCTCTTGTGCGGGAGGCCGGTTGTGACATCGACGTAAGTGGTCTCGGGATCACCCTCGCGGGGCGTCACCACGAGCTTGTGGCACATCTTGCCGTCGACCTCCTCGTCGCCGAGATAGGCCCAGTTCTTGTAGAGATCTCGCCAGTGGAGGTCGGCGTGGAAGGTCGAGGCGCGGAGAGCCTGGGCCAGCTCGGTCCCCTCCTTGAGGCGAGGACCGGTCATGAGCGAGGTGCCCCAGGCGACCTTGCCGTCGCAGCCCTCGATCATCTCGCCCATGCCCGGGATCTCGGCCACACTCAGGGAGTAGTGCGGATCCGCGGCATAGATGGTGACCTTTCCCGTGATGCCCATTCCCACGAGATCGAGGGTCGCCGTGCTCACGGTGGCCTTGATGGACTCGCGAGCCTCTCGGCCACCCGTCTTGTCGATGATGGCATCGAGGATCTCGGCCGCCTTCTTCCGCGAGGCGGCGTCGGGCTCGGTGGAGGTCGTGCCTTCGGCCTGGGCCCGGGCGGGAAGGCAGGGGAGGAGCACGGTGAAGAGGCCGAGGGCGAGGACCCCCAGCGGTCGTCTCGGGGTGGAAAGGAACATGGCAGGGTCTCCTTGGTCAGCTTGTGCGTGCAGGGTAGCTCATCCCTCGGTCGGCGAGGACACGATCCATCGTACGGCTGCTTCGAGGACGGGATCCCGACCCTCGAGGAGCTGCTCCCGGGTGGGCCGGATTTCCTCGTCCGGGATGACGCCATTTCCCTCCAGGGGCTCTCCGCCGTCGGAGATGTAGTTGGCCATGGCGTACTGGAATCCATCACCGCTGGGAAGCCTCTCGATGATCGAGGGAAGGGCGGCTCCCATGCTGGTGTGGCCGAAGATCCGGGCCCTCCCGATGTCCTTCATGCCGCCGGCGAAGATCTCCGAGGTCGAGGCGGTGAGCTCGTCGACGAGAATGGCCAGAGGGCCCTCGAAGGGGCGCGAGCGGGGGAACAGCGCGAACTTCATCTCGCCCGCGCGGGTGATCATGCGGCCGAGCTGCTGGCCCTTCTCCTTCACGAAGTGGCTGGCCAGGCCCATGGAGAGGCCGCCGATTCCACCGGGGTTGCCGCGCAGATCGATGATGACGCCACGGCAGTCCTTGAACTCCCGCACGGCCTCGTTGACGCCCTTCATGAGATTCACGGGGTCGAAGAACATGTTGAAGGTCATGTAGCCGACGTTGCCCTCGAGCTTCCTCGACTCGAAGTAGACCTGGATCTTCGGCAGGTTGCCGAATGCGGTGGCGGACCCTCTCGCGGCGATGAGCGGGATCTCGAGCTTGATCGTCTGGCCCGTGCCGTTCTCGAAGGTGACGCTCCGGGTGTCGCCGAGCTTGCCGTCGAGCCGGCCCATGATGCCCATGGCCAGGAGCTCGCCGTGCTCGCGCGTGCTCGCTCGCTCGATGGCGGGGGCGAGATCCCATCCCTCGATGGAGAGGATGGCCCAGCCCGGTTTGACTCGGAGGGACTCGGCCTTCGAGCCCTCGAGCACGGAGGTGACGAGAGCCTTGCCCTCGAGCACGCGCACGGTGAGGCCGGCCTCGCCCTCCTTCTTCTTCTTGCTGGTGGCGTCCCCGGGCTCGTCCCGAGGCTCCTCGTCGGTGTCCGGTCCAGAGGTTGCCGTGGCGGTTGCGGTGGGAGGCGATGCGTCGCCCGGGGACGCGAGAGCAGGAGTGTCGTTCGTTGCAGATGTCTCCTCCTCGGGCTCCCTCAGATCGTCGTAGACGTCGGCGGGGAAGATGGCGAAGTGGCTCTGACCGAGGCGGGAGAGGAGGGTCTGTATGGCGGCTCGGGCCTCGTCGGCGGTCTTGGCCTTCTCCACGCGAGGCCGGAGCTCGTCGCGCTGGGCTTCCCAGTCGATGCCGCCGAGGGTCGGATCCCAGTGCCGGTCGCGGACCGTCTCCCAGACGTGATCGAAGGATCGGAGCTGGAGCTCGCGGTCGGTCTGGCTGAAGGTGGGGGGAGTCGGCTTGCGGGTCGCCCGGTCAGCCTTCTCGGCGGTCCGGCAGGAGGCGAGCAGGACGAGGGTGGCGAGCGGGAGCCAGCCCCACCGCGTGACGGCGGCGGCAAGAGAGGCGCGATTCGGATTCATCCGGGTCCTCGACAGGGGCATTTCAGGAGCGAGGCGGCAGTGTAGCGGATCCGGGCCAACGCGGCGACCCGGGGTGTAAAGAACGGTGCCAGGCACCGTTCTTGCCATTCTTGCCCCCTCCCTGCCGTGGCCGACCAGAATTGACTGCGCCCGGTGCCGTAGGGTAGGGTCGGCGACGGGCTGGCCGGCGGCGGCTGGCATCGCTCACCGGAGGTTCCGTGTCATGAGGTCTCTCGGACTGGCTCTTCTCGTCGTCGGCCTCGGTTTCCCTGCCCGGGCGCAGGTGGATTTCGAGACCTACCGGATGATTCCCGTCCTGGAGAGGGGCTGGGGCGCCACCGGGGTCGTGGCCGCCGACTTCGATGGGGACGGAATCCTCGATCTGGCGGTGACCGCTCGACTGGCGGGGACGCTCGATCGGCACCTCCGGCTCTTGCGAGGGACGGGCGACGGAGGCTTCGAGACCGCGGCTGTGACCTGGGCATGGGCCCGGCCGCTCCCGCCGGTGGCGGCGGACTTCGACGGCGACGGCCACCTGGACCTTGCCTACGGTGATCGGACGCGGGAGGACGTCATCGTCCGGCTCGGTGACGGCACCTTCGGGTTCCCGCGCCTCCGCCTCCTCACCAGCGCCGGCACCCACTCCGACCTTGCCGTGGCGGACTTCAACCGCGACGGGATTCTCGACATCGTGGTGGCCAACGAGTTCGCACCCAGGACCTCGGTCTTTCTCGGGACGGGGAATGCTTTCTTTGCCCCTCCCCTCCATCTCGAGGTCGGGGGAGGCCAGAACGGAGTGGCCACCGGAGATCTCGACGGCGACGGTAACACCGACATCGCATTGAGCCTCGCCGATCGAGCCCTCGTGGTTTTCTGGGGGGACGGCCTGGGAGCTTTCTCGGAGCAGCTTCGGCTCGGAGGGGGCGCCGGGGCACGGACCTGGCGCAACGTCAAGAGCGGAGACATCGACGGCGACGGGCGGCTCGACCTCGTGGTGGCCCACGACGGTCCAGCCGAGATCGGGGTCCTGTATTCGGACGGACCCGCGCGGTCGTTCACGATCCAGCGCATGCCTGCGGGATCCGGTCCTCGCCGGATCGCCCTCTCCGATCTCGACGACGACGGCCTCCTCGACGTTGCGGTGTACAGCCTCACCGCAAGCACGCTCGAAGTGCACGGCAACCGGGGCCAGAGGCATTTCGCCCCGCGACAGCCGATCGGGCCCTTCGACATGAACGTGGCCGATCTCATCGCGAGCGACGTGCAAGGCGACGGCCGCCCGGATCTCCTCGCTGTCACGGGAGGCAGCAACTGCCGGCGGCCGGGGGTGCTCGTGTTTCCAGGGGAGGGAAGAGGAGCACCCCTGGCTCCGGTGCCGAGCCCGGGCTTCGATTCAGGCGCCTCGGATATCGCGAGCGGCCTGTCGGTGGGGGACTTCGACGGTGATGGCCATGTTGACGTGGTGATCGCCTACCAGCGCACGCCTGCGGGCCCGGCCAGCGTGCATCGCGGCGATGGCCGGGGCGGATTCACCCTGGCCGGGACGCCGGACGTCCCTTTTTCCTCCTACTGGACAAGGGTGCGCATGGGCGATCTCGACGGAGACGGGCTCTCCGACCTCGTGTTCCGGACCACGCGGCCGAACGAGCCGTCCCGCGTCGTGGCCCGGGTCTCGCGCGGGGACGGGACCTTCGCCCTCAGCCATGTCGCCGACGTGGGGCCGGTGGTCGGGTCCAGCGAGCCGCGCGGACTCGACCTCGCCGACGTGGACGGTGACGGTCATCTCGACGTCGTGACCTACCACGCGGATCGCATCTCGGTGCTCCTCGGAGCCGGGGATGGCTCCTTCTCCGCCGCGATCGAGAGCACGGGAGGTGCTGGCGAGGTCGCCCTCGGCGACTGGAACGAGGACGGCTTCCTGGACGTGGCCTCGGCGGGGGGAAACGTCCTCCTGGGCAATGGATCCGGAGGTCTCGTGCTCTCCGGGTTCGTGGGCGGTCGCGTTGCCGAGCAGATCGCCCCGGCGGACCACGACGGTGACGGTCATCTCGATCTCGTGACCCTGGAGTTCGGGACCCGCGTGATCCGCTGGGCGAGGGGAGACGGCACCGGCGCCTTCGAGCGTCACGTCGTGCTGGGCGACTTCATCTCTCCGGAATACACGGTGGTGGATCTCGCGGTGCGGGACCTCGACGAGGATGGATTCCTCGACGCGGTGATCGCGGTCGACGAACCCGGTGCGGCCCTCGTCCTCCGTGGCGATGGCCAGGGTGGGTTCGAGGCGGAAGGTCATTTCGGACTGACCAGTGGCTGTCAGGGTCTCGAGCTCCTCGAGATCGCCGACGGCGACGGAGATGGCCACGCCGATCTTCTCTCCGTCATGCTCTATCCCGCAGGGGCACCCGGATCGAGCATCCTCTTCGCCCGCAACCGGAGCCTCGATGCGGTGGATTGCCGGGCGGGCAACGTCAACGGCGGCGCCGGCCCCGTGGCCGACGTGCTCTTCGTCAACGAGTCGGCGGGAGCCGGTACGAGCCGGACCGTGACGGTGGGGATCGGGGACCCGCTCCTCATCCGCCTCGATGGTCCCCCGAGCCGTCCGTCACCCTTGCTCACGAGCTACGTCCTCTACGGCTCGCTCGGGGAGAAGGTGCTCTCCGACGTCGAGACCCTTCCCCAGGGAGTGGGCAGGATCTGCCTCCGCACGCCGCTCACCGGAGGCGTCGTCGACGTCACCTGGAACACGATCGGGCGCGCCTCGCTCCTCGGTCCGGCCACGATCGCGTCCCTTCGTGCTCCGGCAGTCCTCTACGACGGACCGGCGGCGGCGCCTCGACCGCTCGAGCTGCTCCTCCAGGGCATCCTCATCGACCCCGGATCGCCGAGCGGCCTGGCTGCGGTCACCAACGCGGTGCATCTCGCGATCCAGTGAGTGAGCTGCCCGACCCCGAATCGGGACCCGATGCGGACCCGGGGTGTTAAGAACGGTGCCTGGCACCGTTCTTAACACCGGCCAGGCCGCGGCTCTTGGCGCCGATCTCCTCGACCACGGCGAGGAATCCATTGGTGATGGGCGCTGGATCGTGATGGCGGGCCACGTAGGCCCGGGCTCGCCGGCCCATGTCCTCGAGGGTCGCGCGGTCGGACAGGAGCTCGCGGACGTGACGCGCCAGCTCGCCCTCGCTCGTCGCCAACCGTCCCATGCCGTGTCTCTCGATGGCCCCTCCGGGATCGCAGGTGGCCACCACCGGCACGCCGTGCCGGAAGGCCTGGAGGTGCGTGTTGGGATAGCCCTCGCTCTCCGAGGTGGTGATGAGGAGGCTGGCGCGCGCAAACTCCCGATCGGTGTCGAGAAAGGGCACGAAGCCCGCCGTCTCGAGGTTGGGGATCGTACGCGCCTCCTCCATCACCAGGGTGAAGAAGGCGTGGAGCTCGGGGTCCTCCCTCTTGTCGAAGCCGACCAGGCGAAACCTCTCGTCGGGCAGGTCCCGCGCGAGCGCGAGGAAGAGTCGGGGTCTCTTCGCCGGCTTGATGGCTCCCACCCAGAGCACGGCCTCGGAATGGCGGTCGGCGGCTCCCGGCACTCCGGGCATGAGGCTCGGAAGCGTGGTCGCCTCCACCCTGTAGCCCCGGGAGAGGAGCTCGCGCTGCTCCTCGGTCTGGGCGATCACCGCGTGGGCGCCGCACAGCGCCCGCCGGTAGAGGAGCCGGGCCATCCGGGACCGCAGCTCGTGCTGGGCACCCGGGGTGCAATCGGTGTCGTGGGCGGTGGCATGGACGTGGACGCGCCCGCGCAGCCGGCAAAAGAGCCAGGTCACCGCGGCCTCCGTCTTGGCGCCGCGGGTGCAGTAGACGGTGGCGTCGGCGCGCCGGAGCGCGCGCACGAGCCGCCACGCCCGCAGCGGCGCGGCGAGTGGCCGCGGCAGAGAGGACGCCGTGTCGTAGGGAAGAAGAGAGAGGCCTTCCTTGCGGGTGGGCCCCGCCTCCCCGCCGTCGACCTTCCTCACGACGCACACCACGCGATGGCCGCGCCCGGCCAGCTCCCGCGCCAGGAGCGACTGCTGCACCTCGGCTCCCCCGGCAAAGGGCCTCTCTTCGGTGGCCGTGAACAGGCGGTCGAGGTTCGGGGAGACGAGGGCGAAGGATTCCCTCCGCTCGTTTCTCGCGCCGTGCGCCTCGCGCAGGATCTCCAGGAGATGCGCGCCGTTGCGGGCCTGGTCGAAGTCCCTCTCGACCCTCTCGCGTGCCCGGGCGGCGAGAGCCGGACCGAGGGAGTCGTCGGTGAGGAGGCGTTGCACGGCGTCCGCCAGGAGATCCTTCCTCTTCTCGGGAACGAGAAGCCCCGTCCGGCCGTCTTCCACCACCTCGGGAATCCCCGACACGCTGGTGGCGACGACGGGGATGCCCATGGCCATGGCCTCCAGCACCACGTTGGGGATGCCGTCGCGGTCTTCTTTGGGAGTGGTGAGAGAAGGCATCACGAAGAGGGTGGCGCGGCGGAACTCGTCGATGACGCGTGAGAAGGGCATGGCCCCCGGGAGCTCGATGGCGGAGGTGAGCCCGTGGCGCCGCGCCGTCTCCTCGATGGCGGGGCGATCCCGTCCCTCGCCGATGATGCGACACCGAAAGGAGAGGCCGGCGTCGCGGACAAGGGCCAGCGCCTCGACGAGGAGAGGAAAGCCCTTCTTGGGATCGAGCTGACCGATGGCGAGCACGACCTTGGTGCCGCTCGACCCCGTTCGCGGCCGCGGGACCAGCCGGTCGAGAGGGAGACCGTGATGGGAGACGCGAACCAGCCTGTGCGTGACATCCACGGGAAACCGCTCCTCGAGGTATCCCCGGTTGAAGCGGGTGCAGGTGACCACCACGTCGGCGTGCCGGAGCTTCTCGGGGAGCAAGAGCCTCTCCACGAAGATGTCGGTCGCGTGGCAGGAGAACGAGAAGGGGAGGCCCGTGAGTCGGGACAGGAAGAGGCCGGTGCTGCCGGGGCCGGAGGCCCAGAGGGCGTGCACCCGATCGAAACGGCCCCTCTCGAGAAGAGGAGCCCAGGAGAGGGCCGCCCCGAGATGGAGGAGGGTCCGTGCGCGGTCCTTGACGGAGAGAACGCTTCCGAGGAGGGCGAGGAGCAGGCAAGACGCGGTGCGGAGAGGGTGCCGGGAGGTGGTGACCGCGAGTCTGCGGAGGAGCGGAAGGATGCGGACGGGGCGGAGGTCGTGAACGGGACGCTCGAGCCGGGAGAGGCTCTCGTCGGCGCTGTCCCCCTCGGGCCGTTTGTGGCGGAAGACCTCGAAGTCGAGACCGAGTCTCTGGAGCTCGATGAGCTCGCGCAGCAGGAAGGTCGAGGTCCGCCCCCCCGTCGTGTAGTCGATGAACGCGATCCTCACGACGTCCCGTCGCCCCCGTCCCCGGCCCAGGACTGGTGGCGCCCCGCGACCGGGGAGGGAAAATCTTTCCGGCGGCGGCGCGCAACTGCGCCACTATAGCAAGCTACGGGACGCGGCCTCGCGCTCGCCGTCGGAAAGAGGGGAGGTCAGTCGATCGGTCGAGGGCTCAGCTCTGGCCGAGGCTGGAGAGGACCGGCTTGAGCCTCTCCATCTCGTGCTTGAGGTGGACCAGCACCTCGTTGGCCTGGCCCAAGTCACGGGCTCGGCCCATGGTCTCGAGCCGGAAGGCGGCCTCGTAGGGCGACTTCGTGGTGAAGTTGCTGACCGAGCCCTTGAGGGCATGGGCGGAGCGCTCGAGTGCGTCTCCGTCGCCCTGGGTCACCGCGCTCTCGATCTGGGCCATGAGGCGCGGGCAGTCGTCGAGGAAGATGCCCACCAGCTCGCAGAGGAGCTCGAGGTCACCGTCCACGCGGGCCAGCATCTCTTCCCTGTCAATGAGGTCATCCATGGCATGAATTCCGTTTCCTGGTCTCCTGCCCGAGGATGGTATCGGTAGGACCGCATCCTCGATGGCGTGACAAAGAGCTTCCGGGGGGCCGGGAATCATGGCGAGACCGTCGGGGCGCAACCCCAGGAACGACACCCGCCAGGATGCGGCATGAGGGGCGGTCACGAGGAGGAGGGCTGGCCTCCTCCCCGAGGACTCTTCGAGACGCCGGATCTTTTCCGCCGCCTCCCGGAGCAACGCGGGCCGGGCCGTGACGCCCAGGACAACCGCATCGACCGCCTGATTGTCGAGGATCAGATGCATTTCCGCGCAGGTTCGGGCCTTCAGCACCCGGTGACCCCGGTTCGTGAGGGCTCGTTCCATGAGCCTCGTCGGGACCGGATTCTCTTCCACGAGAAGAAGTCGAAACGACCGTTCGGGGCCGAGGGGGCTCCGGCCTGGGGGCATGGGCTCTCTCCAGCAGAGCGCGCGGCGGGGACGGGGCCAGCTCGGGCCCGTTTCCAAGATGAGTCGATGAGCACAGAAGCCTACCCCATAAGTGCTGAAACGACAAAGACTTTTGGCGCATAATCGTTGGCCAGGGAGCCGGCTCTGGTAGGATCGGGGCCGGTCCGCAAACGGTCCCGTCGGAAGGATTGCCCCATGCTCCACCGGATCTCCGCTCGTGCCCTTTTCTTGCCGGTGCTTCTGGCCGGGCTCCTCGCCTCGCCCTCCCGCGCCATCTCTCCCGACGAGGTGCTCGTGGTGGTCAACGATGCCTCCCCGGTGTCGGTTGCGATCGGCGCCTACTACCAGATGGTGAGAGGGATCCCTGTCGCCAATGTCTTTCACCTCGCGGGCACGACCTCGACCGCGGAGACGATCGCGCGCACGACCTATAACGACGAGGTCCGCGACCCCGTCCGGAACTACCTCCAAACCTCGGGGCTTCGGACGCAGATCCTCTGCATCGTCACCACCACGGGAGTTCCGCTGCGGATCTCCAGCTCCGATGCCGTGGGTGTCAACCAGAAGCGCGCCGCGGTGGACTCGGAGCTTGCCCTCCTCTTCACGGGGCAAGTGCCCGACGACGGCCACGCGGGATGGGTGGGCAACCCCTATTTCGATTCCGAGCAGGACTTCGACTCGTTCCGGGAGATGGGAAACCTGTACCTGGTGACGAGGCTCACCGGTTACCAGACCGATCCGGATCCCGGTACGGGTGTGCCGCGCGACGTGAAGGCCCTCATCGATCGCGCGCAGGTGCCGGCCCCCCCGGGCCAGGGGGTCTATCTGCTCGACGTCGACCCCTCCGCATTCCAGCAGGGAAATGAATGGCTCCTCGAGGCGCGGGATGCACTGCTGGCTCTCGGTGCGGGGGTGCACTACGACGCATCCCCCGTCTTCCAGCGCAACATTGCCGACATCCGCGGCTATTCGAGCTGGGGAAGCAATGACCATGCCGACCCGGGGCCTCCCTACTACGGCGAGGTGCCGCCCGGCTCGGGCAACGTCTACCCGGGAACGTTTCTCCCCGGCGCCCTCACCACCACCATGGTGAGCACGAGCGCGAGGACCTTCACGGACGGGAGCCAGGGCTACGGTCAATCCCTGATCGCCGACCTCATCCGGGAGGGGGCGACGGGATGTGCCGGGCACGTCTATGAGCCCTTCCTCGACGCCGTGCCGCGCCCCCAGATCCTGTTCCATCGCTGGGAGCTGGGTTATCAGGCGGCCGAGGCCTTCTTCATGGCGACGCCGTACCTCTCCTGGGAGAACGTGATCGTGGTGGATCCCCTGGCCCGGGTGGCGCAGTTCGATCCGCCCACGGTCACGCTCGTCGAGCCTGCGAGCGGACCGATCACGGGAGGAACCCGGGTGACGATCACCGGGGCGAGCTTCTACGGCCAGGTGCAGGTCGCATTCGGCGCGGTGCGAGGAAGCCAGGTGCGGCGCACGACCCCGGACGTGGTCGAGGTGACGGTGCCGGAAGGACTCGCCATCGAGGCCGTCGACATCACTCTGACGACGCCGTTCGGCGAGCTCGTGATCCCCTCCGGCTACGAGTATCTCCAGCTTCCCGTGGCGATCACCACCAACGGCAGCCCCTGCCTGGGCTGCACCTTCGGTCTGGTGGTGACCGGGCCGCCGCTGGCCGACTTCGCGCTTCTCGTGGACGCGGCCCGGGGGCCCACCACGGTGCGGGGGCTCGTCCTCGACCTCGGCTTCACGCGCCACCTGAGGATCCTCCATGACGGGATTCGCGGGAGCGATCCGCCCCTGGCCTTCCCCGGCATGCGCGCCGTTCCCTTCATGATCCCGAACAATCCGGACCTCCTCTTCCGGACCCTCCACGCCCAGGCGGTGGTCAAGACGGGGCCGGGGACGTTCGAGGTCAGCAACCGTAGCTCGGCCTCCATCGTGCCCTGACAGGGTTTCTGTCCCGTCTTCTCGTGCCTACTTCTTCGGGCGGAACGCGACGATGCGTTTGTCGTCGGTGGTGAGGGAGGGGCCCCCGATGAGATCGATGCAGTAGGGGATGGCCGGGAACACCGCGTCGAGGCATTCGGCGATGGCCCGGGGCTGTCCGGGCAGGTTCACCACGAGCGAGCTTCCGCGAATCCCCGCCGTCTGACGGGACAGGATGGCCGTGGGCACCTTTTCGAGCGAGACCTTGCGCATGAGCTCGCCGAATCCGGGCATCATCTTGGGACAGGCCCGCAGGGTGGCCTCGGGTGTCACGTCCCGCGGCGCCGGGCCCGTGCCCCCGGTGGTGATCACGAGGCAGCAGCGCTCGTCGTCACAGAGCTCGACGATGGCCTTCTCCACGGTGCCGACCTCGTCGGGGACGACGCGGGCGATCCCTTCCCACTCCGAGGTGAGGACCTCGTCGAGGTAGGCGCGGATGGCCGGCCCCCCTCGATCCTCGTATTCCCCCCGGCTGGCCCGGTCCGACACGGTCAGGATCCCGATGCGTGATGGACCGCTCATGCCACCAGCTCCTCGAGAATCGTGAGGTAGTCCGCTTGCGTCATGGGCCTGGGGTTGGAGCCGTGGGAGCCGTTCTGCGTGGACCTCTGGGCGATCTCGGGGAAGTCTTTCCTCGGTACCCCCAGCGAGGCAAAGGACGGGATCTCGATGGTGCGGGCGATCCGGTCCAGCCCGTCGAGGAACATGAGGGCGAGCTCGGCCGGCGATTCCATGGCAGAGGCCGGCCCCACGAGTCGCTGGAGCTCGGCGAGGCGCCCCTCGATGGCGGGAAGGTGAGAGCGCATCACCTTTCCGAGCAAGACGGCATTGAGGAGCCCGTGGGGCAGATCATGCATTCCCCCGATCGTCTCCGAGAGGCAATGGACCGCCGCCACGTCGGCGTTGCCGAAGGAGAGGCCGGCGAGGGTGGACGCGCGCATCACGGCCTCCCGGGCCTCGTCGTCGCCGCCGATGTCGGCCACGGCGCGGGGAAGGTACGCGAAGAGGAGCGCGATGGCTTTCTCGGAGAAAGCGTCCGAGACGGGGTTGCGCTCGGTGCAGGTCGTGGCCTCGAGAGCGTGGGTCAGGGCGTCGAGTCCGGTGCTGGCCACGAGATGGGCGGGCAGCGAGCGGAGGAGGTCGGCATCCACGAGTGCCTGGGTGGGGAACATCGCCTCGCCCTTGACGCTGATCTTGCTCCGGCTCTCCTGGTGGGAGAGGACCGAGACCCAGGTGACCTCCGAGCCCGTCCCGCAGGTGGAGGGAATGGCCACGAACGGAAGCGGTCGGTTGCGGAACCGGTTCCGCCCTTCGAATTCCTTCGCCGTCCCCGGGTTGGTGGCCAGCATGGAGGCCGCCTTGGCGCAGTCGAGGACGCTCCCGCCCCCGAGCCCGATCACCGCCGCGAGCCCGGCCTCCCGGGCCATCCCCGCGGCCTTCTCCGCGGTGGAGGTCCGGGGGTTCGGCTCGACGTCCGCGAACGTCTCGGTGCGGATCCCCGCGAGGTCCTTCCGGGCACGATCGGGCCACTCGGTGCCCCGCATTCCCGGGTCGATGACGAGCAGCGCGGACCGGCAACCGAGGGCCTCGAGTCCCTCTGGAAGGCGGGCCAGACAGCCCACCTCGATCAGAACACGGGTGGGCATCCGATAGCCGAGCATGGGCAGTCTCTCCGGGCCGGACGGGATTCGGGGCCGTTCACTGTACATGGGGCTCGCCAGGAGGGGGAGGGGCCTTTCTCCAGCCGGGGGCTATACTGACCCGGCAAGACGACGAAAGAAGGAAGAAGGAGCCCATTTCATGGCCAAAGTCGGTGTGTGGATCGTGGGGGCGCGGGGAGGGCTCGCCACGACCCTGATCGTGGGGACGCTCGCCCTGGCCCGTCGCCTCACCTCGACCTCTGGCCTCATCACCTGCCTCGACGAGTTCGCGTCCCTGGGCTACGCAGCCTTCGACGACCTCGTCTTCGGCGGCCATGACATTCGCTCGGAGTCGCTTCTCGAGGGTGCCCAGGAGATTGCCCGGGACACCGGGACCCTCCGCCTCGACATCCTGGCCGCGGTCAAGGACGGCATCGAAGCGGCCGAGGCCGAGATTCGCCCCGGTGTCGTCCACAACTGCGGCGAGGCGATCGTCGGCCTCGTGCCCGGCGTGATGGGGCTGGGCCAGGGGTGCAGCCTCCGTGACATGATCTCCCGGCTGCGCGCCGACCTCGACGACTTCCGCACCCGCCATGGACTCGATCACGTGGTGATGGTGAACCTCGCCTCGACGGAGCCCCTCGTCGACCTCTTGCCCGAGCACGAGACCCTTCAGGGCCTCGAGAGCCTGTTCGATGCCAACCGCGGCGAATCCGTGCGCGCCAGCACCCTCTACGCCTACGCCGCCCTCGATCTCGGCTTCTCGCTCATCAACTTCACGCCCTCCAATGGCTGCTTGCTTCCTGGCCTCCTCGAGCTCGGCGAGAAGCGTCATGCCCTCTGCATGGGAAGCGACGGCAAGACGGGCGAGACCCTGGTCAAGAGCGCCCTCGCCCCCATGTTCAAGTACCGGAATCTCCGGGTACTGAGCTGGCAGGGTTACAACATCCTCGGTGACCGGGACGGCCGCATCCTCTCCAACGCAAGCAACAAGGCGGCCAAGGTGAGCACCAAGGACTCGCTTCTGCCGCAGATCCTCGGATACCCGCTGCACACCCACGTGGGCATCGACTTCGTACCTTCGCTCTCCGACTTCAAGACGGCCTGGGATTTCATCCATTTCCAGGGCTTCCTGGACCAGAAGATGTCGCTCCAGTTCACCTGGCAGGGCAACGATTCCATCCTCGCCGCTCCGCTGGTGCTGGACATGGTGAGGTTCACCGACTTTGCGCGTCGCCAGGGCGAGACGGGGCTCATGATCCAGCTCGCCTGCTTCTTCAAGAGCCCCCTCGGCGTGGCCGCCCACGACCTGCACACCCAGTGGCACGGTCTGGTCGACTACGTGGCTCTGCATCGCGCGAAGGTCGGGGCGGGTGGTTCGAAAAGATGAGCGATCCGGCCATGAGCGTGAGGCGCAGGGTGCTCGTTGCCGCCGGTGGACCGGCGGTGATCGGACTCCTGGTGTGGCTCGGCTTCCGGATGTTCGACGTCGACCTCGCGGTGGAGCCGGCGATTCCGAAGGGCACCCGCGTGTCTCTCCCCGCGCCCAGCACCCCCAAGGGAGACGATCTCGCGCGGTCCCTCGATCGTCTCCTCGAGAGAAGCCTTCCCGGGACGCTCACGGGGACACCGCCTTCGCTCGAGGCTCTGGCATCGGTGTTGCAGAGAGCCTCTTCCGTGCACAAGGATCCGAGGACGCGTCCCCTTCTCTACCTCGCCGATGATACCGCCGTACACGTCTACGATCCCGGCAAGCGGCAGCTGGTGAAGATCGACGCGAGCAAGAATGCTCCACGGGGGGAGAGCTTCGCTCGCGAGATCGATCCCGCGGGTGCGTGCGGACGCCCCGGGGTGGCCCTGATCGTGTGCTCCCCTCTCGACGTCGCGGCCCGGACCGAGGATCGTTTCGGTCCCGTGGGCCCGGATCCGCGCGTGGTCCTGGCCGCGCACGAGGCCCGTCTGGTGGGGGAGCTGGTGGCGCGCTCCCTGGGGCTCGTGGCTGTTCCCCGCGAAGTCTTCGATCGACGAGCGCTCGCTCATCGTCTTGGCCTCGCTCCGGGGCAGGAGCCCCTGGCCCTTCTCCTCCTCTCCGGGAGCGCTGCCTCCTCGGACTCCTGAGGGGCGATCCCGGTCGCCTTGACACCCTCCGGAAGTGGCCGCTATACTGCGGCGCCGTCATCAGGTCTCGCGGCAGCACGGGAGGGCGGACCAGAGGGTCCGGGGCACGGGTTCCCGCAGCCGGGAAAGAAGGACGTTGCCATGAAGGTCTCTCGCGCCGCAGATGTCGCCGTGCGCGCGCTCGTGCTGCTGACCCAGCGTGACCCGAAGATTCCCGTGTCGCTGGCCGAGATCGCGTCGCGTGAGGGCCTTCCCCGACCATATCTCTCGCGCGTGCTGCAGTCGCTGTCCGACTCCGGTCTGGTGCTCATTCATGGTGCGGGGCTTTATTCGCTGTGTTACGAGCCATCCGAAATCACTCTTCGCATGATCGTGGAGGCTGTCGACGGTCCTTCGGGGGTCGTGCAGACTGTGGGGCTCTCCACGGGCTCGAGTCGTTCCAAGAATCCTCCCCACCCCGCCTGGCGCGAGGTGCGCAAGCGGATGATCGAGGTTCTCGATGACTACACCCTCGAGTCGTTCGCTCTCGATGCCCAGTACTATCTCTGAGACGCTGGTCTGGATCTCCTCCGGGCTCGCCGTGGCCCTTTTCCTGGCCTTCCCCGCCCTCTCCCAGTCCAGGAAGGATCTCATCCCGGACGAGGCCATCACCGCACGAGGATGGTTCCCCGAGCTCTTCGTCGTCGATGCCGTGACGCGTCCCACCCGGGCAACCGTCCGGGTGATCTCCGGCCGCATCGTGGATGGGGGTGCGGCGTCTGTCGAGCTGTTCCACGAGAACGGCGCCGGAGTCCTCGATCGGCTCTGGATCGAGAATCCGGAGGCAACCGACGAGATTGCGTTCCGCTTCGATGGTGAGGAGGTGCCGCGGCTCGTTCTCTCCGCGGAGAAGCTCTTCGCCGGGGAAGACTTTCCGTTTCTCGCCCCCTTCGCGGTGGGTCTGCCGGAAGCGGGAGGTCTCCTCCAGATTCCCCTCGCCTTCGTCCGGGGGTTGCAGGTCACGGCCAAGGGAAGCCCGGGGAGGTTCACCGCGAGCCTGAGGTCTGCTCCTGCCGGCGAGCGTCTCGTCTCGTTCGATCGGAGCGCATTCGATCTCCATGCGGCCGAGGTGCTCGATGCCGTCGAGGCCCTTCGGACCCGGCGTCTCGGACCTGGGCCGGGAGGGGAAGATCTCGATGACCTCACTCTCGCCCGGACGGAGGGGATGGGGCCCGAAGGTGAGAAGCCCCACGAGATCCGGCCCGGTGAGGAGAAGACCGTCTACCGGTGGAGGGGACCCGGGGTGGTGCGCAAGATCCTCCTGCGGGTGCGGGGGAACGACGAGCCCCTGCGCACCCTCGTCCTCCGGGCGTACTGGGACGGCTGGCCCGATCCGTGCGTCTCGAGCCCGGTGGGAGATTTTTTCCTCACCGGCCTCGGCAAGGTCGAGGGCGGCGGACTCCTCTCGGGCTATCGCGAGGGGAGCGATGTCTACTACTGCCGGTGGCCGATGCCTTTCCGATCCGGGGCGGAGATCCGCCTCGTGAACGAGGGCAACCGGACGGTGTTCGTGGACGTGGCGGTGGAGACCGGGGTCAACGATGACATCCTCGAGAGAAGCCTCTTCTTTCACGCGGTCTATCGCATGGCCGATCCGACCCGGAACGAGCTGGAGCTGCTCGCCTACCGCGGCAGCGGCCACCTCGTGGGCTGCAACGTGAGCGTCGTGGTCGGGAAGGGGGACGGGACGAGCAAGGCTCCCTACTCGGGAGGGATGAGCCTCTTCGTGGACGGAGTCGAGAAGCTGGGTGAGGCCGGGCTGCCGCTCGCATCGGAATTCGGCGCGGAGATCGGAGCGGGCACCGCCTACTCGCAGCCATTTCACGGCGCACCGATCCGCGGAGCGGAGACCTTTGGCGCCTACCGGCACCGCCTGACCGATCGGGTCCCGTTCCGGCAGGTGGTGAGGTTCAGCATGCTTCGGAGTGAGGGCGAGGCGCCCATCACACAGGCGGCCGCCACCACCTTTTTCTACGCCGAGGCGGAGGAGGTGAAGGAAGGCGCGGATCTGAAGACCACGTTCCGGACGAAGGATCTTGGCCGACCGATCCTCGTGGACCGGAGACGCGTGGGACAGGGAACGACGGGCAGCGAGCGCACGACGCGTCAAGGCATCGAGGCCCACCTCCTCCCCGTGGTGATGGTGCGAGGGGGAGTCACGGTGCAGGAATCGATTCTGATGCCCGGAGCGGGCTTCTCCTCGGACGACGTGCTCCTCTTCCGCGCCAAGGGTGAAGGAAGCTATCTGGATCTCGACCTCACCATGAAGAAGGCCGGCGACTACCTCATCCAGATCTGGCCGGCCCGGGGACCCGCCATGGCGACCTGGACCCTGGCCGTGGATGGCGCCCAGGTCGGCGAGCCCTATCCTGCCTTCTCCCCCGAGATCGAGTCTCCCGACAAGGTGGATTTCGGCGAGGTGAACCTGTCGGAAGGGCCTCACCGCATCCGCCTCGCCGTCCTCTCTCGCGACGAGAGATCGAAGGGCTACAACATCGCCGTCGATCTCCTGACCATCGTTCCCGTGACGAGAAGCCGTGCGCAGTAAAATCGTCCCCCGGGAAATCGCTCCCCGGGAAGTGCCCCCCGGAACGACGAGGACCCGGGCCGGCATGACCACCCTCGGCACGATGATCTCCATCCTGCTCGGCGTGTTCGTCGGCCTCGGCGCCTTCACCTTCCACTACGGCGAGGGTCTGTCCTACTTCAGCAAGGACCCTGCGGCCTGCGTCAATTGCCACATCATGCAGCCGCAATACGATTCCTGGCAGAAGTCGAGCCACCATGCGGCAGCCACCTGTGTCGACTGTCACCTTCCTCACGAGGTCGTTCCCAAGTGGATCGCGAAGGCTCAGAACGGGTACTTGCACTCCAAGGGGTTCACCTTTCAGGACTTTCCCGAGCCGATCTTCATCCGCGAGGGCAACTCGCGGATTCTGCATGACAACTGCATGGCGTGCCACGAGGATCTCGTGGAGGAGATGTTGCCGGGCGCCACCACGGATGTGAATGCGGTGAGCTGCGTGCACTGCCACAGATCCGTGGGGCATGGAGAGGGCGTGGGGCTCGGCAAGCTCGTGCCCATCGATCAGCGAACCACGGACCAGGCGATCGGAGATCATGAACAGGAGTAGATCCCTTCTCGGCTACGGGCTGCTCATCGTCGTGGTGGCGGCGGGCAGCGCTCTCATCACGGCGCTCCTCACCAACATCTTCCAGCGCAAGAGCGAGGCCAGGAATCCCTTCGTGCGCCTGGTGGAGGTCGGCGAGGACGACACCGATCCGGAGAAGTGGGGCATCAACTGGCCCAAGCAGTACGAGTCCTATCGCCTCACCGCCCTGGCCACCCGCACGCGGTTCGGGGGGCATGGGGGCAGCGAGGCTCTTCCCGAGGAGAAGATCAAGCGTGACCCGTGGCTCAAGCGGATGTTCCTGGGCTACGCGTTCTCCATCGACTACCGGGATCGGCGAGGCCACGCCCACATGCTCCATGACCAGGAGCAGACCCGGCGGTTGACCAAGCCGCAGTCGGGGTCGTGTCTGCACTGCCACGCGTCGGTGATGCCGCTCTACCGGGCGCTGGGAGATGGCGACGCCATGGTCGGATTCGAGAAGACCCACCGGATGAGCTACCAGGAACTGAGCGGCATGTTGCACGACAGCGGGCATGCCCATGCCGTCTCGTGTGTCGATTGCCATGATCCGGACACGATGAAGCTCCGGGTGACCCGGCCCGGATTCATCCTGGGGATCCAGGCCCTGGCGCGGTCCGGGGCCCCTCTGCCGCAGATGCCCTCGATCGAGCGCTGGCGCGCCACGGATCGCGAGGAGCCCTACAACCCGAACCTTCTCGCCTCGCGCACCGAGATGCGCTCCTTCGTGTGTGGACAGTGCCACGTCGAATATTACTGCTCGAGTGCCATGCCGCTCGAGTTCCCGTGGAGCAAGGGGCTGCGCGTCGAAGATGAGGAGCAGCACTGGAACGAGACCCGGTTCCCCGACGGCACCCGGTTCTACGACTACAAGCACGGCGAGAGTGGGGCGGAGATCCTGAAGGCCCAGCACCCCGAGTTCGAGCTGTGGACCCAGGGAATCCACTCCCGGGCCGGTGTGGCCTGCGCCGATTGCCACATGCCCTACCAGCGCGACGGAGCAACGAAGGTCTCGGATCACTGGGTGCGGAGCCCGCTGCTCAACGTCAACCGGGCCTGCCAGAACTGCCACCACGTCGAGGAAAAGGAGATTCTCGCCCGGGTCGGTGTCATCCAGGCACGGAACTTCGAGCTCCTGCAGCGGGCGGGGCAGGCCCTCATGGATCAGCTCGACGCCATCCAGGTCGCCAGGGAGGCCGGGGCCACTGCCGCCCAGCTCCGGGACGCGCTCGAGCTCCAGCGCAAGGCGCAGTGGCGCCTCGACTTCGTGGCGGCCGAGAACTCCATGGGGTTTCACGCGCCCCAGGAGGCGGCGCGCATCCTGGGCGAGGCGGCCGACTACGCCCGTCAGGGGCAGGTGGCGGCTCTCCAGGCCCGGAGCGCCGCGAGCAGGTAGGGGCGCCCCGGGAAAAGGGTCCTGTCCCCTTTTCCCGGCCGGGTAGAATGGCCGTGGCAAGCAGGCCCCCCGCCGAAAGGAGTCGGCATGGCGCGCCGGCAGCTCCTGCTGTTCGAGTCCGCGGACGACACGGCCCGGAAGTACCTGGGCAGCTACCGCCCACGGCGGCCGGTGAGAATCGTGTTCACCCGCAACCGGAGCACGATTCTCTCGGTCCGCGATCGGGACGAGCACCGTGTTCTTCGCATCCAGGAGGCCTTCCGGGAGGCGCCGCGGGAGGTGTGGGATGCGGTGGTTGCACTCTACCTCAAGGGTGCTCCGGTCGCCGACCGGCGAGCCTTCCACGCCGTGGTCAACGCGTTCCTTGACTCCAGGGGCAGCTTCCCGGGGGAGGCCCACCAGACGAGGGCTCCGCGTTTCGATCGTCTCCCGGGGCCGGACGGCGAGGTCCATGACCTGCGCGAGATCCTCGACGAGATCCGCGCGGCGGCGGTGACCGAGCCCGTCGACGTCTACCTGACCTGGACCGACCGCATCAACAAGAGGACGGTGGGGAGCTGGCTCGAGACCCCGGTCGGCCATCCCAATCTGATCCGGGTCAACCGCCTGCTCGATGACGAGAGGGTGCCTCGGCTGTATCTCGCCTCGGTCGTCCACCATGAGGTGCTGCACGAGATCCTCGGCTTCCGGTGCCGGGGCGGGAAGAGGTTTCATCACACGCGCGAGTTCAGGGAGCGGGAGCGCGCCTTCCCCGGCTACGAGATCGCCGAGGAGTGGGCCAGGACCCATCTCGCCCGACTCTACCGCTCCCGGGTGCGCAGTGCGTCCCCGGCGAAGATCCTGCCCCGCGGTGGCTTCCTCTCCTGCGGAACACGCACCGCGCGTTGACACCCCGGGCCTGGTTTGTACGCTGCCTCGGCGTTCGGTGTGGCACCTTCAGGTTCCTCAGAAGATCTCCCCCGGTTCGGGGGCGACAGGCCGGAGATCGAGATGGCGACAGAAAGCGAACTGACGCTCGAGTTGCTCGAGGAGCGACACAAGGCCCTACAGGTGTCCCTTTGACTATGCGAGCCGGCTGAAGCTCCAGAGTGACCTCGAGGCCGAAATGGCCAGGCCCGATTTCTGGAACAACCAGGAGTCGGCGCAGAAGACGGTCCAGGCTCTCAAAAAAGTCCGGGCGATCACCGACCCCCTCCTGAAGCTGGGGAAGCAGCTCGAGGAGGTGGCCCTCCTCGACGAGCTGGCGCGCGAGGAGAAGGACGAGAAGACCCGCGAGGAAGTCCGCAGTCGCCTCGTCGAGATGGACCGCGAGCTCGACCGATTCGAGCTCCGCTCGCTCATGGTCCAGGACGCCGATCCCCTCGGGTGCTTCCTCTCCATCCAGGCGGGCGCGGGCGGCACCGAGGCCTGCGACTGGGCAGGCATGCTCTTCCGCCTCTACAGCAGGTGGGCGGAGAGATCCGAGATGAGCGTCAGCATCGTCAGCTATCTTGCCGGCGAGGAGGCGGGGGTCCGCAACGCCACCATCAACATCCGCGGCGACTACGCCTTTGGCTACCTCAAGGCCGAGCACGGCGTTCATCGGCTCGTACGCATCTCCCCCTTCGATGCCCAGAAGAGAAGGCACACCTCGTTTGCGTCGGTCGACGTGGTCCCGGAGTTCGAGGAGGAGCCCGACATCGAGATCCTCGACAATGACATTCGCATCGATACCTACCGGGCCGGGGGGGCCGGCGGTCAGCACGTCAACATGACGGACTCGGCGGTGCGGATCACCCACTTCCCGACGGGGATCGTGGTTCAGTGCCAGAACGAGCGCTCCCAGCACAAGAACAAGGCCACCGCCATGAACATGCTGCGGTCCCGCCTCTACCAGTTCCAGGAAGACCAGCGGATGGCCGAGGCCCAGAAGCTCTACAACGAGAAGGGCGAGATTGCCTTCGGCAGCCAGATCCGTTCCTACGTGTTGCAGCCCTACCAGATCGTCAAGGACCACCGTACGGGGTTCGAGATGGGCAACGTCGACGCCGTCCTCGATGGGGACATCGACAGGTTCATCGATGCGTACCTGCGGAGCCGTGCCGGGCAAAGGGCGGCCGAGCTGGGCAGTGAGGGCGAGAAGGAAAAGAAGAAGCAGAAGAAGTAGAGGTTGCCATGAGCCAGAGCGCGAGACCGCGGCGGGCGCTGCTCAGCGTCTCGGACAAGACGGGCATCGTGGAGCTGGCGAAGCGGCTCGTGGCCCTCGACGTCCAGATCCTGTCCACGGGAGGAACGGCTCGCGCGTTGCGAGAGGCCGGGCTTCCTGTCACCGATGTGGCCGAGATCACGGGGTTTCCGGAGATCCTCGATGGTCGGGTGAAGACCCTGCACCCGCGGATCCATGGCGCCCTCCTGGGGCTGCGCTCCGACAAGGAGCACATGCGCACCATGGAAGAACACTCGATCGTCCCCATCGATCTGGTGGCGGTGAACCTCTATCCCTTCGAGGAAGTGACTTCCCGCGAGGGCACGACGTTCGAGGAGGCCATCGAGAACATCGACATCGGCGGCCCCTCCATGCTCCGCTCGGCGGCCAAGAATCACCAGTCGGTGGTCGTGCTCTGCGATCCTTCCGATTACGGCCCGGTTCTGGCGGAAATCGAGGAAGGCGGGGCGAGTGCCACCACCAGGGCGTGGCTCGCTCGCAAGGTCTACGAGCACACCTCACGATATGACGCCATGATCTCCGGCTATCTGACGGAGCACGAGGAGGAAGGGGGGGGCGGGCCGGCCCCGACGCTCCCCGCCCGACCGGCCGTCGGCTTCACCAAGGTGATGGATCTTCGCTACGGCGAGAACCCTCACCAGAAGGCGGCGTTTTACCGTGATCCGCAGGCGGGCCCCGGTACCCTGGCGCGGGCCGAGAAGGTCCACGGCAAGGATCTCTCCTACAACAACCTTCTCGATCTCGACGGGGCGCTGGCGGTGGTGGCTTCGTTCACGGAGCCCGCGGCCTGCGTGGTCAAGCACACCAACCCCTGCGGAGCCGCCGTGGCCGCGACCCTGCCCGAGGCCTTCACCCTCGCGCTGGAGGGGGATCCCCTCTCCGCGTTCGGGGGCATCGTCGGCCTCAACCGCCCCGTCGATCGCGCGACGGCCGAGGCCATGACCCGGAAGAACCAGTTCTTCGAGGCCGTGGTGGCGCCGCGCTTCGAGCCCGATGCCCTGGAGATCCTGGCGGGGCGGAGCGGCTGGGGAGAGCAGCTTCGCTGCATTGCTCTCGGCGCTCCCACAAGGCCCGAGGATCCCTCGACCCCGCGCTACGTCTCGGTGAGCGGAGGGCTCCTCTCCCAGTCGTCGTGGGGAGACGTGCCGGACCGGAGTGCGGCCACGGTGCCAACCGCGAGGAAGCCGACCGGGGACGATCTGCGTGCCCTCTGGTTCGCGTTCGCGGTGTGTCGCCACGTCAAGTCCAACGCGATCCTTCTGGCCCGTGGGGCCCAGGTGGTCGGCGTCGGCGCCGGTCAGATGAGCCGGGTGGATGCGGTGGAGGCGGCTTGCCGCAAGGCAGGCGAGAGGGCCAGGGGGAGCGTCCTCGCCTCTGACGCGTTCTTTCCGTTCCCCGACGGCGTCGAGAGGGCTGCCGAGGCGGGGGTGGTGGCGGTCATCCAGCCCGGGGGCTCCAAGAAGGACGATGCCGTGGTCGCGGCCTGCGACCGGCTGGGATTGACCATGGTGATGACCGGGTACAGGGTGTTCCGGCACTAGAGCGCCCCCGTCCCCCGGTCCTTTCCGGGGGCACCACCGACTCCCCGTCGACGCGGAATACGGGGATCTTCTTGATCCGGAAAGAATGCCTCTTGACGATAGTTGTTGAAACGAGTATTGTCTTTGCATGAGCACCCGATTCGCCGATCAGCTGAGGGCCAGGAAGGGCTTCAAGACGGTGGAGCAGGAGGTCTTCCTGAGCATCCTCTACACCGCCGACCTCTTCCTGTTCGAGGTCAACCAGCTCTTGAAGCCGAGCGAGCTCACCAGCCCCGGCTACAACGTGCTGCGGATCCTGCGCGGGGCGGGTAATGACGGTCTGCCGTGCGCCGAGATCTCGGCCCGCATGCACAGCCGGGATCCCGACATCACCCGACTGGTCGATCGCCTCGTCAAAAGGCGACTCGTCCGGCGCAGGAGGCAAGAGTCGGACCGGAGGGTGGTGATGGTCTCCATCACGACCGAGGGTCTGGATCTCCTCGGCGAGCTGGACGGGCCGGTGCTCGAGCTCCACCGGCAGCAGCTCGGACACCTGGGGCGGAAGAGGCTCGGAGAGCTGGTGAAGTTCCTGGAAGCGGTTCGCGATCGTTGATCGATTCGCATCAAATAGTCGTTGCAACAAATAATTGTGAGGTACGAGCAATGAGGCAGCAGGCGAGCAATCATTCGAGCTGGGGAGCCTTCGTGCTCCGGGTTGTGGTGGGAGTCGTGTTTGCGGCCCACGGAGCGCAGAAGCTCTTTTCCTTCGGTCTGGATGGCGTGGCGAGCTTCATGGGAGAGGCGGGCTTTCCCCTTCCCTACGTGTCGGCGGTGGCGGCGACGGCTGCCGAGCTTCTCGGTGGAGTGGCGCTCGTTGCCGGCTTCTACACCCGACTGGCGGCGATTCCCCTGGCATTCACCATGCTGGTGGCCATGGTCAAGGTCCACCTCGGCGGTGGGTTCTTCCTCCCCGAGGGCTTCGAGTACACGTTCACGCTCTTTGGAGCCAGCGTCGCCCTTGTCCTCCTGGGCTCGGGACCGGTCTCGATTGACGCCTGGCGCGGCAATCGGAAGTCCTGACGGTACATCACTCAAGGATCGAAACATGCTCACGATACGGCGAGGCGAGGATCGCGGTCGGTCGGACTTCGGCTGGCTCGACAGCCGGCACACCTTCTCCTTCGGAGACTATTTCGACCGCAATCACGTTCAGTTCAGAGATCTGAGGGTCATCAACGAGGACCGGGTGGCGCCGGGTCGCGGCTTCGGGACTCACCCGCACCGCAACATGGAGATCCTCAGCTACGTCCTGGAAGGGGCCATCGAGCACAAGGACAGCCTGGGGAACGGATCCGTGGTTCTTCCCGGAGAGCTCCAGCGAATGAGCGCGGGCACCGGCGTCACCCACAGCGAGCTCAATCCCTCCGCCACCGAGCCGCTGCACTTCCTCCAGATCTGGATCGTGCCCGAGAAGGACGGGCTGGCCCCGGGTTACGAGCAGAAGGCCTTTCCCCTCGACGAGCACAGGGGAGAGCTGATTCTCGTGGCCTCCCGGGACGGGCGCCACGGCTCTCTCACCTTGCACCAGGACGTGTCCCTCTTCGCGACGAGGCTTGGCTCCCATCAGGAGACGAAATACGTTCTGGGCCCCGGGCGCCATGGCTGGATCCAGGTGGTGAGGGGGAGCGTGTCCGTCAATGGCGAGTCGCTCCGCCAGGGGGACGGAGCCGCCACGGGAGAGGCAGAGCCGATTCTTCTGCGGGCCGAGACTGCCGCCGAGGTCCTGCTCTTCGACCTGCGGTGAACCGGGGGGGGGCAATCTCCCCTTGACGTCTCTCTGTTCCTAGTGTATATATCGTACATGAACAGTCGGACGGATGAAGGGGAGGCCCGAGCCCGGTGAGGATCCTGATCTCCAACTCCAGCCCGGACCCGATCTACGAGCAGATCGTGAGGCAGGTCCGGAGCCAGATCGTCTCGGGCGGGCTCCCCGAGGCGACGCCCTTGCCCTCCATCCGGGGGCTGGCCCGGGACCTTCAGGTGAGCGTCATCACCACCAAGCGGGCCTACGAGGAGCTGGAACGGGAGGGCCTCATCGACACCGTCGGTGGCAAGGGCACCTATGTGGCGGCCCAGAACGACGAGTTCCTGCGCGAGAAGCGGAGGAAGCTCGTGGAGGAGAAGCTGGCCGAGGCCGTGGCCAATGCCCGGACCCTCGGTGTTCCCCGGGAGGAGCTGGAGGAGATGCTCCGCCTCCTGTGGGAGGAGGAATCATGAGCGAGCTCGCCATCGACATCGAGGGGCTCTGCAAGAGCAGAAAAGGGTTCGAGCTCCGGGACGTGTCTCTGAAGCTCCCGCGGGGTTATGTCATGGGGCTCATCGGCCCCAACGGCTCGGGCAAGACCACCATCATCAAGCTCCTGATGAACCTTGCCCGGAGAGACGCGGGGAACGTCCGGATCCTCGGACTCGACAACGTCGAGAACGAGGTCGAGGTCCGCTCCCGGATCGGGTTCCTTTACGACGAGCCTTGCTTCCACGATGATTGCAATCTCGAGGATCAGAGGCGAGCTCTTTGCCGCTTCTATCCCGGCTGGTGCGACTCCACTTTCGACCGACTCGCCGACGAGTTCGGGCTCCCGCGGAAAAGGAAGTTCAAGAAGCTGTCGCGGGGCATGAAGACGAAATTCGGCCTTGTGCTCGCTCTCTCCCACGACGCGGATCTCCTGGTGCTCGACGAGCCCACGAGCGGACTCGATCCGGTGTTCCGGCGCGAGCTCCTCGATTGTCTGGCCCAGGTGCTCCAGGACGAGGGCAAGTCGGTGCTGTTCTCCACCCACGTGGTCACCGACCTCGAGCGCATCGCCGACTACGTGACCCTCATCGACCGGGGAGAGGTGGCCTTCTCGCTCAGCCGGGAGGAGCTCAACGAGAGCTGGGGGGTGATCAAGGGCGACGAGGCGGTGATCGAGGCGGTCTCCAGCGTTGATCGAAAGGGGCTGCGGCGCGGGGCCTACGGTGTGGAGATCCTGACCTCGAACATCGAATCCGCCCGCCGACGGCTGGGTTCGTCGGCGGTGGTCGAGAGGGCCTCGCTCGAGGACATCATGGTCCTCATGACAGGAGATGAACGCCATGCTGCGTGACGTGATGTGGATGGACTACGTGCAGAACAGGAAGGCGCTCCTTCTCAACGTGGGGATCTTCCTGGTCTTCGTGCTCATCATGTTGACCGGAGAGAGCATCCCCGCCCTGGAATTCATTGGTCTCTCGTGTCTGCTGTTCAGCCTCGCTCCGATGACCGTCCTCGTCCGCGAGGATAAGTTCAAGACGAAGTCGTTGGTCTGCAGCCTACCCGCGAAGCGGAAGACCATCGTCCTTGGCCGCTACCTCCTCGGTCTCGGCATCGGTCTGGGCGGGGGGGGCTTGTCCATCCTCCTGGCGCGACTGCTTCCCTTCAGCACCCTGGATACGAGCGGGCTTCCGCTCCTGCGAGCGGTGCTCGTGGGCACGACCATGGTCGTGGTCCCGCTGTCCTTCCTGCTTCCCTTCACCATCCGATTCGGCCTCATCGGCATGCTGGTGTTTCTGGTAGGAGCCCAGGTTCTGGGCGTGCTGGTCCTTCTCGTGTCCCGGCTGCTTGGATTCGATGGTCTGCGCAGCATCTTCGCCGGAGCGGGAGATTTCGTTGTTCTTTCCCGGAGCGCTCTCGGCGAGATCGGATTCGCGGTGGCTGTCCTCGCCCTCCTTACCCTCTTCGCCACCGTGTCCTGCCGCATCTCGATCGGGATCTACGAGAGGCGTGAGGCCTGATCAGCCGGGAGGAGGGCCCGAGCCGGGGGCCCGTGGCTCACGGAGGGCGTCCGCTCTCATCGACCACCATCCACGCAGGGAAACCACCACCGTCAGAAGTAGCGGGGGCGCCAGCAAGAAGACGAGGGCGAGAGTCGGTTCGGCGCCGCTCCGTCGCCACGTCGCGGCCTGGATCAGGAACCCCACGTAGACCACGTAGTAGATGAGAAGGCAAAGGCCCTCCCCCCGGGAGATGCTTCTTCCGGTCAGCGCGAGCGGCAGAAATGTCAGGGCCACCGCCAGCATCACGGGAATGTCGAACCAGAGAGCTGGCGATGGAATGGAGGCGCCTCCTGGAACGATGGTGGCGGTGATGCCGAGGACGCCCAGGATGTTGAAGATGTTGCTGCCCACCACGTTCCCCACTGCGATGTCGGACTCGCGGCGGATGCTGGCCATGACCGAGGTGGCGAGCTCGGGAAGCGACGTTCCCGCGGCCACGATGGTGAGCCCGATGATGAGCTCGCTGAGTCCGAGATGATGGGCCATGGTCACGGACGAGTCCACCAGATAGTCCGAGCCGATCACGAGGAAGAAGAGCCCGCCGAGGATCAGACCGGCGGAGATGAGCCACCAGGGGATCGTCCGGGCGCTGGTCACCTTCCCGTTTGCTTCTTTCCCGACGGCCCTGCGGCCGGCGCGGACCTGGAGCCCGGTGTAGACCACGAGCGCGAGCACGAGGAGTGCTCCCTCCAGGCGACCGATCGTGCCGTCGAGACCGAGAAGGAGGAGAGCCACCGACACCATGATCATGAGGGGGATGTCGATGCGAATGATGTTCCTCGCCACCGAGAGCGGCCTCACCAGGGCCGCCAGGCCGGCGATGACGAGGATGTTGAAGATGTTGCTGCCGACGACGTTCCCGACAACGACCTCGGATTCCTTCGACGAGGCGGCGTCCAAGCTCACCGCGAGCTCAGGCGTGCTGGTTCCGAACGCGACCACGGTGAGACCGATCACCAGGGGGGACAGTCCCAGTGCGGCCGCGATGCGCGAAGCTCCGCGCACGAGGGCATCGGCACCGAGAACCAGGAGAACGAGTCCCGCCAGGAGCTGGAGGATCAGCATGGGAGTCACGTGGACGTGAAGAGGGCCTCCGGTTCGATCTCAGCCTCGGTGTGTCCGGGGTTCCCGGCCTGACGCGAGTCGCTTGTGAGTCGATCCGGGTCGAGGCTTGCCTCCTCAGCCATTCTTGGCCTCCCGGATGGCCGCGGTCAGGGCCGGAAGCACCTCGAGGGCATCTCCCACCAGGCCATAGGTGGCAACGTTGAAGATCGGGGCACTCTCGTCGTTGTTGATGGCGACGATGGTGCGTGAGGTCGACATGCCGGCCAGGTGCTGGATCGCTCCCGAGATTCCGCAGGCAAAGTAAAGCTGGGGCGCCACCGTCTTTCCGGTCTGCCCCACCTGCTCCTCGTGGGGCCGCCACCCGGCATCGACCACGGCGCGGGAGGCGCCCACCGCGGCACCGAGCTCCCGGGCGAGCTCCTCGATGAGGGAGAAGTTCTCGGGCCCCTTGAGCCCCCGCCCTCCCGAAACCACGATCGAGGCCTCGGCGAGCTCGATCTTGCCCTCGGCGGCGGCAATGTGCTCGGTGGTGCGCACCCGGCCGGCCCCCGTGCCTTCGAAGGCGACCTTCTCCGCGGCGCCGCCGCCGTTCCTGGCGGAGACGGCGAAGACGTTGGGGCGGAGCGAGGCCACGAACGGGAGCTTGGTCGGCTTGACGGTGAGGATGGCCTTTCCGGCATAGACGGGCCTTCGGGCCAGGAAGGATCCATCCTTGGCTTCGATGGCGATGCAATCGGTGGCGAGGCCCGTGTCGAGCGCCGCCGCGACCCAGGCCGCCACATCCTTCCCTTCGACGGTCGCAGGGAAAAGGATCAACGCCGGAGCCATCTTGCGCGCCGCCTCGGCCACGGCTTTTCCGTGGCCGGCGATGGAGTTCTCGGCCAGCGCGGGATCGTCGACGAGCAACACCCTGTCGGCGCCGGCCTTCCCCGCCTCGCCGGCGAGGCTCTCCACCCCGCTTCCCACGGCCACGGCCACCAGCTCCTGTGAGGTCGCGTCGGCGCACAATCGCCCGCAGCCCAGGGCCTCCCGTGAAGGCTTCTTGATGGAACCCTGACGATGTTCGAGGTAAACGAGCACTCCCTGTGGCATGGACTTGTCTCCGGAAACGTCGTGGCGTGCCACGACGGATGAGCTAGAGGACCTTCACCTCTTCCTTGAGGATGCGCACGAGCTCGGGCACGGCCTCGAGCCCCTTGCCCACGATGCGCCCTTCGGGCCTCGGAGGAGGCGGAGCGAGGGAGACGATCTCGACGTGCGACGGCGCGTCTCCGGCGGCGGCTTCCTCGAGAGGCTTCTTCTTGGCGGCCATGATTCCCTTGAGAGAAGGATAGCGTGGCTCGGCGAGACCCTTCTGTGCCGTCAGCACGCAGGGAAGATCCGCCTCCACGACCTGGGTCTCGCCATCGACTTCGCGATGTACGGTGATCTTTCCCTCGGCGGCCTCGATCCGGGTGACGAAGGTCACCACGGGAAGATCGAGCAGACAGGCCACGCGGACGCCGACCTGGCCCCCGTCGTCGTCGGCGGCCTTGTTGCCGAACCAGAGTAGATCGAAAGGGAGGTCCTTCAGGCGATTGGCGAGGAGGACGGCGGTCGAAGAGGGATCGCGGAAGGCCGTGGTGTCGGTGAGAAGGACCCCCTGGTCGGCACCCATGGCCAGACACGTTCGCATCTCTTTTTGCGCCTCGCTCGGTCCGAGGGTGAGGACCGTGATCTCACCGCCGTGCTTCTCGCGCAGCTCGACGGCACAGGCGAGGGCGATCTCGTCATAGGGGCTGAGGACGTACTGCACGTTGGCAGCATCGATGGTGCGTCCGTCGGCGCCGACCTTGATCCTGGTGTCGGTACCGGGAACGCGTTTGACGCAGACGACTTGTCGCATGGGCGCGGCTCCATGGGGTGTGAAGGGAGGCGACACCTTAGGAGCGGGAGTGGGAGATTTCAAGGGAGGAAGGAGGGGGGACGGGGGGGGCGACGCAGGTTGTTCGGGGCTCGCCCGTCGGGGGCGGGTCGGATCAGGCTTCGCTCGGCTCGCGGGTGGTGGTACGAGCGAGGTCCTTCCTGGCCACCTTCACCAGGATGTCCGCGAGATCGGGCTGGAAGAGGCTTCCCTTGCCGTCCTCGACCATCCGGATCGCCTCGTCCGTGGGCATCGGGCGGCGATAGGAACGGTTCGAGGTCACGGCATCGTAGAAGTCACACACCCGCGCGATGCGGGCATCGAGGGGAATGGCCTCGCCGGCCAGGCGATGCGGATAGCCGGTGCCGTCGAAGTTCTCGTGATGGTGAAGGACGATGGGAAGCGTCTCGCGCAGAAAAGTGACCGGAGTCAAGATGCGCACTCCGACCTCGGGGTGCTTCATGACTGCCCTGAACTCCTCCGGGGTGAGCTTTCCCGGCTTGTTGAGGATCTCGCGCGGCACACCGATCTTGCCCACGTCGTGCAGGAGCGACCCGTAGCGGAGGCGCTCGAGGTCGGGTGTCGCGTAGCCGAAGAGCCGGCCAACCTTGACCGCGAGACGGGCCACGCGTTCGCTGTGGCCCTTGGTGTAGCGATCTTTCTCCTCGACTGCCCTCACGAAGGCGAGGGTCGTGTCGAGCGCCGCCTTCTGCTCGTAGAGGAGCTTCTCTCGTTCTCGCTCCAGGCGCCTCTCTTCACGATCCTCGTCACGCCGGCCGAGGACGCGTTCCACGACCGCCTCGATGTCGTCGAAGTAAAAGGGCTTGGTGATGTAGTCGAAGGCCCCGCATCGCATGGCGAGCTGCGCGTTCTCGAGCTCGAGATTGGCCGTGATCATGACCACGACCGTCTCTGGCCGGACGGTACGGATCCGGGCCAGCGCTTCGAGGCCGTCCATGCCGGGCATGGAAATGTCGGTGAAGACGAGGAAGTAGGGGCGCGCGTCGACCTGTCGCACCGCATCGGCTCCGTCCTGGGCGCAGTCCACCTCGAATCCTTTGGACTGGAGGAAGATCGACAGAGATGTGCGGATGTGCTCCTCGTCGTCGACGACGAGAATGCGCAACGGATTGCGGTGATTCACGGCGGCCATGCTCCTCGCTTTCCCGGCTCCGGAGGCTCCCGGAGAGAACGGAACTGCGACCGTCCGCATTCTTCGTCAGGGCAAGGGCCCTTACTTGACCCGGGAGAGCGGCATTCCTGGCCAGGGCGGGGGGAGAGAGAGGCCGGCAGGAGGGGATCCTCTCGTAAGGGGTTGGGGGCGAGGCCGTTCAGTCGCGGGGACGGCGTCCGGGTCTTCGCTGGGGCCTGGGCTTGGGCCGGGTCTTGCGGGATTCCTGCTCCCGTCCCTCGAGGAGGCCCATCTCGTCGTCGGAAAGGCCAGGGTCGGCATCGGGGCGGCGGCTCGTATCCTCGCCAAACGAGATGGAGGCGATCTCCTCCGAGAGTCCGGGCAGATCGGAGCGCAGTCCCGTCTCGGGCATGGAGAACCGGTCTCCGAGGTAGACCTTGCGGACGGTGGGGTCCTGGATCAGCTCGTCCGCCGACCCTTGCTTGATGATGCGCCCCTCGGCGATGATGTAGGAGCGATCGGTGATGGACAGGGTCTCGCGCACGTTGTGATCGGTGAGAAGGACACCGATGCCACGGTCCCGGAGATCACGCACGATGTCCTGCACCTCGGCGATGGCGATGGGATCGACGCCCGAGAACGGCTCGTCGAGGAGAATGAGGGCAGGGCGCGTGACCAGGACCCGGGTGATCTCCAGCCGTCGCCTCTCTCCGCCGGAGAGGCTCTCGGCCCGGCTCCGCCGCAGACGTCCCAGGTCGAGCTCTTGCAGGAGCTCCTCGAGGCGCTGCATTCTCTTCTTGCGGGGCAGGGCCAGGGTCTCGAGGATGGCCAGGATGTTCTCCTCGACGGTGAGCTTGCGGAAGATCGACGGCTCCTGGCTCAGGTATCCCATGCCGAGCCGTGCCCGCCTGTAGATGGGTAGCCTCGTCGCGTCCTCGCCCTTGAACTCGATGCGCCCACCGTCGGGTCGTACCATGCCGATGGTCATGGCGAAGGATGTGGTCTTTCCGGCTCCGTTGGGCCCCAGAAGCCCCACGATCTCCCCACTGTCCACCTCGAAGCTCACATGATCCACCACCCTCCGCCGGCCGTAGATCTTCACGAGGTCGTGGGCATTGAGGAGCTTCATCGCACGAACCTCGTGTTGAGCAGCAGCGAAGCGTCGTCCGGTCGGCCGGTTTGCCGGTAGCGCAGCAGATCCGTGTGCGACCGGAAGGGGGGCCAGAACACGCAGAACGCCTTGCCGAGGAGGAGGCGCCGGTCGATGAAGGGGAGCGGCTGTGGAGGCCTCTGCACGACGGTGGGGTCGATTTCGGCCAGCGAGTAGGCCTCTCCGTAGCGATCGAGGAAGGAGTTGGGATCTCCTTCGAGGGCAGGATCGTCGCTTCGCGGGTCGGAGTCACCCATGACCTTGCGGCCATCGAGGAGCACCCGCTCGCGCTTTCCCCAGTACCGGCTGTCCTTGGAGTGGGGGCCGTTGTCGCCGAGGACGAAGAATCTGTCCTCGGGTATGGTCCAGCTCGGGAAGACTCCCCAGCTCGGGGAGACTTCACTGCCCGGTGTCCGGTTCCAGGTATCGCGCGCCTCGAAGGCATAGTGGATGTCGCGCTGCACCGAGATGTCCCGAAACCGCGCCTCCCCTCGCACCACGCCCAGACGTACGTGGTTGGTGCCTCCGAGATAGAGTCGCGGCTCCCGCTGGCAAGGCCCCTCGTACTCGTGCCTCAGGACCTCCTCGCCATCGATGTCGATCACGAAGGCGTCATCGACGTTGCAGAAGGAGATCGCGGTGGGTGATCCGATGGCCAGCTTCAGCCCGGGATCGCGCCAGATCTCGTGGTCTTCGTGGAAGAGCCGGGTCGTGGTCGGGCTGCCTTCCACCGCCAGGTGCAGGGAGGCCACCGCGGAGTGCTCGCGGATGGACAGGACGATTTCCTCGGTGCCGCTCGTGGGCGCGACCGTCCCCGCGATGCGCACGTCACCCACCGGGTGGGGGTGGTGGGAATTGGAGTCGCGATAGGTGTCCATGATCCTCTTGCCGAGCTCCATCTCTCCCCGGTCCGGGGCCGAGATCACCAGCCAGCCGTCTTCCAGGGCCACCCTGGCCGCCGCGTCGGCCACGGGGGTCCACTCCCTCTCGAAGCTCGCTCCCTCCTCGGTCCATTCGTACCAGGGCCAGTTTCTCCAGAGTACATCCTGGACGGCACGGGGTTTCCTGGCGATGGCCCCGTCGACGAAGAGATCACCGTCGCGGAGCTCGATGGTCTCGCCGGGGAGCCCCACCAGGCGTTTGATGTAGTTCTTGGTGATGTCGAGAGGGTACTTGAAGACGATGACGTCCCACCGACGGGGAGAAGAGAACAGATAGGCGAGCTTGTCCACGAGAATGCGGTCGCCATTGTCCTCGCGGCCGATCAGGGTCGGCTCCATGGACGGAGTGGGGATCTTGAAGGCCTCGATGCAGAAGTGCCGGAGAACCAGGGCCATGACGATGGCAATCACCACCGCTTCCAGGTTGTCACGGAACCAGTGGGGCGGAGGCTGCGTCATCGACCCCGATCGGACTTCCTGACGTCCTGACCCTCACCCAGCACGGACAGGAACGCCTGCTTGGGGATCTCCACCCGGCCCACCATCTTCATGCGCTTCTTGCCCTCCTTTTGCTTCTCGATGAGCTTGCGCTTGCGTGTGATGTCGCCGCCGTAGCACTTGGCGGTGACATTCTTGCGCATGGCGCTGATGCTCTCGCGGGCGATGACCTTGCCGCCGATGGCGGCCTGGAGGGGAACCTCGAACAGGTGGCGCGGGATCTCCTTGCGGAGCCTCACGAGGATCTTCCGGCCCACGTTCTCGGCCTGGGATCGGTGCACGATGGAGGAGAGGGAGTCGACCTCGATGCCCGAGACGAGAATCCTCACCCGGACGAGATCGGCGGCCTGAAATCCGCGGAGGGTGTAATCCATCGTTCCATAGCCTCGGGTGGCCGACTTGAGAATATCATAGAAGTCGAAGATGATCTCCGCGAGCGGGATGTCGTAGGTGAGGAGAATCCTCGTCGGGCCCAGGTACTCGGTGCGCCGCCACTGGCCGCGTCGGTCGGTGGCGAGCTGCATCACCGTACCCACCGATTCCGCGGGGACGATGATCGAGAGCTCGACCACGGGCTCGAGGAGCTCCTCGAGCTTGCCGGAGTCGGGCAGCTCCGAGGGGGTGTTGACCTCGATCGTCTCCCCGGATCGGAGCTTGGCCTGGTAGGTCACGTTGGGGGCGGTCTGGACGAGGTCGAGGCCAGCCTCGCGCTCGAGGCGCTCCTTGACGATGTCCATGTGGAGCATGCCCAGGAAGCCGCACCGGAACCCGAAGCCGAGGGCGCCCGAGTTCTCGGGCACGTAGGTGAAGGACGAGTCGTTGAGATGCAGCCGGGCCAGGGCCCGGCGCAGGTCCTCGAACTCGTCGCTTTCCGTGGGGTAAAGGCCGCAGAAGACCATGGGCTTGGGCTCGACGTACCCGGGAAGCGGCTCCACGTCGATCTTCCTGTGGGTGACGGTGTCGCCGGTGCGGACGTCGTGGATGGAGCGGATGCTGGCGATGAAGTAGCCGACCTGGCCCGCCTTGAGCTCTTTCACGGGAGTCATGCCGGGCGAGAAGACCCCGATCTCGTCCACCTCGTAGGTACGCTGGGCGCCCATCATCTTGATGTGCTCGCCAGGCTTCAGCACTCCGTCCACGATCCTCACGTAGACGATCACTCCCCGGAACTCGTCGTAGTGCGAGTCGAAGACGAGGGCGCGTAGTGGTGCCCCGGGGTCGCCCTTGGGCGGGGGCACGCGTTCGGCGATGGCCTCCATGAGGGCCTCGACTCCCACTCCGGTGCGGGCGCTCACCTGCAGCACCTCGTCGCGGGTCACCCCGAGGAGGGACTCCATCTCGGTGATGACCTCCTCGGGACGCGCCGCCGGCATGTCGATCTTGTTGATGACGGGAATGATGGTGAGGTTGGCCTCGAGAGCGAGGTAGAAGTTGGCCATCGTCTGGGCCTCGACGCCCTGGCTGGCGTCGACGAGGAGGAGCGCCCCCTCGCAGGCGGCCAGAGCCCGCGAGACCTCGTAGTTGAAGTCGACATGCCCGGGAGTATCGATGAGGTTGAGCGAGAGCTCGGTGCCCTTGACCATGGCCAGCATGTGCACCGCGCTCGCCTTGATGGTGATGCCGCGCTCGCGCTCCAGGTCCATGGAGTCGAGGGCCTGATCCTTCATGTCCCTCTCGGAGATGGACTTGGTCATCTCGAGAAAACGATCGGCCAGGGTCGACTTGCCGTGGTCGATGTGGGCGATGATGCAGAAGTTTCTGATGGTCCGGATGTTCATGTCGTTCGCGGGACCTTGCCCGTGACTCAGCCTGTCGCCACCCGCTGGTGGAGATGGCGAGCCGCCTGCTCCAGGGCCCGACCTCGATGGCTGATGCGGTTCTTCTCCAAAGGTTCGAGCTCGGCAAAGGTGACGGCGCGCTCCGGAAGGAAGAAGAGCGGATCGTAGCCGAAGCCCCCGGATCCGCGGGGACTCAGCGTGATGATACCCTCGCACGTTCCCTCGAAGGTCTCGAGCAGGCCGGTCCCGTCGGCAAGGGCGATCACGCACACGAACCGAGCGGTGCGCCTGGCTTCGGGGACGCCCTGGAGCCGCTCGAGGAGGAGGGCATTGTTCTTCCCGGTCGTGGTCTCCTCGCCGGCGAAGCGTGCCGAGCGCACGCCAGGCTCGCCGCCCAGGGCGTCCACCACCAGGCCCGAGTCGTCGGCCAGGGTGAGGAGGCCCGTGATGCGGGCGATGGTGACCGCCTTCTTGATCGCGTTGTCCGAGAAGGTCTCGCCGTCCTCCTCGACCTCGGGGAGGTCCTGTTCGACCTCGGAAAGGCCGAGGACGCGGACCGAGCCGGCCAGGATCGCGCGGATCTCGGCCAGCTTCTTCTCGTTCCGGGTGGCGATGACGACGGTCTTCATGCCGTGGCGAGGCTCGCGGACTGGAGCTCGAGGATGTGGCGGATGCCGGCCTGGCCCAGCTCGAGCATGCGCGCGAGCTGATCCGCACCGAAGGGTGTTTTCTCGGCGCTGCCCTGGACCTCGATGTAGCGGCCGTCGCTCGTCATGACGAGGTTCATGTCGGTGTCGGCGCGGGAGTCCTCGCCATAGCAGAGGTCGAGGATGGGCTCGCCGTCGACGACCCCCACGCTCACCGCGCCTACCCCGCCCCGCAACGGCTCACCCCGGGTGAGGCCGGCCTTCTTGAGCCGGTCGAGGCAGTCGACCAGCGCCACGAAGCCTCCGTTGATGGCGGCGGTGCGGGTTCCTCCGTCGGCCTGGATGACGTCGCAGTCGATCCAGATGGTGAGGTTGGGGAAGGCCCGCATCTCGACCACGGTGCGGAGGCAGCGGCCGATCAGGCGCTGGATCTCCATCGACCTCCCGTCGGTGCGGCCTCTCCGCTCCTCACGGATCTTCCTGGTGCCGGTCGAGCTCGGCAGCATGCCGTACTCGGCGGTGAGCCAGCCCTGGCCCGAGTTCACGAGAAAGGGGGGGACCCGCTCCTCGATCATGGCCGAGCAGAGGACGTGGGTGTCGCCCATCTCGACGAGGACCGAGCCCGCGGCGTGCTTGGTGTAGTTCCGCGTGAGGCGGATCTCCCGTAGCTCGTCCGCTCGTCTCCCGTCGATGCGCATACTCTCGCTCCTTCTCGTTCCGCTGGGGGTGGGCTTGGCGATTCGAGACGGAAATAACCTAAGTCCGCCGCCAGCCTGGGGAAAGAGCGGTGAGTCTAGGATGGGGGGGGCGGCGTGTCAATGGCCGGGTCTCCCCCTACCCCGACACCACCTCCACCCCGTTGGTCACCCCCGCCTGCCCCTGCGGCGCGTTCGTATCCACCTCGATCCCCTGCAGGAAGAAGGTCACGGTGCGACCCACGCCGGAGGGGAGGCTGAGGAGGAACACCGGTGCCTTGCCCGTGGGCGGACCCGGCCAGTTGTCGGCACCGAGGAGCCCCGGGAAGCCGATCGTGTTGGCGATGCGCCGGGGTTGGGGCAGCCCCACGCTCAATGGCGTCGGCATGCACGTCGTGCCGAGCGAGAACGGGAGCTCCCGCACCGTCGCCGTCGAGGGAGACCCCGCCCAGGCGTAGACGACGTAGCAGGCCGGTCCTCCGGGATTCGACGGTGGCGCGTCGAGGAAGAGCGTGAAGGGGTCGTTCGGATCCACGCTCACCCGCCGCTCGTCGCCAGTGCCCGGGGAGCCGTTCACGAGCAAGACATTGGCGGGGTAGCCCGTCGCGGCGTCGATGTTCCCGCGCCGGCAGGAGAGCTCGGGCGGAAGCCGGATCACGTCGACGCCATCGGGAATGGGCTGGCACACCACCGCGGTGGCGGTCATGCACGCGTATGCGAGATCCGACGGTCCTCCCGACAGCGTGATCTGGTCCAGCAGGGAGCTGGTGGCTCCGGTGGCGCGGATCCTCACGTAGGTGCCGTCGGTGAGGGCGACGTGCAGGACCGAGTCCGCGGGCGAAAGGGCCATCGCCCGCGGCGCGGCGGAGAGCGCGACCACCCGCACCACGGTGTCGCTCGTGGTGTCGATGACGTGGATGGCGGGAGCCCCGAAGCTCCCCACGTAGACGAAGCTGCCCGTGTCGTCGACGCTCACCGGGAGCGGGAAGTCGATGCCGGGGACCGTCGACTCCACAAACGAGCCCGCGCCGGCGATGCGCACTTCCTTGACGTCGTCGCTGAAGGAATGCGTGACATAGGCTCTCTGGCTGTCCGGCGAGAAGGCGACCCGGATGGGGAAGTCGCCCACGGGAACGCGCACGAGAAGAGCCCTCGTTGCGGTGTCGAAGATCCGGAGCTCGTCGTCGAAGCTGGCGCAGGTGGCGAGGGTGGTCCCGTCGGGGCTCACCGCGATGCCGCTGAAGACCGAGAAGGTGTAGCCGATGGAGCCCATCTGGCCGCCATTCGCCGACCCGGTCACGGTGGCGCCCCCGCCCGAGAGGTCGATGAAATGGACGCGGTCACTGCCCACGATGGAGGAGACGAAGGCCTGGTTTCCGTCGGGCGAGATGCACACCTCGGCCGGGCCGTCGATCACCGAGAGGTTGACGGTGTTGGTCCCCGAGACCAGATCGAGCACCGAGACCGTGTCGTCGTCGATGTTGCAGACCAGGGCCCGGTTCCCGTCGGGGGTGACCGCCACCCCCAGCGAACGCCTTCCCGTGGGAATGTGGGCGGTCACGGTGTCGGTGGTGAGGTCGATGACACAGGCATTGTTCGAGGTGTTGTTGGCGGCGACCGCGTGGCGACCGTCGCGCGAGAGAGCGACCGTCCGGGTGGCGTCCCCTTCCGGATCGACGCCGGAGAGGAGCACTCCCTCCACGGAGGACGAGGCACCATCGGTGGCGTAGAAGTGGACGTCCTCGCGGAAGCGGTTGTTCAGCGCCACCGCCCGGTGCTCGACGGGACTCGTCCTCGCCTCGACGCACGGAGCCAGGGGCAGGGTGGCGACGAGGGTCTGCGCGGCGATGTCGATGACCCGCGAGTTGAAGTTCGACACGAACGCGTACTGGCCGTCGAAGGAGATCTCGATCGTACCCACGACTCCGGTGGAGATCGTGGCCGACACCGCGCCGGTGGTGAGGTCGATGAAGACGACGTTGTTGGAGATGGCGGCGAGGGCGTGGCTCTTGTCGGGGGTGATGCGCACGATCTGGCTGCCGAGGCTGACGCCGACCGCGTGGGAAAAGGTGACGGAGGGAGAGACGAGGTCGATGACGGTGAGGGTCTGCAGCGCCCCCTCGTGGGTGACCACGGCCAGAGTCCCGTCGGCGCTCACGTCCACCGCGGTGGGGCCCACGGCGGTGGGGAGGCTGGCCAGGAGCGCTCCGGTGTGGATGTCGTAGAGGTCGACCCGGGCGTTGGATCGGTCGGGAAGGACGAGCGTCGTGTCATCGGGCGAAAGCGCGAGCTGGGTGAAGAGGTTGCCCGAGATGCCGGGCTCGGGGGTGAAGAAGAAGCCGATGACCCCCTGCGATCCGGTGGGGATGCTTCTCGCCTCGGTGAGCGTGGTGAGGTCGATGACGGAGATCGCCGAGGTCACGGCGTCGTTGATCACTCCCACCACCGCGAACAGGCTGTCGCCGGTCACCGCCACCCGGTAGGGCTGGGTGCCGGTGACGGGGATGGTGGCAGCGACGCTGCGCGTGGCCACATCGATCACCGTCACCGTGTCGTCGAAGACGTCGGGCACGATGGCGTACTGGCCGTCGGGGGTGACCGCAATGTCGACGGGGAAGTCGCCCACGTCCACGGTGGCAAACGTCGTGCGCGAGGCCACGGTGGTGAAGGTCACGAGGTCGGTGTCCCGGTGGACGACGAGCACGGTGGTGCCGTCGGGGGTGAAGGCCAGGTTGCGGGGCATGTCCCCCTCGGGGGCGGCGTTGGTCGACACGAAGTTGGAGACGAGCGGCGAGCCGCCACGAAAATCAGTGCGACCGGGACCCTCCGGAGGTGCCACCGGCCGGGGCTCGGCCCAGGTCTCGGTGAGGATCTCCTGGGCCGAGGCCGGCTCTCCCTCGGTGCTGGTGACGGGAGGCTGTGCGGCGAGCAGCGCAAAGGCGAGGATCACGGGGGCGAGGCAGGGGTGCATGGCGATCTCCTTTCGGGGCCTCGATTGTAGCCCAGGTGGGCGGGGAGGTGCCAGTGGCCACTGCTGCGTCGTCGGCGAGGGGCCCGTTTCGACACAGAGGACGCAGAGGAAAGAGGAGCACACAGAGGAAGAGCGGCGGCAAACGAAGCGCTTGCCGCCGCAGAGGAGATGGGACACCTTCCGTCAATGTGTCTCTCGCGTCGGCCGCTTCGGACGGCGCTCCGCTGTCCTCCTCTTCTCTGCGTACTCTCCCGATCTTCTCTCTGTGGTCTCTGTGCTGAAACGAGCCCCTCGACAGTGGCGGGGCCGGCAGCCACGAGCCCCCCCCTTGATTCGGGAGGGGCCGCGCGGATAGCCTCAACGCGTCCCGTGCCCCGAGAGGAGGCCTTCATGAGCCCTGTCCGTCTCGCCCTTGCCGTCGCCGTGTGTCTGATCCTGTCGCCCGTGACCCTGGCTCAGCGCACGGCCAAGCCGGTCCTGCACGGCCGGCACTGGGTCGCCATCACCGGCAAGCCGCTGGCGGCCACCGCCGGGGCCACGACGTTCATCCGGGGCGGCAACGCGGTGGATGCCGCATGCGCCATGCTGGCCGCCACCTGCACCATGTGGGACACGCTTGGCTGGGGAGGAGAGACCCAGGCCCTCATCCGCGATCCCCGCAGCGGCAAGGTCATCGGGATCAATGCGCTCGGCGTCGCTCCCACCGGCGCCACCGTGGAGCTGTTCAAGAAGAGGAGGATGCGGTATCCCCCCGAGTTCGGCCCCCTCGCCGCCGTGACGCCGGGGACACCGGGCGGCCTCCTGGTGATGCTCGCCGAGTACGGCAAGCTGAGCCTGGCCGAGGTTCTGGCGCCCGCGATCCAGATGGCCGAGGGCTATCCCATCGAGGAATCCCAGGCCAACAACATGGAGCGGCGCCGTGACGTCCTGGCCCGGTGGCCCTCCAGCAAGCGCGTGTTTCTTCCTCACTGGAAGGACGGCTCGAGCGACAGGGCGGCACCTCGGGGCGGAGAGATCTTCCGTCAGCCCGATCTGCACCGGACCCTCACGCGCCTCGTCGAGGCGGAGAGAGAGGCGCTGGCTGCGGGCAAGAGCAGGAAGGAGGCCATCCAGGCCGCCTACGACCTCTTCTACCGCGGCGACGTCGCCCGGGATCTCGTACGGGGTGCGCGGGAGGAGGGGGGGCTCTTCACCCTCGAAGACCTGGACGGCTGGCAGGTCCATCTCGAGGAGCCCGTGGTCACCACCTACAAGGGGATCGAGGTCTACAAGCTCACCCACTGGGTGCAGGGCCCGGTCATGCTCCAGACCCTCAACATCCTCGAGAATGGCGACGTGCGCGCGCTGGGTTACAACAGCGCCCGCTACATCCACCTCCTCTACCAGGCCATGAACCTCGCCTTCGCCGATCGCGACTTCTACTACGGCGATCCCTACTTCCCGCCCGAGGAGCCCATCCGCGGCCTCCTGTCCAAGGAGTACGCCCGGGCACGCTTTGCCCTCATCGACCCCGAGAGAAACGACCCCACCACGAAGCCCGGCGACCCCTATCCCTTCCAGGGAGGAGAGAATCCCTTCCTCGATCTCCTCGAGAAGTGGACCAACGTCCCCCCCGAGGGCAAGTCCGAGGGCGAGGGAGGGTGGCAGCAGAGCCGGCTCATGAGCCACGACGAGGCCTTTGCCGCCGGTACGACCTCGATCCAGGCCGCCGACGCCGAGGGGTGGATCGTCTCCATCACGCCGAGCGGCGGCTGGATCCCCGCCTTCATCGCCGGTGACACCGGAATCGGTCTGTCCCAGAGAATGCAGAGCTTTGTCCTCGATCCTGCGCTCAATCCCTACAACGTGCTCGAGCCCGGGAAGCGACCTCGCGCCACCCTCACCCCGGGAATGGCCCTCAAGGACGGCAAGCCGTTTCTCTCGTTCGCGGTCCAGGGCGGGGACACCCAGGACCAGAACCTCCTCCAGTTCTTCCTCAACGTGGTGGAGTTCGGCATGAACGTGCAGGAGGCCTGCGAGGCGGCCAACATCACGAGCTACCAGATGCAGAGCTCATTCGGCGATCACAAGGCGGAGCCGGGAAGGCTGGTGGTGCGAGACGACGTGCCCGACTGGGTCGTGGCCGAGCTGCGCAGGAAGGGTTACGCCGTGGAGAAGAACCGGAGGACCTCGGGCCCCATCACCGCCATCTCCTTCGATCTCGAGAACGGGTCGATGTGGGGCGGCGCCAGCGATTTCGGCGAGGACTACGGGATCGCCTGGTAGAGGACCGCTTACATCGCCGACATGTAGGGCCCCGGGCCCGAGAAGGGGTCGTCGGTGCCCTTGTAGAAGTCGATGATGGTCTTGCGGATCTCCTCGGCGGTCTCGGCAAAGGAAAAAAGCCGGAGATCCTCCGGATCGATGACGCCCTCCTCCAGCAGGTAGTCGGCGTCGAAGACCCGTCGCCAGAACTTCTCGCCCACGAGGATGATCGGTACCGGTTCGATGATCTTGGTCTGCACGAGGCACAGGGTCTCGAAGAGCTCGTCGAGGGTCCCGAAGCCCCCCGGGAAGGCGACCAGGGCCTTGGCCGCGGCGAGGAAGTGCATCTTGCGCAGGGCGAAGTACCGGAACTGGAAGCAGAGCTCGGGCGTGATGAAGCTGTTGGGCGCCTGCTCGTGGGGGAGCGTGATGTTGAGGCCGATGCTCTTGCGCCCGGCCTCGAAGGCGCCGCGGTTGCCCGCCTCCATCACCCCGGGGCCACCGCCCGTCACCACCACCATGTCGCGCTGGTCCACGCCCTGGTACTCCAGGCTCACCATGTGCGCGAACTCGCGTGCCACCTCGTAGTAGCGGCTCTTCTCGAGGATCTTCTCCGCCCGGCGTACGCGGAGCCGCAGCTCCTCGTCGCCGGGGTTCTTCTCCGCGGCCGATTGCGCCGCCGCGAGCTTCTCCTGCGCCTTGCACTCCTCGACGATGCGGGTGCCCCCGAAGAGAACGACGGTCGAGTTGACTCCCATGCGGGCAAAGGTCACCTGGGGCTTGGTGTACTCGAGGAGGAGGCGCGCTCCCCGCATCTCGGGGGAGTCGATCCAGTCGGGGTCCCGATCGGCGCGGCGGTAGGCCGGATTCTTCAGGATGGCCTCGAGGCGCGCCAGCGTCGCCGCATCGGGTGCCGGGCAGAAGGAGCCCGGGGTCGACTCCTCGGTCATGATCGGGTCCTCGCGGTCTCAGTCACCGGCAGATGCCTTTCCCCGGGGGAACAGCGCCGGAGATCGACACCTGAGGGCGGGCGAGGACATCGGTCGGCCTCGCCCTGAGGGGCCCATCGAACGTAATCTACGGACGATCCAGGGTCAAGGCTGGCCCCCTGTCGTTGATTTCGGCCCCGGGCGGGAGTATGGTCGGCACCCTGCGCATCCTGCCCCAGGGATTGTGAGCGAAAAAGAGGGACCGAATGAGCGAGAAAAGCGGCGGTGTCCCGAGCCCGACCGGGTTCTTCGGGCATCCGAGAGGGCTGTCGACCCTGTTCTTCACCGAGATGTGGGAGCGCTTCTCCTACTACGGCATGAAGGCCATGCTCTTCCTCTACCTGACGGCGGCCATCATCGAGGGGCCGCAGTCGGGGCTGGGGATGGGAGCCGAGAAGGCGGGAGCCCTCAACGGCCTCTACAACTCGTTTGTCTACCTCATGGCCCTTCCCGGGGGGTGGATTGCCGACCGGCTCATCGGTCCCCGGAAGTCGGTGCTCATCGGCGGCATCATCATTGCCTGTGGCCACTTCAGCATGGCCATGCCCTTTCAATCCACTTTCTTCCTCGGGCTCATCCTCATCATCGTGGGGACCGGGCTCCTCAAGCCCAACATCAGCACCATGGTGGGGGAGCTCTATCCGGGAGACATGGGAGCTCGTCGCGATGCAGGCTTCTCGATCTTCTACATGGGCATCAATATCGGAGCGACGGTGGCACCGCTCGCCTGCGGGTTTGTGCGCGACCAGTTCGGCTGGCATCTTGGCTTCGGTCTCGCGGGAATCGGAATGACCCTGGGCGTCCTTTGGTACATCCTCGACCGGAGGTACCTCGGTGATGCCGGCAGCGAGCCCACCAGCGACCCCGAGACCCGGGCCGCCGCCTACGGCACGGCGACGAAGGCCGGAATCGGGATCCTGCTCTTCATCGGCCTCCTCGCCGTGCTCCACAACACGGGGATCTTCGTCCTCAGCTGGACCGGGGTGAATGAATGGGTGGGATACATCACCCTGGCCTCGGTGGCCCTGTTCATCGGCTACGTGGCCTTCTTCACCGGGCAGAGCTGGGAACAGACCAAGAAGGTCCTCGCCATCGGCCTCCTGTTCGTCTTCACCGCCCTCTTCTGGTCCGGCTTCGAGCAGGCCTCCACCTCGCTCAATGCCTTTGCCCGTGATCTCACCGATCGCACGTTCTTCGGCTGGGTCATGCCGACCGAGTACCTCCAGTCGGTGAACCCGTTCTTCATCATCGTGCTCGCTCCCGTGTTCGGAGCGCTGTGGATCCGGCTCGCCGCCAAGAACCTGAATCCCTCGATTCCCATGAAATTCTCTCTGGGACTCATCCAGCTCGCGGCGGGTTTCCTGGTGCTCATGGTGGGGGCGGGCATCGCGCAGACGAACCTGGAGGATGAGCCGAACCGTGTCTCCATCATGTGGCTCTGCACGACCTACCTGCTCTTCACCACGGGAGAGCTCTGTCTCAGCCCGGTGGGCCTCAGCACCATCACCAAGCTGGCTCCCCGCGAGTACGTGAGCCAGATGATGGGCATCTGGTTCATCGCGGCGGCTCTGGGCAACCTCATCGCCGGCCGCGTCGGCGGCATGATCGAGCACATGCCTCATGCCCAGATCTTCCGCACCGTGGCCTTCATCGTGGGAGCGTGCGGCATCGTGATGCTGGTCTTCAGCCCCCTCATGCACCGAAAGCTCATGGGAGGGGTCAAGTAGCCGTGACGACGAGCCGCGAGGCCCTCGGGCTCGTCTGGCTTCTCCTCTTGTCGCTCCCTGGCTGCGGCTCGGGAACCCCCGACGCGCCTCCCCCGAACATTTTGCTCCTCACTCTCGATGACCTCGGCCTCGACTCGGTGAGCTGCTACGGCTGTCCGCTCTCCGACGCCACGCCGAACATCGATGCCCTGGCCCGCCAGGGGATGCGCTTCGATCGCTTCTCGGTCACCACCGCCGCCTGCCAGCCGAGCCGCGCCGTGCTCATGACCGGACGCTATCCCCACCGGAATGGAGCCCTCGGCTTCGAGCCCATTTCCGCCGACGTGCCCTTGCTCACCGATTCCCTGCACGACCGGAACTACTTCTGCGCGATCCTGGGCAAGGTGGACCATCTCGAGCCCGTGAAGCGATTCCGCTGGGACGTGACCTGGGAGGAAAACGATCTCGGCAAGGGGCGCGATGCCGATCTCTACGGCCTGCGCGTGGCGGCGCTCCTCAGCAAGGCGAACGACGAGAAGCGTCCCTTCTTCCTCCTCGTCAATGCCCACGACCCCCATCGCCCCTTCTCGGGGAGCGAGGATGAGCGCCTGCGCTACCACGGCTTCCTGCACCGCATCAAGCCACCCTCCCGCACCTACCGGCCCGAGGAGGTGGCGGTGCCGGGTTTCCTCCCCGATCTCCCCGACGTGCGCATCGAGCTTGCCCACTACCAGTCGTCGGTGCGGCGCGCCGATGACGTCGTGGGAGAGGTGCTCCGGGCGCTCGACGAGGCCGGCCTCGCCGAGTCGACGATCGTGGTTCTCCTCTCGGACAACGGCATGAGCTTTCCCTTCGCCAAGACGACCTGCTATCCCCAGGGAACGCGCGTGCCGTTCATCGTGCGCTGGCCGGGACGGGTCGGGGCCGGGAGCGTCGACTCCCGTCACCTCGTCTCGGGAATCGATGTGCTGCCCACGCTCCTCGAGGCTGCCGGCATCCCGGCGCCCGCGGGCATCGACGGAAGGTCGTTCCTGCCCGTGCTCGAGGGGCGAACCCAGAAGGGCCGCGATCGCGTCTTCACGACGTTCCACGAGACGATCCGCGACCGGGCCTACCCGACCCGCTGCGTCGAGGACCCGCGCTTGGCCTACCTCTACAACGCCTGGTCCGACGGCAAGACCCGCTTTCTCAACGAGGGCCAGCAAGGACTCACCATGGCTGCCATGGAGAGGCAAGCGGAGCGGGATCCCGAGCTCCTGGCCCACGTCCGGCAGTTCCTCTACAGAACGAAGGAAGAGCTCTACGATCTCGAGAGGGATCCCTTCTGCCTCCACAACCTCGCCGACGATCCGGGCCACGCGAAGGACCTCGTGAGGTTGCAAAAGGAGCTCCTCGCCTTCATGGAGCGCACCGGCGATCCCCTCCGCACATCCTTCTCCGCGCATCTCGACGGGACGGAGTAGCGGCATGCTCCCCTGGACGCGAAGGACCACCCTCGCCCTCCTCGTGCTCCTCCTCGCGACCACCACCAGCCTCCCGTTCCTCGTCCACCCGTACCACGTGGTCACCAACGACGCCTCGATGTATGTCGTGACCGCGCGCTCTCTCCTCGCCGGTGAGGGGTACACCTTCCTCGGCGACCCCTTCATCATCCGGCCTCCCGGCTTTTCGGTGCTGCTGGCTGCGGTGATCGGTCTCTTCGGCCTCGACTTCCACGCCATCCACCTCGTGGTGGGAGCGTCGGGGATCGCAATCGTCGTGCTCCTCTTCCTCCTCTTCCAGCCACGCATCGGCACCCTTCCCGCGCTGGGTGCCGCCGGTCTCCTCTGGTGCTCACCCGGCTTCCGGGATCTCTCGACCCAGGCCATGTCCGACGTGCCGGGGATGGTGCCCGTCCTCCTCGCGCTGCTCCTGTGGCGCAGGGTGCGGGCGCTGCCTTCCCCGGGAGGTCACCTCGCCCTCGGTGCCCTCGTCGGCCTCTCCGCCTACCTCCGCACGATCGGCCTCCTCCTCGGCCCGGCGTTTCTCCTCGACTGGTGGCTGGGAAGGAAAAGCGGCGAGGCCCGGGCTCCGTTCCGGTCGGTCCTCCTCTCCTCTCTCGCGATTCCCTTCCTCGTCCTCCTCCCCTGGCAGGTGAGAAACGCTCTCGTTGCCAGCGACGAGCCGGCCGACCAGACCTATCTCCACTCCTACTCGACGGGGATGTGGCACGAGGACCCGGGTGATCCCTCTTCACCGCGGCATTCCCTCGGGGCCGTGCTGGGCCGCATCCCGGAGAGGGCGGTCGAGATCTGCGCCTCGATCGGCTCCTCGCTCTCGCCGCGGAGGGAGAGCCCGGGCCGGACGGCGGTGGGGACCGCGGTGCTGCTCCTGGCCCTCCTGGCGGCCGGTCTCCGGCGCCGCGCCGAGGGGTTCTTCCTCGTTTCGGCCCTCCTCGTTCTTCTTCCCTACTTCGGATACCGGACGCGCCTCACGCTCCCGCTGCTTCTCCTCACGGTGCCGATGGCGACCGAGATCCTGCTCCTCTTTCTGGGCCGGATTCTCCCCGGGCGCGCGCCGCACGTCCTGGCTCTTCTCGTCCTCTCCACCGTTGCCTACCTGGACTTCTCGCCCCGGGATGGAGAGAGTGCCCATCGCCTTCAGCACGAGACGCTGGTGGCGCTGGCCGCCGAGATCGATTCTCTCCCCGCCACCTCGCGCGTCGCCGCCACCACCGGCTGGCACCTCTCGGTCTTCACCGCGCGGCCGGTCTACAGCCTCGTCTACGCCGTGCGTCGCTCGGGTCTGGAGAAGGGAGTGGCCGAGGTCCTCAACCGGCGCCGCATCGACTCCGTCGTCCTCGTCAAGGGCACCGACGACTCCGCCGTCCCGTACTTCCGCGCGCGGTACCCCGTGACGCGGGAGACCGAGCGCCTCCTCGCCTTCGACGTGCGGTGAGCCGATTGACGAACGTTCGCCACCTGTAACTCCAAGGGAAACAACGTCTCCTTTCGTCGTTATCGGGAGAGCCGACGCCGTTCTGCCCTTGATCGGAGTGACTCGACTCCGCGCGCCGTCACCGATCACCATCCGGATCCCCGTAGGATCCCTTGCCGGCTCGTCGAGGCGGCGCCCCTCGCGGTCCGTGAACACCCACCCCCGGTCGGCGTCGCCTTCCATCCTGAGGTTTCCGTTGTGGCAGCTCTCGTGGCACGTGGCGCACAAGCTGGCGAGGTTGAGGGGGTGGGTGACTCCCTTCTCGGCGGACCTGTGCCGGACGTGATGCGCCTGCAGGTTCCGCCTCCCCCCGCAGCAGACGCACCGCACCCCGTCGCGGAGGAGGACCTGCGTCCTCATCCAGGCTGGCGTCGGGATGTCGACGGTGTCGGCGGTCAAGGGGGGGGCTGACCCGGACGAAGAGGGCGCGGCTCTCCCCGTCTCCCCGTGGGCGGTGACAGGGGGCTGGC
>Ga0214472_10000063_pt1 | contig 150941 bp, 145 predicted proteins | sample RVTome_6_FD_207662 | JGI IMG/M metagenome (GOLD analysis project Ga0214472, IMG submission 207662) | Soil microbial communities from uranium-contaminated site in the Upper Colorado River Basin, Wyoming, United States - RVT140D175 | ecosystem: Environmental > Terrestrial > Soil > Contaminated... | reverse complement strand
TGCGCAAAGCTGCCGAACGAACCGTCGAGGCAACATGGCAGCGCATCGGCTCGCTCCTCGACGCCTTCCCGCCACACGAATGTGCAAATTATCTCAGAAACTCTGGATATGCTTCAGTCTAAACAGGCTAGGCCCTAGGCCGCCACTGCCTGTTTCGCGTCGGCGAGGATCATGTCGGCGCCCTTTTCGCCGATCATCATGGTTGCCGCATTGGTGTTGCCCGAGACGATCTTGGGCATCACCGAGGCATCGATCACGCGCAGCCCCTCGACGCCGTGGACGCGCAGCCGCGCATCGACCACCGCCTTCTCGTCATGGCCCATCCGGCAGGTGCCGACCGGATGGTAGAGCGTGCCGCCGGCAAGCTGCGCATAGGCGAACATTTCCTCATCGGTCGCGCCGAAGGGATCGGGCTCGGCAAGATAGCGTGCGATCGCCGGCTGCTGCCAGATAGTGCGGATCAGCTTCAGCTGGGTGACGGCCATGTCGCGGTCGATCGGATCGGACAGGTAATTGGGCGTGATTCTGGGATAGGCGGTGCCGTCCGGCGATTTCGCATGGATCGAACCGCGCGATTCCGGCCGGAGCTGGCAGGGATTGGACGCAAGCCCCGGCAGCTTTTCGAGCTGCAGCGCCTGAGTGGTATTGAGCACCTCAAGGTCCATGCTCGCCGCCATCACGTGAATCTGGATATCGGGGACTTCGAGCCCTTCGCGCGATTTGGCGAAGGCGGTGCCATGCGCCACGGCATAGCTGAGCAGCCCGCGCCGGGTGAGGCCGTATTTGGCAATCTCCTTCACCAGCGAAAACCCGCTCGCCAGGTCGTTGACCGAAGGCGTGCCGGGTTTCAGCCGCGCCTGGCAGCCGATCATATAATGGTCCTGCAGATTTTCGCCGACACCCGAAAGCTCGCGAACCACCGGGACGCCAAGCTCCTGCAGCACCGCGCCCCGCCCGATACCCGAGACTTCGAGCAGCTTGGGGCTTTCCACCGAGCCCGCCGCGAGGATCACCTCGCGCCGCGCGCGGACCGTGCGCTTCGTGCCGTTCTGGATGAATTCGACACCGACCGCGCGCTTGCCCTCGAACAGGATGCGCGTTGTCATTGCTCTGGTTTCCACCGTCAGGTTGGAACGGTGCATGACCGGATGGAGATAGGCGACCGCCGCCGAACAGCGCTTGCCGTTCTTCCAGGTCAGCTGGAACCAGGTCACGCCCTCCTGCTCGCCGGTATTGATGTCATCGCGATACGGGATTCCGGCTTCGACACAGGCATCGATCAGCGCCTTGCTAATCGGGTGCTTGCCGGGGAAATCGGCGACATTGAGTCCGCCGCCCGTGGCATGAACGTCGCTCGCCCCGCGCTCCTGATTTTCCTCTTTCAGGAAATAGGGCAGCACATCGTCATAAGACCAACCCTCGCAGCCCATCTGCCGCCAGCCGTCATAATCCGCCGATTGCCCGCGAATATAGAGCAGCCCGTTGATCGAGGAGGAGCCGCCAAGCACCTTGCCCTTGGGCCATTTGTGCGGCCGCCCACCCGATCCCTCATCGACCTCGGTCTCGTAGAGCCAGTTGACCTTGGAATCGTTCAACGTCTTGCCAAAGCCGATAGGCGTGTGGACCATCATGTTCGACCAGAACTGGCCGAGCCCGCCTTTGGTCGGCCGGTCATCGGCGCCCGCTTCCAGCAGGACGACGCTGTTCTCCGGGTCAGCGGACAGCCGGTTGGCGAGCACGCAGCCCGCGCTCCCCGCCCCCACGATTACATAATCGGCGACCTGTTCTTCTGCCATTTGTATCCTCTCCTCAGCCGCCCGATCATTCGCCGGGCTTTATCAATACCTTGCAGTCATGCGTCCGCTGTTTCAGCGCCTCGAAGCGCGCGGGCACATCGCCCAGCGCAATCGTATCGGTGACGAGCGCGCGCGGCTCGGCGGCACCGCGCTCCAGCACGTCGAGCGAGGCCTGATATTCCTGGGTCGTGAAGAAGGCCGACGTCTGGATGCGGACCTCTTTCGAGAGCGCCGTGAACGGCACGAAGCTGTCAGGCCGGGTGCAGAGACCGAGCACGAGCACCGTGCCCTTCACGCGCACCTGATCGATCGCCTGGGCGATCAGCCCGGGAATGCCCACGCATTCGAACACGATATCGGCCTTGCCGCCCAGCGCGCGTTCGGCCGCACCGACCGGATCCTCGCGATCGACGATGAAACGCGACGCGCCCATCTCCATCGCGCGTTCTTGCTGATAGTCGGCAATGTCCTGCACCACGACTTCGCGCGCGCCGAAATGCCGCGCCCAAAAGGCGGCGGCGAGGCCGATCGGGCCGGCACCGAGCACCAGCACCTTGTCGCCCTTTTGCATCCCGGAAAGATTCACGCCATGCAGCGCAACGGCCACCGGTTCGATAATCGCGCCGTCGGACAGGCTCAGCCCTTCCGGCAGCTTCACGCACTGATGCTCCATCGTCGCGGCAAACTCGGCATAGCCGCCGCCCTGCAGCATCATCTGGCTGCACCAGGCGGGCTCTCCGGCAAGACAGCTTTCGCAAGTGCCGCAGCCGCGGATCGGGATCACCGAAACGAGATCGCCGGGCTTCAGCGCCAAAACGCCCGCCGCCGCCTCGACCACTTCGCCCGCGAATTCATGGCCGAGAATGTCGCCCATACTCACGCCGAAAGCCTCGTCTTCGGTCATATGCAGGTCCGATCCGCAAATCCCGCAGCGGCCGACCTTGAGTACGACCTGCCCGGCCTCGGGCGTGGGATCGTCGACCGCCTCGACGGCGAGCGGCTTGTGCAGGCCCTGCATGACGGCGGCTTGCATCGCGTGGGCTCCCCTAGGCCGGCATCTTCAACACGGGCTTGACCACATCGCCGCTTTCGCCCGCGTGAAAAGCTTCGTTGATCTGATCGAACGGAAAGACGCGGATCAGCCCTTCATAGGGAAAGCGCCCGGCGACATGATGCTCGATCAGCTCTTCGAGAAAGCCCTGGATGTTCGAGTCCCCGCCGAGGATGCCGATCACACGCTTGCCGCCGCCCATCAGCGCGGATTCGCTGAGCGAGAGCATGTCGGTCGGCGGCGAAGCGCCGACAAGGCCGAGAATGCCTTTGGGCGCGACCAGGCCGAAGGCGTCCTCGATCACCGATTTAAGCCCGGTGGTGTCGAAGGCATAGGCGAGCCCCTGCGGACAGAGTTCCCCGATTTTCGCAATCGCGTCGTCCTTGGCATTAAAGCAGTGCGTCGCGCCGCGTTCGCGCGCCAGCTCAAGACGCGCATCATGGACATCAACGGCGATGATCGGATCGGCGCCCGCGATCTTGGCAGCCATCACCGCGCCGAGGCCGACCGCGCCGGTCCCGAATATCGCGATCGGCATCCCGGCCCGCACGGCCATGCTGCGCAACACCCCGCCCGCGCCGGTCATCAGGCCGCAGCCCAGGGGTGCCAGCTGCTCCAGCGGGATATCGGCGGCGCTTTCCGGCACCTTCACGACATTGCGGGCATGGGCCAACGCGCGCGTGGCGAAGGAGGACTGGCCGAAGAAATTGGCCTGTACCGGTTCCTCTCCGATATGCGCGGTATGGCTGCCGTCGGCGCGAAGGCCCGAAAAATTGTTCGGGCCGAAATTATAGCAATAGGTCGGCGCGTCGATATCGCAGTTGGGGCATTCACCGCAGCTGTTGAAGCTGATGATCACCCGGTCGCCGGGCTTCACATCGGTCACGCCTTCGCCGACCTGCTCCACTATTCCCGCGCCTTCATGGCCGAGGATGATCGGCTTCGGTATCGGGATATGATCGTCGCGCACCGCCATGTCGGTGTGGCAGATGCCGCAGGCGGCGATGCGAACCACCAGCTCATCCGCGCGCGGCTCGTCGAGCGTCACCTCCTCGATCGTAAAGGGCGTATCGGCCGAGCGGCAGATCGCAGCGTTTGCGGAAATTCCCATGGTCGTGTCTCTCCTGCTTTCAGATGACCTTGCCGGGATTGAGTATGCCGTTCGGATCGAGCGCGGCCTTCAGGCGGCGCATCAGCGCAATCTCTTCGGGCCCGCGCGAATGGTGGAGGAATTCCTTCTTCACCGTGCCGATGCCGTGCTCGGCCGAGATCGATCCGCCCCATTCGCCGGTCGCCGAATAAACGACATCGTCGATCGCATGGACGGGCATTGGATCCTCATCGAGATGGACCGAGAGATGCAGATTGGAATCGGCGATATGGCCGAAGAAAACGAGCCCGGCCTCCGGCCAGCGCTCCAGCAGCCGCCCGCGCAGCAGATCCACGAAATCGCCGATCTTGCCAGCCGGCAGGCTGACGTCGAAACTGATTTGCGGCCAGAAGACCTTGGGGAACTCGCCCGGGCAATCGCGTATCGACCAGATGTCGCCGCGCTGCTGTTCGGACTGGGCGATGACCGCATCCTCCGCGATCCCCTTTTCAAGAACGTCGGCGAGCGCCTGTTCGAAGGCCGCCTGGTCGTGCTCGGGATCGGTGCCCAGCGTCTCGACGAGCACATACACGCCATGGCCGTGCGGCAGGGGCGGCTGGCGATCGAGCGCGGTCGTGCCGAGATGGTAGAAATCGGGCCACATCGCCTCGAATGCAGCAAGCGTGCCGCCAAAGGCCGCTTTGGCTTCCTGCATCAGCGCCAGCGCCGAATCATAGTCCTTCACCGCGACGAGCCCGGTGGAAACGCTGCGCGCTTCGGGGAACAGGCGCAGCACGACGCGGGTGACAATACCCAGCGTGCCTTCGGTGCCGATGAAAAGCTGCTTCAGATCGTACCCGGCATTGTTCTTGAGCATCGTGTTCATCGAGCTCACCGCCGTGCCGTCGGCGAGCACCGCCTCCAGCCCCAGCACCAGTTCGCGCATCATCCCGTAGCGCAGCACCCGGTTGCCGCCGGCATTGGTCGAAACATTGCCGCCGATCTGCGCCGTGCCGCGCCCGCCGAGATCGAGCGGGAAGAACATGCCGGCCTCGGCCGCCGCCTCCTGCACCGTCTGCAGTACGACGCCGGCCTCGACCGTGATCGTCGCGCCGGCCGGATCGATTTCCTCGATGGCGCGCATCCGTTCGAGCGACAGCAGCAGTGCAGGCACATTGGGTACGGCCCCTCCCGCCAGCCCTGTCATCCCGCCCTGCGGCGTGACCGGCACCCCCTGTTCGTTGCAGATCGACAGGATCTTCGACACCTGTTCCGTCGACCGCGGATAGGCGATACCTGCGATTTCAAGGCCTTCGGGCATGGTATTGATGAAGTCGTGCGAATGGCGTGCGATGTCCGCCTCGCCCGGCCCGTGGACGATATCCGCGCCGAGCTCGCTCTGGAGCCGCGCCACGGCATCGGCAAAAGGCGCGGTCGACAGGGACGTCTGCGTCGCCATATTAAAGGTAGAGCTGCTTGTTGATCTTGAGCCCATGCTCGCGGCAATAGGTCTCATAGTGGTTCATGAACCACCAGACATCGAGCGTTTCGACGAACTTGCCGTCCTCGTCGTAAAACTCGTTCGCGCCCTGCATCCAGAACAGCGCCTTCATCCCGTTGGAATCGTCGGTGACCAGAGTGTGCGCGGTACCCGGGGTTTCGGTGATGAACTCGCCCGGCTTGCAGACCCAGTCATATTCCAGATAGCGAAACGTGCCTTCGAGTCCGATCGCCCAGACCGGGCCGCGATGCTTGTGCGTGCCGATCACGCCCGGGCCCTTGATCCAGAGAATGTTGCAATAAACGTTCTGACGCACGTCGAAGGCGAGATGGCGGATCGCGGCGTTGTCGCCGAACGGCACCCAGGGGCTCTCCTCCTCGGACGCGCCGATATAGGTGCCTTCGATGCCGGCGCGCTTGATGAGGTCGCCATAGGGTTCCTCGACGTCGACAATCTCGTATTTGGTGCTGGAAGGTGCGGTGAGTGTGGCCATGATTGCTCTCCCGGTGGGTTGGTTATTCGGCGAAGAAATTGAGTTCGAGGAGGACGCCGTTCGGGTCCTCGGTAAAGATCTGCCGGAGGTTGATCGCCTCGACGAGGTTGACCTGATAGTCGGCGCCGCGCGCGTCGAGCTTCCCGATCATCTGCTCATAGCCCTGGCAGCGCAGCGCGACGTGATGGATCGATCCGGTAGGCCCCGGCGCGACTTCGCGATCATAGGCGCGGATGCAATCGAGGCTGTTGATATGCAGGATCGCGCGGTCGTCGCCGTCGAACATCCATTGCGCGGTCGTCGGCGTCAGCGGCGGCGGAGCGTCCCGCCGGTCGAGATCGAGCAGCTCGGCATAGAATTGCGCGGTCCCGTCGAGATCGCCGGTGATGATGTTCACATGGTCTAACGCTTCGACCTTCATCGCTTCCTCCTCAACCGATTCCCCCAGCCTATTTTTCGGATCCTATTGCCCGGGCCTTGCGGCGCGTCTCGGCGAAACTGTCACGGCGCATCTTCTCGAAAGCCACCCGCTGATCATAGCCGGTATCTTCCGGATAGTCGCGATAGTCGGCGATGATCTCGTCCATCAGTTCGCGCAGCTCCTCCTTGTGGTCGGGGTGGGTGAAGATGTTGGCGCGGTTTTCGCCGATACCGTCGAGGATCCGCGCGGCGATCACATCGGGCTCCATGCCGAATTCGTGGAGGCCCGCCAGCCGTTCGACCGCTTCCTTGTCCACGGCCTTCATCGCGCCTTTCAATCCATCCGGGCGGATATCGTCGCTGGCATAGATATAGCTCTTCACGAGCCCCGGATGCACGACCGAAACGCCGATGCCATAGTCGCACATCGAATGGCGCAACGAATAGCTGAGGCCCCGCACGGCGAATTTCGCGGTGTTATAGATGCCCGGCGCGCCGCCGGCGATGAAGCTCGCCATGCTGGCGGTGTTGGTGATGTGGCCGCCTTTCACCTCGCCCGACAGGGCGCGTTCCTTCATGCGCGGCGCGAAGGTCTGTACGCCGTTGATCACGCCGTGGAGATTGACGCCCAGCACCCAGTCCCAATCGTCATAGGAGGAATCCTCGATCGTCTGGAACAGGTTGATGCCGGCATTGTTGAAGAGAAGGCTGACCGGCCCGAACTCGGCCTCCACCCTGTCCGCGGCTTCGGCATAGCCTTCGCGGTCCATGACATTGAGCTGCGCGCCCATCACCTCGCGATTGTCGAGGCTGGACAGCGCCTTTTCGATCGCGTCCTCGCGAATATCGGCAATCGCGACCTTCGCGCCCGCTTCGAGGAGCGCGCGGACAAGGCCGATGCCGACGCCATTGGCGCCGCCGGTAACGAAAGCCGTGCGGCCTGCAATATCGATCATCGTTCACCTCCCATCTCGCGGACTGGATTGCTCGCCTCGGCACAGCGCCCGTCCAGCAATTCGTTGAAGATTTTTCGTCTGGAGAACAGCCATTTGCCGTTCACCCTGTGCAACTCATCCTGATAATGGCCGAATCCGCCGATGCGCGCCGAACCGTCGGGCGTATCGTTCGAGGTTTCCATCCAATAGGCCTGACCGGTCGCACGATCGCCGGCGATCTGCACGACGATGTTGGTGATGTAGTGGCGCAGCCGCTTGGGCCGGCCAGATCCGTCATCGGCAAAATAGGCAGCCAGCGCCTTGGGCATACCATGCGCCTCCGCCCGGATCGTCTCGCGGCCTTCCACAATCCCGAGCGCCCAATCAAGTACGCCGTCCTCGGTAAAGCAATCCGCATAGGCGTCGGCATCGAACCAATCGAGCGCGAAAAGATAGCGCGCCTGGAGATCCTGGATCTCCGCACGATCGACGGCGTAGGCAAGCCGGGGATCGGTCATGCCTTGAGCGCCTTTTGCCGCTCGATCTCGGCGGCGTGGATCGGATTTCGGAACAGCACGGCGAAGGTTTGCTTGTATTCCTCGTTCTCGGGCAGGTCCGGTACCGCCGCGATCATCGCATTGGCGCGGTCGGTCACGCCGTCGCGGAACTCGCTGTGCGTCAGGATATAGAGTTCGTCGGCCAGGATGCCGCGCAACACGCGCTGGCCCACTTCTTCCTTGGTCTGGAAGAGATGGCTGAAGTTGCCGCCCTGCTGGCGCCTTTTGTCGGCCTCGGCATAGCCCGTCTCGGCAAGTTCGTCGGGCCGCGTCTTGCCCGCCTCGGCAATGTTCGACTGGACGGCGCCGGGGCAGAAGGCCGAACAGATAATTCCTTTTGGCTCAAGCTCGCCGCGCATGCATTCGATCATGCTGACGACGGCGCCCTTGCCGGTGCCATAGATCGTAGCGCCCGGATGCGGCATGATTCCCGACATCGAAGCGGTGTTGACGATATGGCCACCTTCACCGTGCGCGATGATCCGTGGCAGGATGGTGACGATGCCATTGATAGTGCCGCCGAGATTGACGTTCATCACCCAGTCCCAGTCGGCGAAGCTCGCCAGCTCGGTCGGGCCGACGACGGCAACTCCGGCATTGTTGACAAGGATATGGAGGTTGCCGAAGCGCGCCTCGGCAGCGTCCGCCGCCTTGGCATAGGCATCGCGATCGGTGATATCGAGCTTCAGCGCCAGTATCTTTTCGGCCGAACCAAGTTCTTCGCTGGCCTCCGCGAGATGGTCGTCGCGTATGTCGGCGATGACGACGTTCATGCCCGCGCCAAGCAACGCCTTGGCGATGCCCAGGCCGATGCCGCTTGCGCCACCGGTCACAAATGCTGTTTTTCCTTCGATGTTCTGCAAAATTCCGCTCCTTGCTCTAATCGTCCCATTCGCGGGCAGCCGCGAGCCGCTCGCCATAGGGTTTCAGACTGAGAAAAATGATGATCATGGCAAGCGGCCCAAGCACGCCTGCCGCCGTCGCCAGCGAATAGCCGATCAGCGCCTCGTCCTGGAAAACAAAGTCGGTCAGGAGCGGCACGACGAGCGGGCCGAGGCCGAAGCCGATGATGTTGAAGGCGAAGAGGAACAGCGCCGTCACCTGGCCGCGCATCCGGTTGGGTGTGATCACCTGCATCGCCGCGTTTTGGGGCCCGAGCACCCAGCTTGCACAAAAATAGTTGAGCCCGCCGAGCGTGATCGCCAGCTCCCAGCTCGGCATCAGCGGGAAAAAGACCGAAAGCGGCACGACGAAGAAGGACGAGATATAAACGACGCGCATATTCGCATCGTCATGGCCGCGCTTGTAAAGCCATTCGGCGAGCCAGCCGCCGAACACCGCCCCCAGCGGACCGACGATCAGGACGATACAGCCCTGGATCAGACCGTAATCGACCGGCGTCCAGTTGAAGGTACGGATGAAGAAGACCGGCCCCCAGGCCGCCTGCCCGAAGGAAAGTACGGTCTTCAGCGCGATCGCGGTGATCATCAGGCCATAGGCGGCGCGATAGGTGGAGACATAGGCGGCAACTTCCCTGATCGTCGGCACTTCGCCTTTCTGCGCCGCGCGATTGACGCCGCGGCGGATCGGTTCGGGAAGCGTGAAGGCGAGGCCCGCGACCAGCAGACCCGGCAGGCCGACCATCAGCAGCGTCGTCTGCCAGGTCGCCAGTTCGCCGAAGCCCGGCAGCACAAGCGGCGGCGCAGCCGCCAGCATCGCAATCACCGTGCCGCCGACAATCAGCGCCAGCCCGTTGCCGGTCGTGAAACCGAAATTGAGCACCGCGAGCGCGCGCGGCAGCTTGTCGCGCGGGAAGAGGTCGGCGAGCATCGAAAATGTCGAAGGGCCGGTGCACGCCTCGCCGACGCCGACGCCGATCCGGGCGAGGAACAGCTGCCAGAAATTGCCGGCGAGCCCGCACATCGCCGTCATGATCGACCAGAGCCCCAGGCCGATCCCGAAAATCGTCCGCCGCGTGCCGATATCGATCAGCCGGGCGATCGGCAGGCCGAGCACCGCGTAAAAGGTCACGAAAGCGAAGCCGAGAATGAAGCCCATCTGGGTGTCGGTGAGCGCCAGGTCCGTCTTGATGTCTTCGACCAGCAGGCCGACGATGCCGCGATCGAGAAAGTTGACCAGCAGCGACAGCGAAAAGACGAAGACCGCGTACCAGGCGAGCTTCGAACTCGGCCAAGCCTGCGTCTCGGCCGACGCGGCTTCGGGTACAGTTCCCTCGGGATCTGCGGTTGTCGCCATGGTCTCTTGTGCATCCTCCTGCCGCCCGCCTGTTGTCGCGGGTCGGCCCGTCACTTGCCGTCCGAGTCGGCATATTCATATGTATTGCATACAAACTCGACATTGGCACCTAACAAAGTATAGCCTCATGCCGGAGCGGCGAGCAGCACGGCTCGCCGAACGACATCGAGAGGAGAGGCACCCATGTCAGACGCTGACCGCATCACCGCACTTGAAGCCACAATCGCAACGCTCGAGAAGCGAATGATGGTTTGCGAGGACGAGCAAGCCGTCCGCAAGCTGCACCATCTCTACGGCTATCTGATCGACAAATGCCTCTACAACGAGGTCGTCGACCTTTTCACCGAGGATTGCGAAGTCCATTTCTTCGGCGGCATCTTCCGCGGCAAGGTCGGCGCATCGCGGCTCTATATCGAGCGCTTTCAGAAATCCTTCGTTCACGGCAATAACGGCCCGGTCGATGGCTTCCTGCTCGATCATCCCCAGCATCAGGACATTGTCGATATCGATGAGGACGGCGTGACCGCCCATGCCCGTTTCCGCTGCACGATGCAGGCGGGGCAGCACAAGGATTTCGGCGAACCGCGCCAGTGGTTCGAGGGCGGCCTGTACGAAAACGTCTACAAGAAGGTCGACGGCGTCTGGCGGATCCATGTGCTCAACTATTGCCCGCAATGGCACGCCGATTTCGAAACCGGCTGGGCGAACACACGCTGGAACTATGTGCCATTCCTCGACACGACCTATCCCGAAGACCCGATGGGACCGGACGAACTCAATCCCGATGTCTGGCTCTGGCCGATCCACAAGGTCGTGCCGTTTCACAACACACATCCGGTGACCGGAAAACCGATTGCCCCCGAACGCTGGCAGGGCGATATCGACCGCGAGAACGAACGACAGGCGAAAGCGGTCGACTGATCTGCGGCACGGACGTTCTCCTGCCAAGTTGGGCAGAACTGAAACCAAACGCCAAGGAAGGCGAAAGGACAAGCATGACCGACTATCCCGATTCTCTTTACATGGTGATCGACGGCGAACGCGTTTCAGGCGGTGGCCGTGACACGTTCGATGTCGTCAATCCGGCAACCGGCGAGAAGATCGGCGATCTGCCTCTCGCGACCGCATCCGATCTCGATCGTGCCCTGGATACGGCGCAAAAGGGCTTCAAGATCTGGCGCGATACGCCGGCCCCGGAACGCGCAAGGGTGTTGCAAGGCGCGGCCAAGCTCATGGTCGAACGTGCCGACGATATCGCCCGCGTCGCGACCATGGAGGAAGGCAAACCCTTCCCCGAAGCGCGCATGGAAGTGATGATGAATGTCGGGCTGTTCAATTTCTACGCCGGCGAGTGCCAGCGCGTTTATGGCCGCATGCTCGTGCGGCCCGCGGGCATGCGCTCGACGATCGTCAAGGAACCGGTCGGCCCGGTCGCGGCCTTCAGCCCGTGGAACTTCCCGATCGGCAATCCCGGGCGCAAGCTCGGCGCGCCGATCGCGGCAGGCTGTTCGGTAATCATGAAATCGGCCGAAGAGACCCCGGCCTCCGCGCTTATGGTCCTCCAGGCACTCTATGACGCCGGCCTGCCCAAGGAAGTCGCCCAGGCCGTGTTCGGCGTGCCCGACATGGTTTCGCGGCACCTGCTCGGCTCCCCGATCATCCGCAAGCTCAGCTTCACCGGATCGACCGTCGTCGGCAAGCATCTGATGCAGCTCGCCGCCGAAGATATGAAGCGCACGACCATGGAACTGGGCGGCCACGGGCCGGTGCTGGTGTTCGACGATGTCGATGTCGACAGGGTGCTCGATACGATGGTGCCGCACAAATATCGGAACTGCGGCCAGGTTTGCGTTTCGCCGACACGCTTCATCGTCCAGGAAAATATCTACGAGAAATTCCGCGCCGGTTTTGCCGAGCGCGCCGAGAATATCCAGGTCGGCGACGGCATGGCGGACGGAACCCAGATGGGTCCGATGGCCAATCCGCGCCGTCCCGATGCGATGGACCGGATGATCGGTGACGCGAAGGACAAGGGCGCGACCTTGCACACCGGCGGCGAACGCATCGGCAACAAGGGCTATTTCTATGCGCCCTCGGTGCTGTCCGACATCCCCCTCGACGCCGAGATCATGAACGAGGAGCCGTTCGGCCCTGTCGCGTTGATCAACCCGTTCAAGGGCGAGGAAGATATGATCGCCGAGGCGAACCGCCTTCCCTATGGCCTTGCGGCCTATGCCTGGACCGCCGATGCGGCGCGCCAGAAACGGATCGCCCGCGAGATCGAAAGCGGCATGGTCGGCATCAATTCGACGATGATCGGCGGCGCGGATTCGCCGTTCGGCGGCGTCAAATGGTCCGGCCATGGCGCGGAAGACGGCCCCGAAGGCCTGGAAGCCTGTCTCGTCACCAAGGCCGTGCACGAAGCCTAGAAAGAAGCGGAGAGGATATGACCCACGAACTCAAGACCGGGGGCGATCGCGGCTATCTGCGAATCGCCACCGAGGAAGCCTTCGCGACCCAGGAACAGATCGATGGCATCCTGCGCCTGATCCGCGACGGCAAGGCCGACAAGGGCACGGTATCGCTCTGGGGCTTCTACGGAACCTCCCCGTCGGAACGCGCGCAAGCGATCATGTCGGGCCTGCTCGATCTCAACGAACAGCGCATCGGCCATATGGACGAGACCGGCATCGACATCGCCATCCTCTCGCTCACCGCGCCGGGCGTGCAAGTGTTCGAAGCCGAGGAAGCCAAGGGGATCGTGTCCCGCGCGAACGATTATCTGAAGGACGCCGTCGACCGGCATCCCGGCCGCTATGTCGGCATGACCTCGATCGCGCCGCAGGACCCCGAATGGTCGGCACGGGAAATCGCGCGCGGCAAGGAGCTCGGCTTCAAGGGCGTGATGGTCAACAGCCACACCAAGGGCGAATATCTCGACGATCCGAAATTCGATCCGATCTTCCGCGCCTGCGCGGAGGCGGATCAGCCGCTCTATATCCACCCGCAATCGCCGCCCGACTCGATGATCGATCCGTTCCTCGAAGCGGGGCTGGACGGCGCGGTCTTCGGTTTCGGCGTCGAAGTCGGCCTGCATCTGTTGCGGCTGATCACCATCGGCATTTTCGATCGCTATCCGAACCTGCAGATCATCGTCGGCCATGGTGGCGAGGCGATTCCCTATTGGCTCTACCGGCTCGATTACATGCATCAGGCCGGCGTCAAATCGGGCCGTTACGAGCGGATGAAGCCGCTGAAGAAGACGATCACCGAATATATGCGCGAGAATGTGTGCATCACGACGAGCGGCATGGCCTGGGAGCCACCGATCAAATACTCGCTCGACGTATTGGGCGAAGACCGGGTGATGTACGCGATGGACTACCCCTATGAATTCGTCGCCGACGAGGTCCGCGCGCACGATCTGCTCGACATTCCGCTCGAAACCAAGAAGAAGCTGATGCAGACCAACGCGGAGAGGGTCTTCAAGCTTTGAGCACGCCCGCGGCCGAAACCGGGAAAAACCCCTATCTGAAAGCATCGGGGGAACTCGGCAGCCGGACCGCTGTCTATGCAATGATCCTCATCGTCCTGATGCAGGCGATGTCGATGGTCGACCGCCAGATCCTCGCCATCCTGCTGCCGCGCATCAAGGCCGACCTGCAGGTCGGCGACACCGAGATGGGGCTTCTCTACGGCACCGTCTTCGCGCTGTTCTATGCCATTTTCTCCCTGCCGCTGGGCCGCCTGGCCGATGGCTGGGTGCGCACCAAGCAGCTGGGGCTTTCGCTCGCGGCCTGGTCGTTCGCGACCGCGCTGGCGGGCTTCGCCAACGGCTTCGGCTTGCTCGCCGCCTCGCGGCTGGGCGTCGGCATCGGCGAAGCCAGCGCCCAGCCCGCGGGCCTCTCACTCCTGTCCGACGCTTTCCCGAAACGCTGGCGCGGCAGGATCGGCGCCGCCTTCGCCATCGCCGTGGCTATTGGGCTGGGCGCAGCGCTGGTGATCGGCGGCTCGATCGCCGATTGGTGGGATGCCGCCTATCCCGATCGCGCCGGCGCGCCACTCGCGCTCGCCGGCTGGCAGGCCGCCTTTATCGGGGTTGCTCTTCCCGGGTTCATTCTCGCGGCGCTGATCTGGCGCCTGCCGGAACCGGTCCGCGGCATCGCCGACGGCGTCCTGGCAAAGCCGGACCCGGCCCCCTTCCGGGCCAGCGGCCTTGTCCTTGCGTCGATCCTTCCGATCGGCGTGTGGATCACCTTCCTGCGGACCCGCGCGAGCGCGAAAAGCTGGGCGATCAATATAGCCGGCCTCGCCGTCATTGTGATCGGCGTGATGCTGCTCACCGCCTGGACCGATTCGCTGCGCGATGTGAATCCGATTGCGATCCCGCTGGGCAGCGTCGGCCTGACCGGCAATGCCGTGCAATGGCTGGTTTCGGGCTTCGGCGCTTATGTCCTGCTCAACTGGTTCCAGACGCTGTACATCAGCGATCGCCCCGCTTTCGCGACCATCGGCGGCAATCCCGCGCTCATCCTCGTCATTCTGGTCGCCTCGCTGCAGACCGTGATCAACTATGGCATCATGGGGTTCACGCCGGCTTATCTGATCAACGAATTCGGCCTGACCGCGACCCAGGTCGGCCTGGTGTTCGGGCCGTTCATCACCATCCTGGGCATCATCGGGCCGCTGATCGCCGGCCCGGTTTCCGACTGGGCCGAAAGCCGGACCAAGGCCGGGCGGCTGATGGTGACGTTCATATCCCTCACCGTTTCGCCGGCCTTTGCGATCTATACCTATACGACCGAATCGCTGGTCGGATTTTATGCCGGTTTCACGCTGTACAGCCTGGCGCTGACCATGTGGTTGCCGTCGATCTATGCCAGCCTTCTGGAACTGGTTCTGCCGCGCATGCGCGGGATGGTGATCAGCTTCTACATCCTGTCGATGACGATCATCGGTCTGGGCCTCGGCCCCTATACGGTGGGGATGATCAGCGATCTCAACGGCGGCGATCTGGGGCAGGCAATCCTGTCGCTCTATTGGCTGGCGGCGCCCATCGCGCTGCTTTCCGGCTATGCCGTGATGCGGTACCGGAAGGACGAACCCCTGATTCTGGAACGGGCCCGGGCGGCAGGCGAACCCGTTTAGGTCACCCGCCAGACCCACAGCTTGATACCGTTCTTACAGCTTGATACCGTTCTTGAAGCGCGCGCCGGCGCAGACGAAGATCGGGATCATCCGCCGCGTGCCTTCCGCAGTCTCGCCGATCGGCACGGGATCGCCCAGCGCGCCTCCTGCCTCGTAGACAAATTCCAGCCCCGGCTCGATCCGCATCACCCTCTCCCGCTTTGCTTGTCGGTAACGATAACAATGTTTAGCGTGCGCGCCGAGAGGATGAAATTGAAATGAGCGAATATCAGGGGCGCAACGCACTGGTGACCGGCGGCGTCAGCGGGCTCGGCTTCGGGGTCTGCAAGGCCTTTGCCGGCGCCGGGATGAACTGCATCATCGGTTATCGCAACGAGGAGCATCGCGAGGAAACCGCGCGCTGGTTCGCCGATAACGGCCATGCCGAGCCGCTGTTCGTAAAGCTCGACGTTGCCGATCGCGACAACTGGGCCGAGGTTCGCGATCGCATCGCCGCCGAACGGGGCAACCTCCATATCCTGTGCAACAATGCCGGCGTCAGCGTGTTCGGGCCGATGGAAGAGGCAACCTATGACGATTGGGACTGGATCATGGGCGTCAATATGGGCGGCATCGTCAACAGCCTGGTGACGATGCTCCCCGGCATGATCGCCCATGGCGAACCCGGCCATGTCGTCAATGTCGCGTCGATGGCCGCGCATCTCGCCGGGCCGCAGGCTGGCATCTACACGGCGAGCAAGTTCGCGGTGCGCGGACTGACCGAATCGCTGCGCTACAATCTTGCGCCGACCAACCTCAAAACCTCGATCATGTGCCCCGGCCTGATCGCGTCGAACGCCTGGAATGCAGGGCTGAACCGCCCCGAACAGTATAAGGAGAGCGGTCTCGGCACCGACAGCTATGAGGTGCTCGCGCCGCTGAAGGAAGCCTTTGCGAACGGCATGAGCATCGAGGAAGCGGGCCAGCGGCTGCTTGCGGGCATGAAGCGCGGCGATTTCTGGATCTTCAGCCATGGCGAATACACGCAGGATTTCGACGCAATCCATGACGAGCTGATAGCCGCCTTGCCCAAGGAGGATTTCCCCGAGGAACGGCTGAAAGTCGAGGAAGACCGACGCCGCGCCAACAGGCTGGCGCTGACGCAGAAGACCGGCATCGACCAGATGGTCGGCGAATAGGCAGGTGAGCGCCGCTTCCCCGACCGCCGCAGCCAAGCCGCCCCCGCTCGCGCCCGGCACGATCTGGACGATCGCGCTGCTGACCGCGATCTACACCTTCGCCTTTATCGACCGGCAGATCCTCGCCGCGCTCGCCGAGCCGATCCGGCAGGATCTCGGGCTTTCCGACACCCAGATCGGCCTGCTCGGCGGGCTCGCCTTTGCTTTCCTCAACGCCTTTGCCAGCCTGCCGCTCGCGCGCTTCGCCGAACATAGGGGGCGGACCGGGATCATCGCCGTCGGCATCACGGGATGGTCTGTCATGACGATGATGTGCGGGGCGGCGGTCAGCTATTGGCAGCTGCTGCTCGCGCGCATGGGCGTCGGCGTCGGCGAGGCCGTGCAGCCGGCGATGATCGCGCTGATCGCGGACAAGGTGCCGGCCGCGCGGCGCGCCTCCATGCTCGCCATCTACAATCTCTCGATCCCGATGGGGGCCTTTGCCGGGGCTGCGGGCGGCGGCCTGATCGCCTCGCTGCTCGACTGGCGCTGGGCGTTCGTGATCGCGGGCGCGCCCGGGCTGCTCCTCGCGCTCCTTTTTCGGCTCACCGTGCGCGATATCGAGCAGACGCACACCGCCGCGGACGTTCCCTCGACCCTCGACGTCGCCAAACACCTGCTCGGCAAGAAGAGCTTCATCCACGGCATCGGCGGGATCATGATCGCGACCTTCTGCGTCTTCGCGATCATGTTCTTCCTGCCGGCCTGGCTCGTCCGCAAGCACGGCTTCGATTATGCCCAGGCCGGGCTGACCCTCGGCCTGCTGTCCAGCGTCCCCGCCATGCTTTCGATGCTCGCCGGCGGCTTCATGGCCGACCGGCTGGGGCGGCGGGACCTGCGCTGGTATGTCTGGTTGCCGGCCATACCGCTCGCCCTGTGCGTCCCGCTCTATCTGTTCGCCTTGCCGCAAGCGGACTGGCGAACGGCGCTGATTGCCCTCATCCTGATCGCCTTCCTGCAATATTCGCAAACGCCGCTGCTCACCGCGATCACCCAGAATATGGTCGGGAACCGGATGCGCGCGACCGCCTCGGCGCTGGTCGGGATCGTCGTCAATCTCTTCTCGGCAGGCCTGGGCCCGTGGTTCATGGGGCGGCTCAGCGATATCCTCACCGCCCGCGCCTATGGCGGCGACTTTGCGGCCGATTGCCTCGTCGATGCGCCATCGGCGGCCTGCACGACCGCCTCGGCGGACGGCCTGACCCAGGCGATGATGGCTATCGCCTGCCTGTTCCTCTGGGCGGTGTTCCACCTGCTGCTGGCATCGCGCTGGATCCGCGACGAACTCAACGAGAATACCGCCTGAGCGCCGCGACGCAATAAAATTGCCCGAACTTCACAAACTTCACACATAGCGTTGTTCGGGGGTAGCGTTGTTCGGGGGTAGCGTTGTTCGGGGGCGTTGTGCGGAAACGTCGTACAGGGGCGGCGCGCGGAGCGCTTTTTCGCTTCGGGCGGGCGGCTCTGCGCACAACCCTCTTGCGCACGACCATATCAGACCCGGCAGGCTGTAGGACAGCAAATAGGATCGGCTAGCTGCGACGGATACCCGGCCGCACATCGCCGAGCGCGGCGAGGATCGGGCCGCCGGCATCCATCGCCGCGATCACCCCTTCGATCTTGGGCTGGATGAATTCGTCGAAATCGTCCCAATGAACCGGCTGATCGGCGCGGGGCGCCTCTTTCGCCGCAGTCCGCGCCGCTTCGTAAAGCGCCTGCGTGCCCGGCGAGAGCAGTTCGCGCGCGTCATAGCTATCGGCGGTCAGCTTGGCGCGCAGTTCCACCGCCTGCACCGCCGAAAACAGCGCCACGGCAAGGAAATGCGTGAAATTGTCGAGGCTCTCGCGCGCCAGATTGGCCGCGTTCATCGCCTGGCTGTTGACGTTCTGGTTGAATTGTTCGGCATGGGTCGGAAAGCGATCGACGATCGGCTGGCCGAGATGGAGGAGTAGCGGCATCAGCGAGCTCGTCGTCACCTGCAGCGATTTCAGCCCGATATTGATCGGGTTGTCGCTGTTGCCGACCAGCGAGGGCGCGAGGCCGTAATTGAATTCGGGCGTGACGAGGATCGCGAGCTGTGCGTCGAGATGCTTGGCCATCATCCCGATATGAAAGCGCAGCTGGTCCATCGCGATGCCGGTATATTGGGCGAGGAAATTGCCGGTGTGGAAGATCTCGCCGGTTTCGGGATCGATCAGCGGATTGTCATTGGCGCAACTCGCCTCGATCTCGATCTGCCCGGCGGCCACGCGCAGCGCATCGATGCAGGGCCCCAGGAATTGCGGCAGGCAGCGCAGCGAATAGCGGTCCTGGATCAGCTTGCCCTTGCGGTGGCCGCGCTTGCCCGCCGCCTCGTCGCGGATCAGCGCCGAGCCGCGTGTCAGATCGTCCATCGCGGAGGCAACCCAGACCTGCCCGGCATGCGGCTTCATCGCGTGGATGAAGGGCGCGTAACTCTGGTTGGTCGCAAGCAGCGCCTGGGCGCACAGCGCCTGCACGCCCAAGGTGAGCGCGGCGAGATCGAGGCCGCGGTCCATCGCGTTCGACGCGATCCCGGTGCACGCGCCGGTGCCATTGTTGAGCGCCAGCCCCTCCTTGGGAAGCAGCTCAAGCGGTTCGTAGCCCAGCTTCGCCAGCACATCGGTGCACGGCATCGCCTCTCCCTCTAAATCGACGAGGAAGGCCGGGTCGAGCCCGATCACCGACGCGCCGATATAGGTCAGCGGCACGAGATCGCCCGACGCGCCGATCGACCCGCGCTGGAAGACATGCGGCACGGCATCGGCATTCAGGAATGCGGCATAGCGCTCGATAATCTCGAAGCGGACGCCGGACACGCCCTTCATCAGCGAGTTGGCACGCAGCGCCATTGCCGCGCGAACATCCTCATGCGCGACACGCGGGCCGGTCGTGCTCTTATGCTGCCACAGCGCGATTTTCTGGACATCGGCGAGCAGCTCGGGCCCGATATAGCGGTCGGCCATGCCGCCGAAGAGCGTCGAGACGCCGTATATTTCTTCGCCCCGTTCGATGGCGTCGGCCACGGCCAGACGCGATGCTTCGATCCGCGACCGCACGGCCTCGTCTTCGCTCAGACGTACCGTGGCCCCGCGGGCGACGGCGGCGATATCCTCAATGGAAAGGTCGCCGCCCGAAATGACAACGTCGTTCATGCAATCCCCGATTTGCCCGGCGCAATGATACCGTTGGGATCGATGGCACGCTTCAGCTTGGCGTTAAAGGCCCTGTTGGTCTCGCCATATTGGCTGGCGACGAGATCCATCGACGCAACGCCGGTGCGGTAGCTGGCCCATCCGCGTTCGCCAAAGCCGGTCACAAGCTCGCGATAGCATTGATCGGCGCGCGCCTCATCCTCGGGGTCCGACTTGTCGTAAAGCAAGGCAATGATGTGATGCAGTTCGCGCCAGCCGATCGCATAGGCCGCCGTATAATCGAAACCGTGACGGCCGAGTATCTGCTTGGCGAGCTGCGTCTGCTGAGCCGTCTCTTCGCCCTTGGCCGGCGCCACCGGCGCGAACCAGGCGAGCCCGCCGCCCGCGCCCTTCCAGCGCACGATGCCGATCTCTTCAAGGCTCAGCCCGCCGCGCATCAGGGTTGCATGGTGATGGAAATAGGGATTGTCGCCCATTTCCACCTCGGTCAGCACTTCGCCGTCCGACGCCTCTATCGCGCCGGTCACGATGGGTTCGATCGCGGCGATCATCTCCTCGGTGCCGTAGAGCGCGAAATAGGTGTTCCACATGCCCAGCCCCTCGGCGCGCGCCGCGCGCTTGATCGCCTCGTCGGTTACCGGCCCTTCGCCGTCCCAGACGTCTGAGCGGCGATTGAACATGGCAAGCTGATAGGCCGCGCCCATCATCAGGTTGACGTTCGGGATCAGCGAACTGACGCGCAAAGGCCGCATCGTCTCGACGATCTTCGCCACATCCTCCATATCGGGATGGCGGATCATGAAGGGCTTGTAGACCGGCGGCGCGGGCATCAGCCACATGCCCATCTTGGTGACGATGCCGAAATTCGATTGCGTGAACAGCCCGTCGAGATAAGGGCCATAACCCCATTTGAACGCCTGCCAGGCCGAAGGATTGCTCGTGGAACCCATGCCGGTGCGCAAAATCTCGCCATCGGGCAGCACGACCTCCATCCCGCACTGAAAGGTGAAATGGTCGCCATAGGGCGTATAGCCGACGCCGCGATCGAGCGTGTTGCCGACCGGACTGGCGATCGGGCCGACCGTCGGAACGTCGAGCCAGAGCGGGATGGCATTATCGTCGAGATAATTCTGGAGCTGCTGATAGGTGACGCCGGGTTCGAGCAGGGCCGTGCCGAGATCGGGATCGACATCGAGGATGCGGTTCATCCGCTTGAGATCGAGCACCATCTGGCCGGGCGTCGCCGGCGTGGCCTGCCCATAGCCCATATTCTTGCCCGTCGAGACCGGCCAGAGCGGCAGACGGTACCGGTTGGCGACGCGGACGATCGCCTGCACCTCCTCTGCGGAGGCCGGGGCGACAGCGCCCGAAGGGACATGCATGTCGCGCGGATCGGGAATGTAGCTCTTGTCATAGGAGATCGCCGATTCGACATCGGCGAGCACCCAGTTTTCGCCGACGATGGCGCGCAGTTCCGCCACCGCGCGGCCGAAGGTCTCACGGTCCATGTCCGGCGGCAGGACGCGCATCGCGGCATCGCCGCCCTCCTGCGCGCTGGCGAATCCCGGAAAGGCAGCGGCGGCCAGCCCAAGCGCGCCCATGCCCAATATGTCGCGGCGATCCAGATCGGTCATTGGCCCTGCTCCTGCGGGTCCGCTTCGCTCGCTTCGAGCCAGACAGCGAGCGCATCGAGTTCGGAATCGCTGATCTCGGTCGGACGGAAGGCGGGCATGGCATTGCTGCCCTGCCGCACGATCGGTCGCACCGCTGCGGGCGGCAGCTGCCGCCCACGGATGACCGGACCGACATTCGCGCCGTGGCAATAGCCGCACGTCTCGCGATAAACCTGTTCGGGCGGACGCGGCGTATCGGAAGGCGGCGCGTTGGAGGCCCCGCACGCCGTTGCGAGCGCGGTGCCGAGAACGACGATCGCCGCCGGTCTCATTCTGCCCACTCGAGCGGCTTCACCGTGCCGAGCGCCATGCCGCCGTCGATCATCACATGGCTGCCGATCATATAGCTGCCAGCGTCCGAGGCGAGCAGCAGCGCGAGCGGCTTGATCTGGTAGGTTTCGGCGACCGAACCCGCAGGCATCAGCGCGTCCCATGCCTTTTTCGCCGCCGGATCCTTTTTCAGCCAGCCGCCGCCGATATTGGTGACGAACGGCCCCGGCGCGATCGCGTTGACGCGGATGCCGAAGGCGGCCAGCTCCAGCGCGGCATGGCGAACGAGATGCCGCACGCCCGCCTTGGCCGGCATGTAGGGCAAGCCGACAATCGCCTCGTTGACGATCGCCGCGTTGGACGAAGTCGCGATGATGCTGCCGCCACGTCGGCCGGTATTGGCCTTGTTCTGCTTCATCACCCGCGCGGCTTCGCGGATCGTGCGGAAGATGCCCGAGAGGTTGACGTTGATCGAATTTTCCCAGCGCTCCATGTCGTAAACGTCGATCTGACCCTTGGGATTGCGCTTGCCCTCAGGCGTCCAGAAACCCTCGCCGGCATCATAGCCGGCATTGGCGAAGGCGATATCGCAGCCGCCATAGGCCTCGACATGGCTGTCGAATGCGGCAGCGACCTCGTCGATGTTGCGCACATCGGCTTTCACCGCGCGGGCTTCGGCGCCCTCGCCCCGCAACCGCTCGGCCCCGCGCTCGGCGCCCTCTTCGTCGATATCGACGAGCGTCACCTTCGCGCCCGCCTCGGCCAAGGTTTCGGCATAGGCAAGGCCGATGCCCGAGGCCGCGCCGGTGACGAGGCCCGAGCGTCCGGCGATATCGAACTGATCCAGCGTTTTCATATCATCCTCTCCCAACTGTTTGTCATAGCGCGCCTTTTCGGCTTCACTTCAGAAACGGTATCAACGGTTCCAGCGAGTCCAGTATCAAATGCGGGCGCTTGTCTTCGGGCTTGGCCGCGAAGGTTTCGGCATCGGTAAGCCCCGTCGTCATCGCCACCGAAATCGCCCCGGCATTGCGCGCCATCTCGATCTCGAGCAGCGGATCGTCCCCGAAGACGACGACCTCGGGCGCGTCTTCCGCCGCCAGTCCCATCGAAGCGAGCGCCGCATCGAACGCCACTTGCGAAGGCTTGCCGAGCACCGTCGCCTCGACTTCGGTGAGCGCGGTGATCATCGTGTTGATCGCGAAGCTGGTGCCGATCCCGCGCCCGCCTGCCATCGCGAAAAAGGGCACATGGCTCGCCGAGACGAGCCGGGCGCCGTCCCACACCGAATGGCAGGCGGCTTCAAGATCGGGATAGCTGAAGGTGCGGAACCAGGCGGTGTAGACGGCTTCAACGCCGCCCGCTTCTTCCTGCGGCCCGACGACCTCGATCCCCGCCTCGACGAGCGGCACGCTGCCGTCCTCGGTGCCGAGCACGCGCACCTTGCCGATGCCCTGCTGGGAGAGCCAGCGCGCGGTGGAGGAGGAAGGCGTCATGAATTCGCTGTCGGCCAGCTCGAAACCCGCCGCGCGCAGGATGCCGGCATAGGTGGCGGGCGAACTCGCCGTGCCGTTGGTGAAGGCGCGAAACGGAATGTTCCTGCGGCGAAAGGCGGCGAGCAGATCGAGCGCGCCCGGCAAGGCCTTGTGCCCGCCCGATTCCTTGTCGCCGAGCGCGATCGTGCCATCCATGTCCAGGATCACGCCTTTGGCGTTGGCGATCTTCGCGGCGATGTTTTCGTCAAGCTGCACCGGTGGATGCTCCTGCGTGAAGGGCGAGGCGGAAGCCCGGTCGTTCGACCAGGATATCGCGGGCGGCGGGACGGGCGGCGAGTTCTTTGAGCAGCTTCAGCACGGGCGCGGCTTCGGGCGTATAGCCGGCGCGGCTGGGCCCGGCGGCGAGCATCGCATCGACCTGGTCCCCGGGCATCACCGCGCGGAGCAGGAACTCCTCGTCCGACATGGCCTCGCCAAACCGTTTGCGGAGATCGGCATAGTCGGGGAAGTCCGGCTCATTGGCGATTTCCTTGGCGCGCGGCCGATCCATGATGGCGTCGAGTATTTCGGGATCGAGCGGACTGGTCGGCCGACCGAGCTTGCCGAGCGCATAGCGCAGGATCTGGTCGGACACCTGACGGTAGCGTTCGCCGCCGATGATGTTGGTCGTCGCCTGGGTGAGCACCATTTGCGGGAAGGGCGTGACCATGATCGGATAGCCGAGTTCGGCGCGCACCCGCTCGGTCTCCGCGATCACCCGCGGGAAGAGGTGGCCGAGATCGAGCTCCTCCAGCTGCCGCAAGGTGGTCGTCATCACCCCGCCGGCAATCTGGTGGCGAAGGAAGCTCGCGTCGAAGGCCTGCGGCGTTCCGGGGGCCAGCCCTTCGGCTTCGGAAAGCCGCCACCAATAGTCCGAGACATTGGCAAGCGCCTTGTCGTCGATCGGAACGTCATGCCCGGCCTCGCGCAAATTCGCGACCATCCGCCCCGCCTCGGGCAGCGAGCTGCCGTCGCCCAAGGGGCCGATACCGACATGGACCGCGTCGACGATCCCGAGATCGGCGGCCGCGAGGCTCGTCACCGGGCCGTAGCCGATCGTGCAATGCGCGTGGATTTCGAGTCGCTTGTTTCCGATCACCGCTTTCACCGCCGGGGCGAGCGTACGCACCCGCTCGGGCGACATCAGCCCGCTCGGGTCTTTCAGGTAGAAAAGGTCGATATGCGGTGAGGCGGCGAGCTTGGCCGCGAAATCGGCATAGAATTTGTCGTCATGAACCTCGGAGAGCGTGAAGGTCAGCGCGCCCATCACCTCGGCGTCGCCCTCTTCCTTGGCGATGCGCGCGGCCTCGATCACCGCATCGGCATCGTGCATCGGATCGAGGATGATGAAGCGGCGGATGCCATTGCGCTGTAGCGTGCGATAGACGACGCGCATGAAATCCGGCCCCGCCTGCTGCCAGGCGATAAAGCGCAGGCCGGTGGTGATCAGCTGGAGCGGCGAATTCGGCATCGCGGCGCGGACCCGGCGGATGCGCTCCCAGGGGTTGTTTTTGAAATAGCGAACGGCGACGGCCATGTGCGTCGAGGAGGTAAAGTCGATGGCGTGAAAGCCGACCCGGTCGAGCTGCCCCGCAATCTCCAGTATCTGCGCCGTATCAAGCCCGGTCGCGCCCCAGAGCGACTGGTTGCCGTCTCGGATCGACACATCGACAAGCTTCACCTCAGCCATGAGCGAATTCCCCGAAGAAACGCGTATCGACGCCGCCCGCCTTGAAGCGCGGATCGGCGGCAATCGCGATGTGGAGCCCGGCGGTGGTTTCCATGCCCTCCAGCGCGAAATCGCCCAACGCAGCGACGAGCTTCGCCACCGCCTCGTCCCGGTCCTTGCCATGGACGATCAGCTTGCCCGCGAGCGAATCATAGAAAGGCGGCACCTCCCCGCCATCGAAGATATGGGTATCGACGCGGATGCCGGGCCCGGCGGGCCAGCGCACCGAGGAGGCAATACCGGGCGAGGGCTGGAAATCCTTGCGCCAGTCCTCGGCATTGATCCGCACCTCGATGGCATGGCCGAAGGGGCGGACCATGTCCTGCGTCAGCGCGAGCGGCGATCCGCCCGCGACGAGCAATTGCTGCTCGATCAGGTCGATACCGGTGATCGCCTCGGTCACCGGATGCTCGACCTGGATGCGCGCGTTCATTTCGAGGAAGAAGAAATCGAACGTTTCGGAATCGACGAGAAACTCGACCGTCCCAGCCCCGCGATAATCGAGATGCTTCGCAAGCCGCACGGCGGCATCCTCGATCGCCGCGCGCTTGTCATCGGGCAAGGCCGGCGCCGGCGCTTCCTCGACGAGCTTCTGGAAGCGCCGCTGGATCGAACAATCGCGCGTGCCGAGATGGATGGCGCTCTCGCCGTCGCCCAATATCTGCACCTCGACATGACGGCCGCTCGCGATGAAGCGCTCGACATAAACCCTCGGATCGCCGAACGCGGCCTGTGCCTCGCGCATCGCCATATCGATCTGCGCGTCGAGCTGGGCAGGATCATCGACCCGCTTCATGCCCTTGCCGCCGCCGCCCGATACCGCCTTCAAGAGCAGCGGATAGCCGGTCTCTTCGGCGCGCGCCCGTGCGGCATCCTTGTCCGCCGCCTCGCCGCCGGGAACCACGGGAAGCCCCGCCGCAATGCCCACGGTACGCGCCATCAGCTTGTCGCCCATCGCTTCGAGGCTTGCCGGATCGGGGCCGACAAAGACGATGCCCGCTTCGGCGCAGGCACGGGCGAGCCCGACATTTTCGGCAAGAAATCCATAGCCGGGATGCAGCGCATCGGCGCCGCTGTCCCTCGCCGCCTTCACGACATTGTCGACCGAGAGGTAGCTTTGCGCGGAAGGCGCCGGGCCGACCGGCGCGATCCGGTCCGCCAGCCACGCCGCCGCGCTTCGCCCATCCGCCTCGGACACGCCGAGGACCGTCTCGATGCCGAGCCGCTTCGCCGTCCGGATGACACGCAGCGCGATCTCCCCGCGATTGGCGATGAACAGGGTTTCGATCATTTGACGAGCATCAACACCCTGCCGGCGGCGATCATCTCGGCATTCTCGACGCATATCTCGGCGATCTCGCCGGAGCAGCCAGCCGCCGCCGGATTGAACAGCTTCATCGTCTCGATGATGCCGACGGGTGTGTCGGGCTCCACCGTGTCGCCAATCTCGACGAACGGATCGGCGCCCGGCGAAGGCGCGCGGTAGAAAGTGCCCGGCAGCGCGGCGCGGATCGCAGTCATGCCTTCGGGGATTTCGATTTCTTCGGGCGCGGTGGCGACGACAGCCTCGGCCTCCGGCGCGTCGTCCTCCAGCGACCATTGTTGCGTCCAGCCGTCTCCCTCGTCGGACTTGGCGACCCGCAACCGGAACCGCGCCGTCTTGATATCGAGCCGGTCGTACTGGCTGCCATCGAGGATCGAGACGATCTCGTTCACATCGTCCAGCGTCAGTGGCAGGTCTCCCTTCACGCTTTTGTCCCCGCTTTCAGATAGTCCCGCGCCGCTTCGATGATCCGGTCCGAAAAGGCCTCGTCGTTGAAATGCGCGTCGACCGCATCGACGGGCACGCTATCGGGCACGGCCTGGCGCAGATATTCGGCAAAGGGCCCGGGCAGGCTGGTGTCGTAAAGATGGCCCTCGGGGCTGTCATGGTTGGAAAAACCACCGAGCGGCGTGAAGATGCGCACCGGGCCCATCGCCTCACCGACCATCTTCGCCATGTGATCGGCCAGCGCCTCCAGCTCCTCGGTCCCGGTCCGCACCGCCGTCAGCGCCGGATTATGGACATGATAGCGTTTGTTCGGGAATTGCTGCTCGGCGACATCGATCGGCCCGGCGATAATGAAATCGGCATTGCCGGGCGCGAGGATCGTCGGCACGCCCTTCCTGAGCGCCGCCATGCCGCGTTCGGGGCCGGTATCGGCGAGGCCGCCGTGCAAATGATCCATGATCTCGGTGATCGACAGATCGAGCGCGAGCGCGACATCGCGGTCCTTGACGATCGCATCGAAGGTCGGCCCTCCGCCGCCCGAACTGTGAAAGACCATCACCTCGGCGCCGTCCGCTTCCAGCGCCTCGCGGATCCGCCGCGCCGATTTCTCGGTCGTGCCCAAGGTGGTGATCAGGACGAGCGGCTTGTCGTCGGCATGGGCGGCGGGATCATAGCCCTTGGCCATGCCGGCCATGGCGAGCGCGGCGTTGCGATAGACGTCGCCGCTGATCGAATTGATCCCCGAAATGTCGGTGACGGCGTTGGACATGATGATGTCCTTCACGCCGACATAGGGCTGGGTGAAACCCGAGGCCATGGTCGAAACCATCAGCTTGGGTATGCCATAGGGAAAGGCCTGCATGATTGCAGTCGAGAGCGAGGTGCCCATCGACCCGCCGACCGAGATGACCCCCGAGAACGGCTCCGCCGCATGGCGTTCGAGCGCGATTCCGAGCGCGCCTTCGATCATCACCGCCTGGCACTTGCCCTCATGGCCGAGCGCGCGGACCTCTTCGATGGTCTTGCCCGCCGCCCCGGCGATCTCCTCGGGCGCGATCTCTGCGCCGCCGACCGTTTTGCGGATAGAGGGATCGAGATGGACGACATCGACGCCCGCCTCCTCCAGCACCGCACGCACGAAGCGGCCTTCCTCTTCCTTGGTGTCCTGGGTGATGATTAACAGCACCTTGGGCTTCGTCATCGCGCGCATCCTCTCGCATTGGTCTCGTTATATCCGATGATTCCCGCACAGCGCGTCGGCATCAAGATTGCCAGCCGGATTAAGCCGATATAAGTTGCACAGAGTGAAATCGGGGGGCGCATGCTAGAACAGAAGGTCAAAACGATACGTGCGCTGGAGCGCGGCGTCGACGTGCTGATGGAAATCCGCCGGGCGCGCGCGGTGAGCCTGCACGACCTTCACGTCCGGCTCGGCCTGCCCAAGGCGACCTTGCTGCGCATCCTCGTCACGCTCGCGGGCAAGGGGCTGGTGTGGCAGCGGCTTGCCGACGGCGCTTATCTTGCAAGCCATGTGCTTGAGTTCAGCCCTGCCGTCGACATCGCCGAGACCCTGGCCGAAGTCGCGACCGAGCCGATGGCGGAACTGTCCGCCAAGGCGAACTGGCCCTCGGTTCTCGGCGCGCCGCGGCTCGACCATATCGAGATCATCGAGACGAACAGTCCCCTGCTGCGGCTCGATTCCGCCACGCTCGGCCCGGTCGGGGTGCCGCTCTCCTATATCCACACCGCCACCGGCCGCGCCTATCTCGCTGCCTGCGGAGAGCGGGAACGCGATGCGATCATCGCCCGGCTGCGCCCGCCCGGCGCCAGCGAGCAGAGCAAGGCGCAACTCCATGCGATCCTCCGCGAGATACGCGAGCGCGGCTATTCGCTCCGCGATCCCCATTTCGACTGGCCCGACAGGAACAAGCAGGCGGTCGTCCGCGACGGGCGCCGCTCGATGGCCGTTGCAGTCTATTCGCGCGGCGAGGCGGTCGCGGCGCTCAACATCACCTGGCCGACCAAGCGGATCTCCACCGAAAAGATCGTCGAGCGGCATTTGCCGACCCTCAGGGAAATCGCCGCGCGGATCGGCAGCGCTCTGGAGCAGCTAAGCTAAGGCTTTTCACTGCATCCTTTTCACGAGGCGAAACGCGAATCAATTGCGCCCATGCCCGGGCTTTGCCACTTCAGGGGACAAGCAGGAGATGGATATGAAAGCGTGGCAGCTCACCGAAGGCGCATCGTCTCTGGACGACCTTCACCTTGTCGAAATCGACAAACCCGAGCCCGGGCCGGGCGAGGTGCTGATCAAGGTGCATGCCTGTTCGCTCAACTATCGCGACCAGGCGGTCCTGACCGGCAATTATTTCGGCGGACGGACGCCGATGCCGCTGATCCCGCTGTCCGACGGCGCGGGCGAAGTTGAAGCGGTCGGATCGGGCGTCACGCAGTTCACGCCGGGCGACCGGGTATCGGGCACCTTCTTCCAGAACTGGGACGATGGCCCGCCCAATCCCGGCGCCGGCCCGGCGCTCGGCGCGCCGCCGGCCAACGGCATGCTCGCCGAATATGTCGTGCTGCCCGAACAGGGCGTCGTCGGCATTGCGGAGAGCCTGAGCTTCGAGGAAGCGGCCACCCTGCCCTGCGCCGGCGTCACCGCATCGCATGCGCTGATGGAGGGCCCCAAGGCGGTCGGGCCGGATTCGACGGTGCTGATACTCGGCACCGGCGGGGTCTCGCTGCTCGCGCTCCAGATCGCCAAGGCGCGCGGCGCGACGGTGATCGCGACATCCTCTTCGGACGACAAGCTGGAGCGGGTAAAGGCGCTCGGCGCGGCCGACGGCATCAACTATCGCGACACGCCCGAATGGGGCGCGGAAGCGGCGAAGCGCGCGGGCGCAGGCGGCATCGATCATGTCGTCGAGGTCGGCGGCGCGGGCACGCTCGCCCAGTCGATCGCCGCGGTCGGCTTCAACGGGGAGATCGCGCTGATCGGCGTGCTGACGCGCGAGGGCGACACCGGGCCGCACGGGCTGATGCTCAAGGGCGCATCGATCCGCGGCATCTTCGTGGGATCGCGCGGCATGGCGCGGCGGCTGAACGCGCTGATCGACGAAAGCGGTTTCAAACCTGTTGTCGACAAGGTCTTCCCGTTCGAAGAGACCAAGGCCGCCTTCGAATATCAATCCTCGCCGGAACTGTTCGGCAAGGTCGTGATCGCGGTCGGGAGCTAGAGGCTATGAAAACCCTCGGCTTCGGCCAGCCGATCGGCGGCATCATGCAGACCAGCTTCGTCGTGAAGGATATTCGCGAGGCGATCGATTTCTGGGTGCGGGACGCCAATGTCGGCCCCTGGTTCCTGCTCGAAAGCTTCAAGGGCGACGACCAGGTCTATCGCGGCGCGCCATCGACCGCCGATGTCGCGATCGCGATGAGCTTTGCCGGGCATATGAATATCGAGCTGATCCAGCCCAAGGACGACAATCCCTCGGTCTACAAGGAAACCGTCGACCGGCTCGGCCATGGCTTTCACCATGTCGGCATCGCGATAGAGGATGTCGATGCCGGGATCGCCGATTATGAAGCGCGCGGCTATGATCTCGCCTTCCGCGCCAAGGTGCCGACCGGCGGCGCTGTCGCCTATATGGACGGCGGCCCCGAAAAGCCCGGCTTTGTCGAGCTGATCCCGGCGAACCCGGGGATGGACGCGGCCTTCACCGGATTCTGGCAGGCATCGCTCGATTGGGACGGCGAGGACCCGATCCGGCCCTTCGGCTAAGACCCGTTCCTATCCGAAAAGAAAGGGGCGGGATCATCGCGATCCCGCCCCTCTTTTTCGTTCAACCTGAAAGCAGGCGCTAGAAGCTGCGCCGCACCGTCACCGCCCAGGTCCTGGGCAGGCCGGGTGCACCGGAGATCGTGCCGGGGGAGCCGAACTGCTCGTAGAGCGAAGTAAAATAGTAGCGGTCGAAGAGGTTCGACACCTCAAGCGAGAGCGACCAATCGTCATCCTCGTCGCGCCATGTCACCCGGGCATTGCCGAGGAAATAACCGTCGATCCGGTTGGTGGCCGTCAGCGAAGCGAGCGGCCCGCCGCCAGCCGTTGCGGTTACACCGCCCACAAAGGGGGTGGTTGCCGGAGGTACGCCAGCCGGTGCCGTTGCCACCTGAATGGCGTCGTAGTTGAGCGCCTCGGTATAGACATGGCTCTGATACGAACCGTCGAAACGCAGCGACAGCGTACCGTCGAACACATCCGGAATGTCATACTGGATGCCGAAGCTCCATTTCCATTCCGGCGTGTAAGGGGTCACCATATCGAGCGTCACCGCCGTTCCGGCACCGAGCGACGTATAGTCGAAATCGAGCCAGCTCAGTGCGCCGTCGATCGTCAGATTGTCGAACGGATTGATCAGCGTCTCGAGCTCGAACCCGACCACCTCTGCCTCGCCGACATTGTTTGGCTGCAGGCAGGGCGATCCCGGACAGGCCGAGAGCGTCAGGATGATGTTCGTATAGTCGTTATAGAAGGCCGCCGCGTTGAGCCGGAGACGCCGGTCGAACAGATCGGCCTTGAAACCCACCTCATAGGCGGTGAGTTCCTCGGGATCGAACTGCGCGATCTGGTTGCACGGCGCAATCACGCCGGGCGGCAGATCCGAACATTCGCCCGCCGAAGGCCCGAAGAACGGACGCGGGTTGAAACCGCCGGCCCGGTAGCCCGTCGAGATTTGGGCATAGGCCAGGAATTCGGGCGAGAAGCGGTAATCGAGCGCAACCCGCCAATCGAGCCGGTTATCCTCGAAAGTCGGCGGCGTGATGTCGTTCAGACCAAGCAACAGGCAGTTGGGCGCATTGCCCACCGCCGTCGGGCCGGCCACCGGCGCACCCAGGAAGAAGGCGCAAGGCCCGGGGCCCGGTACCGTCAAGTCCGGATTGCGCCGGAAGAAGGTGTAGCTCTTCTCGTCCCACGACTGACGGAGACCGGCGGTGATGTTGAAATCGTCGGTCACATGGAAAGTGAAGTTGCCGAAAAAGGCGTAGTTCTTCGCCGGCGTCGGATCGGGCCCGTGCTGGAAATCGATGCCCGCATAGTTGAGGTCGACGCGGGCCGTCAGCGTGCCGTCACGCTCGAAGTAGAAACCGCCGACGGTGAAATCGAGCATGTCGTCAAACAGCGTGCCGGTGAGCCGGAGCTCGGTGCTCCATTGCTCGTTCACGAGGATCTGGCGGAGCATCTGGCTGGCGATCGGCGAATTATCGACGTCCTGCGTCCAGTCCGACCGGTATTCGCGCCAGGCGTTGATCGAGGTCAGCTGCAGATTGTCTGCCAGTTCGATGTCGATCGTCGCCGAGATGCCGTAATTTTCCAGCCATTGATGCGGATCGAGCGCCAGCGGCTTGTAGGGTGCCTGGGTTGTCGGCACGCGCTGGTCGACGAAGGTCGAATAGGTGACGTAGCGCGGGTCATAGCCAGATAGCGTGTCGCAACTGTTCACCCCATTGGGAACGAACTGACAGTTGAGCGGAATTGCCGAACCGTCGATCGTGCTGGCCAGCCAGGGAATACCGTCGGGCGTTTGCGCCGCGTGGTTGGCATAGAGCAATACCGATGCACCGGCTTCCGATCGTTCGCGCGTATAATCGCCCGAGACGTTCACCTCGACAGCATCCGACGGGAGCCAGCGCAACGAAAGGCGTCCGCCGGCATAGGACGTGCCGCCGAGCCGCCCGAGCACTTCAGTGGCTTGCGACTGTCCGGGTACGCCCGACCCGGGATGGGTCAACGCGTAATCGAGACGCCGGACATGGCCGTTTCGATTCTTGCTGACACCGGCGACGCGCGCGAAAAGATTGTCGGCCACTTCGAAATCGGCGAAGCCGCGCACTTCGAACCGGTCGAGCGAGCCATAGGTTGCCTGGATCGAACCGCGATTGTCGCCGTTCGGCCGGGTCGAGAACAGCCGGATCGCACCACCGATCGAGTTGCGTCCGGCAAGTGTGCCTTGAGGCCCGCGCAACACTTCGATCCGCTCGAGATCCATCAGGTCGAGCAGCGAACCCGTCAGCGTCGGGATATAGACATCGTCGACATAGATGCCGACGCCCGGCTCCAGCGCGAAGTTGAAATCTGTCTGGCCGACACCGCGGATGAAGGCGATAAGGCCCGAACCATTTTGCTGTCCCTGCGCGGTCAGCGTAACGTTCGGCGCTTGGGCGGCCACCTGTTCAACGCTGGTCTGCCCGCGCGCCTCCAGCATTTCCGCGTTGACGGCCGTGATCGCGAGCGGTGTGTCCTGCAGATTCTGTTCGCGGAACTGCGCGGTGACGACGATCACCAAGGAATCCGTGGTTTCAGTCGCAGCGCCTTCGGTCTGGGACCAGGCCGGAGTCGCCAACCCGGTGCAAAGCGCGAAAGTCGAAACGGCGACGAGCGTGTTCTTCTTCATAGTATCCTCCCCTTGTAGCGAGCCTTTCTTTTTTGGGCTCGGTACCGCGTCGTTCGGACATCGATACCGAGCCCTTGAAAGGTCTCGCTCAGCAAAGCCGCTTGGGCCCTAAAGCTGCCGCACTCGCATCTCGTAGATTCGTTTGTAGTGCGACATAACAATTGACCTGTATGCTGAAACGCAACGCCGCTCAATAGCGCGTTAACATCCGTTCAAAATTTGCCGCTCGATTATGGTGTTCTTGCAACGGTCGAGGGTTTTCGACGCCATAACGATCTTATGAATCGATATTCCACCAAGTGAAATTCTTTCCGGATTTCTGTTTGTGTTGCGTACATAGACTTACGCAATCGCACCGATTCGATAGAATCCTACCCGAGATCGCAAAGACGATCCCAAAACAGGTGGGAGGAAGCCATGAATATGTCGAAAATCGCTTTATTGTCCGCGACCGCGGGTATCACACTGGTCGCAGTGCCCGCGCATGCACAGGACGAGGACGCAACGGGCCAGAGCACGCTACGAAACGCGCCGATCGTGGTAACCGCGCAGCGCCGCGAGCAGAATGTGCAGGACGTGCCGATCGCGGTTTCGGCCTTCACGTCCGAAGCCTTGCAGGAACGCGGTATCAGCGACGTTGCCCAGCTCTCTTCGGCGGCACCGAACGTCACGCTTGACGCCGGTACGCCGTTCTCGGGCAGTTCCAGTGTGCTTTCCGCCTATATCCGCGGCATCGGCGCGAACGACTTCGCCTTCAACATCGATCCGGGTGTCGGCATCTATCTCGACGGCGTCTATCTCGCACGGAGCGTCGGCGCCAATCAGGATCTGCTCGACGTCGAGCGGGTCGAGGTGCTGCGCGGCCCGCAGGGCACGCTATTCGGCCGGAACACGATCGGCGGCGCGGTCAACATTGTTACCCGCGCGCCCGGCGACGAGTTCCATTTCGTCGGCGATATCACCACCGGTAGCTTCGACCGTATCCAGGTCCGCGGTTCGGTCGATATTCCGCTTTCCAATGGTTTCGCGATGTCGCTTACCGGCGGGTATCATGACCGCGATGGCTATCTCCGGCGTATCCCTTATCCGGTCGCTTCCAATGCGATCGGCATCGAAAACTTCCTGGCCGCCGACTACGACACCTCCGACAATACCGAGGGTGGCGATCATGTCTGGAATGTCCGCGCGCGGTTTGATTATGACGATGGCGGACGCTTCCGCGCTTCGGTAACCGGCGATTATTCCAAGATCGACACGAGCCAGATTGCCAACACGGTGATAGCGACCACGCCGGACATCGTCGGCGGCGCTTTCGACGTGTTTGCCGGCACCTATAACTGCGCGATCCAGGGCATCATCCCGGTCGGCACGGAATGCGGCGGCGGCCCGCCCTCCTTTGCTTATCTTGGCGGCATTGGCGGGCTTTCCGGTATTTTCGACAACCCGACGGTCTTCGGCGTGAATGTCGATGCCGATCCCACGAACGACCTGCTGCCATTCGACAGCCGCTTCATCACCGGCGACATCGACACCAGCTATGCCAATGGCAACAACTTCTCGCGGCTTGAAAATTTCGGCTTTGCGGGCACGGTGGAGTTCGATCTCTCCGACAATGTGACGCTGAAATCGATCACCGCCTATCGTGAACTCCACTGGACGGTCGGCATGGATCTGGACGGTTCGCCGCTCAACTTCCTGCACACCAGCTTCGATATGAACCAGTGGCAGTTCAGCGAGGAACTTCAGCTTCTTGGCAATGCCCTGGACGGCGATCTCGATTTCGCGTTCGGCGCCTATTACTTCAAGGAAGCAGGCGATCTGCACGATTATGTGACTTTCGCCGAAGGCTTGCTCCAGGTTGACGGCCCCAATGATCTCTCGACCGAAAACTATGCGCTGTTCGGCCAGGTCGATTGGCGGGTCGCCGACTGGCTGGGGTTCACCGTCGGTGCTCGCTACACGCATGAAAGCAAGGATTTCGAAGGCTTCCAGTCCGACAACAACGGCCTGACCTACAAGATCCTGAACTTCATCGGCGTTCCCGAATGCGCAAGCCTGACGCCGATCTCGGATGCTTGCCGGATTGCCGCCGGTTTCCCGAACCAGGGCCAACCGCTCCGCTATTATATCGCGGGCACGCAAACCAAGACGTTCGATAACTTCTCGCCCCGGGTTGGCATCCAGCTCTATCCGACCGAGGATATCATGTTCTACGGAACCTGGTCTCGCGGCTACAAGACCGGCGGCTGGACGACGCGGCTTTCGAACCCGCTGCCGACCGCACCGGACTTCAACGAGGAAGAGGTCGAAAGCTTCGAACTCGGCATCAAATCCACATTGTTCGACGGACTGATGACGCTGAACGGCGCGGTCTTCACGACCCGCTACACCGGCATCCAGCTCAACTTCCAGCAAGGCGTCTCACCGACGATCCAGAATGCGGGTACCGCGCGGATCAGAGGCGCCGAGATTGAAATGTCGATCGCGCCGAGCGACGTTTTCCGGCTGGATGCGTCGATCGGCATGATCGATGCTGAATATACCAGCGTACTGCCGGGATCGGTGGTGGCCCCCAATCCGCTCCAGGGCGGCGTGTTCGCGGGCGGCGACCTGCCGAAGACACCGACCTTCTCGCTCAATATCAGCCCGCGGGTGGAATTGCCGATCGGCGATATGGGATCGATCATCCTGATCGGCGACTTCACCCATACATCGAGCCTGTGGAACGACACCGAGCGGACCTTCCTGCTCCGCCGCGGTGGTACCAACCTGCTCAATGCGAGCGTCACCTATCGTCCGCGAAGCGAACGCTGGTCGCTCACGGCAGGCGGAACCAACCTGTTCGACGAACGCTATCTGGTAACCGGCCAGGCCCAGATCGCCGGCGGACAGATCTACGGCACATACAGCCGCCCGGCGGAATGGTATCTCCGGCTTGGCGTCGATTTCTAGACGATACCAACAAGGGGCCGGTCCTTCGGGATCGGCCCCTTTTCTTTTCGACTGCCGCTATCCGACGAGGAGTGCATCATGCCCGAAGCCGCCGATTCCGAATTCTGGAAGGATATCAAGCCAATCCCGCAGGTATTCCGCGAAGGCGCGATGCCCGAAGTCTATGCCTCGAAGATCGCCGAGGGCGATCCGCGCTACTGGGTGCCGATCTCGGAGACCGTGTCCTCGAAGCCGGTGTGGATCAGCCTCGCCAAGAATATGTGGGCCGACGTGCTGATGGCGACCGAGGCGGGGCTGGTGAACCGCCACTACCATCCCCACCCGATCTGGGCGTACACGATCAGCGGCAAATGGGCGTATCTCGAGCATGACTGGACGGCGACCGCCGGCGATTTCGTCTACGAGACGCCGGGCGAAAGCCACACCCTTGTCGCTTACGAGCATGAGGACCCGATGAAGGTGTTCTTCGTCGTCTCGGGCCCGTTGATGTGGCTCGACGAGACGGGCGAGACCGTCGGCCATTATGACGTGTTCGACTATGTGGCCGCGGCCCGGGAGCATTATGACAATGTCGGCATCGGCGCCGACTATGTCGATACGCTGATCCGCTAGGCCGCGGTCATTCCTCCCAGCGGGGTATCTCGCCCATCGCAATCCGCGAGCTGTTACCGAGAATGAAATCGCCGAGCGCGTCGATCGCGTCCGGAAACTCCGCCTGCACCATCGCGCGCAGCTCTTCGCTGTCGGATGCCGTCTGCGTCGCATCCAGCCAGAAATCGAGATAGGCGCGGGTGAAAGCGAGGCTCGACCGGTCGTTGGGCAGATTGGCCGCGCCATGACCGGCGACGATGAGATCGGGATCGAGCGCGGCCAGCGCGTCGACCGCCTCGCGCCACGCGATCGTCTCCTCGCGGCCATGCTCGCCGAGCCACAAATGCATCTGGTTGAACAGCAGGTCGCCCGCGAACAGCGCATTTATCTCCGGCGCATAGAGCGCGGTCGCATGAACATGATCGCCCTGCATCGGCCCGAGCACGCGCAATTCATGGCCTTCAAGCATGATCGTATCGCCTTCCAGCGGCCGCGGCGCGGTCGGCATGCGCGGGCCATTGGCGCCGAGCACGGGAGACCAGCGGCGAACCTTGAAGGGCAGCGAGCGCCAGATATCCTCGACCACCGTCGGATGTGCGACCACCCGGGCGCCGGGAAAGGCCTGGGTCAGAACTTCCATCGAGAAGAAATGATCGGGATGATCATGGGTGACGAAGATCGTCTCAAGCTCTCTCCCGCTCTCGAATATCATCGCGGCGACGCGGTGCGCATCGGCGATCGTGAAGGGCGGATCGACCAGAACCGCTTTTTCCGCCCCCATGATCAGTGCGCTGTTGACGTTGAGCGACCCCGCGCTCGTCCGCAACACTTCGACCGTCAGCGGTGGCCCGGCGGTCTCGTCCGCTTGCGCATGGGCGGGAAGGGCAAGCAGCAGCAGCGCCATTGCAGCAAGAAAACGAACCATATTTCCCTCCGCTTGTCGGCGGCCCCGGATGACGGCCCTGCCGCATCGAGCCGCTCGATCTGCGGCTACTAAGGGAGGCATCGCGCCTTTACGCAAGCCGGCCCGCCCGCGCCTTTCACCAGTTGGAACGCAAAGCGGTCAGGCTTTAGGGCTGCACAGGATGGCCGGCCCCGGCAAAGGCCGCCACGGCCCGCCGCCTTGCGCGAAAATTTCTGGGCGCGAAAATTTCAGGAAAGGCGCTAGGTCACCCGGGTATCGAAATACTCGATCATCATCGCGATGCCTTCGATGGTCAGCGCATAACCAAGCTCGCCCTGCTCGTCCTGATTCTCACCGCGCACCAGCGATAGGCCGATCAGCTGTTCGATGCATCCGTCCGCAATTTCCGGCTTGACGTTCAACTCCCTGGCAAGATCGGAAATCGTCATCTTGCGGCCGTCAAACTCCGCATTCACGAGCTCCAGGAAGAAGCCCCAGCGATCGGCCTGAAACGTGTTCGGCCCAAAGACGCGATCGCGCCGTTTCCGCTGGGCAAGCTCGGACTGGAGATTGTGAACGGTCGACCAATAATCGGCCGGAGCCGCAGGGACCTTGTCAAATTTATCCCTCAACGCCCCCGGGATATTTTCTCCCGGCTCCGGCATTCCATCGTCATTTCCCGCGCGAGCGGTCATCCGCGCAGCATCCGCGAATTCGTGCGGATCTGGTCGGCAACCTCGTCCGAGGCATGGAGGTTGGAAAGTTCCAGCGGCCCCTGCTCTTCCCAATGGCCTTCCTGCCGGATCGCGATCATCGGATCGACACCCCAGCGGATTGCTTCCTCATCGGGCTCAAGATCGACGACGATCTCCCGATAATCGACATTGGCGAAAGAGAAGGGTTCGCTATCCTCGATGAGACGAAAGCCAAACACTTTCCAGAAACGGACGAGATCGGCGCGCGAATGGCCGTAGACGCGGCGAAACCCCTTGCGGCGACAATGGTTGAGCGCGGTGCGTGCCAGCCGGTAGGCAAGCCGCGTATTGCGGTATTTGGGAAGCACCGCGACCCGTTCCAGCTTCGCAAAATCGCCGAAATAGCGGATCCGCGCACAGCCCGCCGCTTCACCATCGACAAGGCCGAGCAGATGCGTGCCGCAAAAGTCGTTGCCGTCGAATTCCTCGCTGTAGAGGCAGAGCTGTTCGGCCATGTAGGTCGCCGAGCGGACGGCGAAGACCTTCATCAGGTCTTCCAGCGTCTTCACGCACCGCACCGACAGGACAGGACGTTTGCGCTCGCCCCGCCGAGGGGGGAGTTCCGGCGAAGGCGAGCGCATTTCGGGTAGCGAAACCAGCAGCCAGCCCGGAGCACCGGAATAAAACTGACTGGCAGGCTGGAAGCCGACCGAACGATTGAGCCTTTCGGCATGGGGGTTCACGGCGCGCGAGAAGATCGCGCAACCATCGGGAGCAAGTTCATCGATACATTGGCCGATGGCGCCCATCGCGCGGGCAAGCCGGCCCGGCGCATAGGTAAGCCAGAGATATATCGCTTCGGGCTGCTCGCCCGCCTCGCAGATCATGGCGGGATCGGGCCTTGCGCCCACCAATTCGCCCGCGACCAATGCCGAGGCGCCGCGTTCGTTAAGCGGCAGATAGGCGAAGAAGCCGAAGCATCTTTCGCCCGAGGCATCGACGATAAGCCGGATGGTTTCGGGGTTTTTCGCGAGCACGGCGCAGATCGCTTCGTCGCTCGCCAGTGCCAGATCCCCGCGCGCCTGATCGATCCACGGCTTGATCCGGTCCCACCCAATCTTTTCGAGGCGGCAGCCCCGGTGCGACCGCGATATCGAATGTTCGACCTTGGCGGAGAACTGTCCCGCCGCGGCAAAGTCTGGATCGAAGCCTTGACCAAAGTCCTGTTTCATCGGTAGCTCATTTCCTGTTAACCAACCAGCGGGTGATTTCAGCGATATAGCGTGATCAAAAGCTAAAGAGGTGAGCCAAAAAATCGTCCGGGGTGGTCGAAACGTGGGTGAAAAGGGTGATGCCCGAAGCGAATTATCATTGGGATGACATGAAAGCGTTTCAGGCCGTGGCCGACGCTGGCAGCATCCGTTCGGGCGCGACCGGCCTGGGTGTGGCAGTCGCGACGATGCGATATCGTATCGAGCGGCTCGAGAAACAATGCGGCGAATGCCTGTTCCGGCGGACCAAAGCCGGCATCGAACTGACATCGGCGGGCAAGAAGATGCGCCGCAGCGCGGTGGCGATGAAGGAAGCAGCCTATGCCTCTGCAGAAGGCCAGCAGGATATCCTCGTCCATCCCGGCCAGATCAGCATCGCCTGTAGCGAGGCGATCGGCTCGCTATGGCTCACGCCGCAGCTCAATTCGCTCAAATCCCTGCTGCCGGAACTGACGATCGGCCTGCATTGCGATTTCAATTTGTCCAACGATCTCAGCGATACGGCGGACATCTCCATCGCCTTCACCACGCCAAGCGACGACGATCTCATCATCTCTCGCCTCGGGACGCTGCACTTCATGTGCTATGCCTCGAACGATTATATCGAACGGCACGGCACACCGCGATCGCTGGAGGATCTGCGCAACCACAATTTTATCGAGCAGGACGCGCCGGGCATGAACGCCTCGATGCGCGATTTCCTTGTCGGCGGCGGCGGCGAGACGAACTTCGTGACCCTGCGCACCAATTCCAGCCCGGCGCTGTATTTCACGGTGGCCAATGGCGGCGGCATCGCCGCGATGCCCACCTATTTCTCGCATATCGCGCCCAAGCTGCGGCCGATCGACATCGGCGCGCGACTGCGGTTCGATATGCATTATTGCTATCACCGCGATGCCCGGAACAGCCCGTCGGTCCGCACCGCGATCGACTGGCTGAAATCGGCCTTCGATCCCGTAAAATATCCCTATTTCGGCGACGAGTTCGTCCATCCGGACGATATCCGCCGCCCCGACCGCGACCAGAAGGTCGTGCCGCTCTTCCCGGGAATGGCCGAGCACTAAGCCTTATTTGGTGTTCGAGGATAGCGCCGCTGCGGCGCAGGCCGATAATCGCCGAATGCCGGAGGCCAGCCTCCACGGCAAACCTCATCGCTCCAGAATCGCACCAATTTTGCGTTCAGAAGCAGCCAAATGGTGCCCAGAAGAGGACTCGAACCTCCACGTCCATACGGACACCAGCACCTGAAGCTGGCGCGTCTACCAATTCCGCCATCTGGGCACGGCATTGGGTGAGGCGGCGCGTATCGTCGCCGGGGCGGCGATTGTCAATGCGGGATCGAGGATCAACAGCCCCCCGCCCTCGCCGTGCCCGGATGCTTGCAACGCGCCGCGCGACGAGGCATTGGCACGGTCAACCACGGACACGCCAACCGAAGAGGAAAAGATGAAGGACAAGCTGGTCACATTGTTCGGCGGCGGCGGCTTTCTCGGCCGCTATGTCGCGCAGGACCTGCTCAAGGCCGGCGCGCGCGTTCGCATTGCCGAGCGCAATCCCGCCAATGCCTGGTTCATCAAGCCGCTCGGCAATCTCGGCCAGACGCAGTTCGTTTCCGCCGACATCACCAAGCCTGAAACGCTGGCCCGCGCGCTCCACGGCGCGGACGTCGCGATCAATTTCGTCGGCCTGCTCAAGGGCGATTTCGAGGCGGCGCACGTCAAGGGCGCGAGCAATGCCGCTACAGCGGCGAAGGCGGCCGGAGTTCAGGACTTCATCCAGATATCCTCGGTCGGCGCTGCGGCCGATGCGCCCTCGCACTATCTGCGCTCCAAGGCCGATGGCGAAGCCGCGGTGCGCGCGGCGATGCCCGATGCTATCGTCATTCGTCCCTCGATCGTGTTCGGGCCGGAGGACGGTTTCATAAACCGCTTCGCGACGATTGCGCGGCTCGCGCCCCTGATGGTGCCGGTGATGAAGCCCGACGCGAAGTTCCAGCCGGTCTATGTCGCCGACGTTGCCGAGGCGGTTGCCAAGGCGGCGATGGACCCGGGCCCTTGTCGCGGCGAGACGTTCGAGCTGGGCGGACCGCAGGTGCTCACGATGCGCGCGATCAACCGCTACATCCTCGATACGATCGGCAAGCCCGGCAAGCAGATCCTCGAAGTGCCCGATGCGATCGGATCGGCAATGGCCAATTTCGGTTTCCTGCCCGGCGCGCCGATCACCAGGGATCAGTGGCTTTCGCTGTCGAAAGACAATGTCGTGGCCGAGGGCGCCAGGGGTTTCGAGGCATTCGGAATCGAACCCCGGCCGCTGGGCGCGGTCGCCGAGAAATGGCTCGTCCAATATCGCACCCATGGCCGCTTCGCCGACAAGACCGCGAACGCGGGCTGAACGGCAGGCCGGGCGGCGCGCAGCGCTGGACCGGCGTGCGTCTAGAACAGCGCCAGCAGCAGGATGCCCATCGCGACCCTGTAGATCACGAAGACCAGCATCGATGCCTTGCGCAGGAAGCGCATCAGGAAGGCCATGGTCGCGAGCGCCGCGAGGAAGGTCATCGCGCCGGTGATCAGCGCCTCCATCGCAAGCTCGCCGCCGGCTTCCGCGATCTCGGGAATGATGAGCACGCCCGCGCCGGCAACGGCGGGTATCGAGAGCAGGAAGGAGAAGCGCGCGGCCTCGACGCGTTCATAACCGAGGAACCGCGCCGCCGTCATCGTCACGCCCGAACGGCTGGTGCCTGGGATCAACGCCAGCGCCTGCGCGCAGCCGACGATGATCGCGTCCTTCAAGGTCATATCCTCATAGCGCTTTTCCTGCCGCCCCCAGCGGTCGGCCGCGCCGAGCAGCAGGCCATAGGCAATCAGGTTGATCGCCACGAGATCGGTAATGCGCAGCTTTTCCATCAGGCCGTTCATGTGCAGGAACGCGCCGAAAGCGACGACCGGGACGGTGCCGATCGCCACCCACCAGAACAGCCGGCGCTGATCGGGCGCCTTGCCGACGCCGACCGTCGCGAAACCGCCGCGCGCAAGGCCCCATGCATCCTTGAAGAAATAGACGATGATCGCGAGTAGGGTGCCGACATGGAGCGCCGCGTCGATCATCACGCCCTGATCCTCGGCACCGAGGAGGATCGGCGTCAGTATCAGGTGGCCCGAGGAGGAAATTGGCAGGAACTCGGTCACGCCCTGCACGATGGCGGTGATCAGCATTTGCAGGAATGTCATGTAGCGCGCCTATCACAGGCGATTCCGGCTTGTCTTGCCAAAAATATAGGTCCGTAACGGCCTTTTAAAGGCCGCGCACTTCGCGGCTTTGCGTCGGAAGCGTAATATTATTTCCTTCATAGGTAAGTTATGCTGCCTTAAATGGCCAATTTCCGCGTGACTTGGCGGCTCAGCGCGGTTATAGGCCGCCGAATACGGAGATTGTGATGGCTGATAACCCAATGCTCAAATTTGTGGGCGTTGAGCAGGATTATCCTGCGAAGCGCGCGGCCGGAGATCGCAAAAGCGACTTCGATGAAATCGCGCGCGCCTATGCGATGGAAAAGGCCGAGGAACAATCGGCGCGCTGTTCGCAATGCGGCGTGCCCTATTGCTCGGTCCATTGCCCGCTGCACAACCATATTCCCGACTGGCTGAAGCTGACCGCCGAGGGACGGCTGCGCGAAGCGTTCGAGCTTTCCAACTCCACCTCCACCATGCCGGAGATCTGCGGCCGTATCTGCCCGCAAGACCGGCTGTGCGAAGGCAATTGCGTGATCGAATTTTCCGGCCATGGCGCGGTCACCATCGGCGCGGTCGAAAAATACATCACCGACACCGCCTGGAAAGAGGGCTGGGTCGTCCCGATCACGCCGGTGCGCGATCGTTCCGGCCAGTCGGTCGGCATTATCGGCGCCGGCCCCGCCGGGCTCGCGACGGCGGAATATATGCGCGGCCATGGTTATGAGGTGCATGTCTATGACCGGCACGACCGGGCGGGCGGCCTCCTCACCTACGGCATTCCCGGCTTCAAGCTGGATAAGGAAATCGTCATGCGGCGCGTCCAGCGCCTCAAGGATTCGGGCATCATATTCCATGAGAGCTTCGAGGTCGGCGAGGACGCGACGCTTGAGGAACTGCGCGCGAAGCATGATGCGCTGCTGATCTCCACCGGCGTCTACAAGGCGCGGCAGCTCAAAGCGCCGGGTGTCGGCGCGCCGGGCGTCGTGGAGGCGCTCGATTTCCTGATCGCGTCCAACCGCAAGAGCTTTGGCGAGACCGTCGAGCGCTTCGAAAATGGCGAGCTGGACGCGGCGGGCAAGAATGTCGTCGTCATCGGCGGCGGCGACACGGCGATGGATTGCGTGCGCACCTCGGTCCGCCAGGGCGCCAAGTCCGTCAAATGCCTCTACCGCCGCGACCGGGAAAATATGCCCGGTTCGCAGAACGAAGTCCGCAACGCCGAGGAAGAAAGCGTCGAATTCGTCTGGCTTTCCGCGCCGCAGGCGTTCGAGGGCACCGAAGGCGTTACCGGCGTGAAGGCCGTCGGCATGCGCCTCGGCGCGTCCGACGCTTCAGGCCGGCGGACACCGCAGGCAGACCCGGGCAGCGAATTCGATATCGACGCCGATCTCGTGATCAAGGCGCTGGGCTTCGACGCCGAAGACCTGCCCACGATGTTCGGTTCGCCCGATCTCTCGGTCACCCGCTGGGGCACCCTGCGGGTCGATCACAAGACGATGCAGACCAGCCTCGACGGCGTCTTTGCGGCAGGCGATATCGTACGCGGCGCGAGCCTGGTCGTCTGGGCGATCCGCGACGGCCGCGACGTCGCCGATCACATGCACGCCTATCTGAAGGCCAAGGCCGTTTCGGCACCCGCCGCGCCCAAGAAGAAAGCGGCGCGCAAGAAGGAAGCGGCATGATGCTGACCCTGATCGCAGCGTTGTTCGTCGTCGCTCAACCGGAGACGGCAGACGAAACGCCAGTTGCGGAGGCAGCCGTTTCTGCCGAAGCGCAGGCCGAAGAACCGCAGACCGAACAAGCCTCGCCCGAAGAAACGGTCGTCGAAACGCCGCCGGATGAGGAAATCGCATCCGAAGAAGCATCGGCCGAAAACACGGTCGCGGTGGAAACCCCGCAGGGCCATCTCGCCCACCTTTCGGCCGCCGGCGAAGTGCAAATAGCGATCGTTTCGGGCAATCTCGGCATGGACTGGCTCGCGGCACTGCTCCAGTCCTACCCCTATTTCGCGGAGCTTGAGGCGGCGCATCCGGGCCTTATCGAAGAGGTTGTCGAGGAATCGCAGCCGGCTTTTATTGAAATCTACCGCGCCAGCCTGCCCGGCTATGAGGCCGAACTCGCGGCGCTGTTCAGCGAAAATCTGACCGGGAGCGAGATCGCCGCCGCCAACGATTTTTTCGACACGGCAACGGGCCAGCTGATCCTCGACACCCAGACCGAGATCAACCTGATCGGCTGGATGTCGTCGCTGACCGTCCAGGAAGGTGATCCGCGCAGCGACCCCATCGTCGCCCGCGCGCTACAGCAGGCGCAGCGGGCCCTGGCCGATCTGTCGCGCGAAGAGCAGCTGCGCATCGGCGAATTCTACCAGTCCGGTGTCGGCCGCAAGATCGGGCAACTGCAAACCGCGATAGTGGAGCGCGCCCGCGCGCTGGCCGAACGCAACCAGACAGCGCTGCAGGGAGAGGTGATGCGCCTCGCCGAAGAAACCGTCGCGGAATACACGCGTTAGCAGAAACAGGGTTACGAAGATGAGCCATTCGACCGAAGCCGAACGCGTCCGCATCGCCCGCGAGGGCATGTACCATCCCGATCTGGAGCATGATTCCTGCGGCGTCGGCCTGATCGCGGCGATCGACGGCCAGCCTTCGCGGCGCGTGGTCGAGGCCGGGATCGATGCCTTGCGCGCGGTATGGCACCGCGGCGCGGTCGATGCCGACGGCAAGACCGGCGACGGCGCCGGCATCCTTGTCGATCTGCCCGAACGTTTCTTCGACGATGCGATCGCCGATAGCGGCCACAAGGTACTGCCCAACCGGCTCGCGGTCGGCATGGTCTTCCTGCCGCGCACCGATCTTGGCGCCCAGGAAACCTGCCGCACCATCGTCGAGAGCGAGATCATCGATTTCGGCTACACCATCTATGGCTGGCGCCAGGTGCCGGTCGATGTGTCGGTGATCGGCCAGAAGGGGCAGGCGACCCGGCCGGAGATCGAGCAGATCATGATCGCCGGGCCGATGCCCGACGATGTCGACGCGGCCGAGTTCGAAAAGGATTTGTTCCTGATCCGCAAGCGCATCGAGAAGCGCATCGTCGAAGCGCAGGTGCGCGATTTCTATATCTGTTCGCTGTCGTGCCGGAGCATCGTCTACAAGGGCCTGTTCCTCGCGGAATCGCTGGCGACCTTCTATCCGGACCTGACCGACCAGCGGTTCGAAAGCCGCATGGCGATCTTCCACCAGCGCTATTCGACCAACACCTTCCCGCAATGGTGGCTGGCCCAGCCGTTCCGCAGCCTTGCCCATAATGGCGAGATCAACACGATCCGCGGCAACAAGAACTGGATGCAGAGCCACGAGATCAAGATGGCCTCCCTCGCCTTCGGTGAGCATGGCGACGAGATCAAACCGCTGATCCCGGCTGGATCGTCCGACACCGCCGCGCTCGACGCGACCTTCGAAACCATCTGCCGTTCGGGCCGCGATGCGCCGACGGCCAAGCTGATGCTGGTCCCCGAAAGCTGGCAGCATGACGACGACCTGCCCCAGGCCCATCAGGATATGTACGCCTATCTGGCGAGCATGATGGAGCCGTGGGACGGGCCGGCCGCGCTCGCGATGACCGATGGCCGCTGGATCGTCGGCGGCCTGGACAGGAACGCGCTGCGCCCGCTGCGCACGACGCGGACGTCCGACGGGCTGCTGATCGTGGGCTCGGAAACCGGCATGGTCGTCGTGCCGGAAAGCCAGATCGTGAAGAAGGGCCAGCTCGGCCCCGGCCAGATGATCGCCGTCGATCTCGACGAGGGCAAGCTCTACGACGACCGCGCGGTCAAGGACCGGATCGCCGCCGAGCGCCCCTATGGCGACTGGGTGAAGGGCTTCAAGACGTTCGACGATTTGCCCAAGGCGAAGAAGAGCTATGCGCCGGACTGGGAACGGCCCGAGCTGCTGCGCCGCCAGGTCGCCGCGGGGCAGACGATGGAGGATATGGAGCTGATCCTCGCGCCGATGGTCGAAACCGCCAAGGAAGCGATCGGATCGATGGGCGACGATACGCCGCTCGCGGTCGTATCGGCCAAACCGCGCCTTATCAGTCAGTTCTTCCGGCAGAATTTCAGCCAGGTGACGAACCCGCCGATCGACAGTTTGCGCGAACGCCATGTGATGAGCCTCAAGACGCGCTTTTCCAACTTCGCCAATATCCTCGACCGCGAAGCCGAGCAGGACAGTGTGCTGGTGCTCGATTCCCCGGTGCTCAACTGTTCCGAATGGGGGCGGCTGAAGGAAGTGTTCGGCGAGAATGCGGCCGATATCGATTGCACCTTCGAAGCCGGGTCAAGCCTGCGCGAGGCAATCGCCCGCGTCCGCAAACAGGCCGAACAGGCGGTGCGCGAAGGCCGGATCGAACTGTTCCTGAGCGACGACGCCATGGGGCAGGAGCGGATCGCGATCCCGATGGTGCTCGCCGCCGCCGCCGTCCACACGCATCTCAAGAGGAAAGGCTTGCGTTCCTACGCATCGGTCAATGTCCGTTCGGCCGAATGCCTCGACACCCATTATTTCGCGGTGCTGATCGGCGTCGGCGCGACCACGGTGAATGCCTATCTGGCCGAGGCGGCGATCGCCGAGCGCCATTCGCGGGGCCTGTTCGGCGAGATGTCGCTGGAGGATTGCATCGCTGCCTATCAGGAGGCGGTCGACGAGGGCCTGCGCAAGATCATGTCGAAGATGGGGATCGCCGTGATCTCCAGCTATCGCGGCGGCTATAATTTCGAGGCCGTCGGCCTCTCCCGCGCGCTGGTCAACGAATTCTTCCCCGGGATGCCGGCAAAGATTTCGGGCGAAGGCTATGGCTCGCTCCAGCTCAATGCGGAATTGCGCCACGAAGCGGCCTGGGACCCTGCGGTCGTGACCTTGCCGATCGGCGGCTTCTACCGCCAGCGGGCGGGCGGCGAGCAGCACGCCTATTCGGCGCAGCTGATGCACCTGATGCAGACCGCGGTTTCGACCGACAGCTATTCGACATACCTGCAGTTTTCGCGTGGCGTGCGCGATCTCGATCCCGTTTATCTGCGCGACCTGATGGAGTTCAACTGGGCCAAGGAGCCGGTGCCGATCGATGAGGTCGAAGCGATCACCGAAATCCGTAAACGCTTCGTGACCCCCGGTATGAGCCTGGGCGCGCTCTCGCCCGAAGCCCATGAAACGCTCGCCATCGCGATGAACCGGATCGGCGCCAAAGCGGTGTCGGGCGAAGGCGGCGAGGACGCCAGCCGTTACAGCCCCAAACCGAACGGCGACAATGGCAACAGCGTGATCAAGCAGATCGCCTCGGGCCGGTTCGGCGTGACGGCGGAATATCTCAACGCCTGCGACGAAATCGAAATCAAGATCGCACAGGGCGCCAAGCCCGGCGAAGGCGGTCAGCTGCCCGGTTTCAAGGTGACCGAGTTCATCGCCAAGCTTCGCCATTCGACGCCCGGCGTGACCCTGATCTCGCCGCCGCCGCATCACGACATCTATTCGATCGAGGATCTCGCCCAGCTGATCTACGATCTGAAGCAGATCAACCCGCGCGCGCGCGTTTGCGTGAAACTCGTCAGCTCGGCCGGCATCGGCACGGTCGCCGCCGGCGTCGCCAAAGCCCATGCCGACGTCATCCTCATCGCCGGCCATGTCGGCGGCACCGGCGCCTCGCCGCAAACGTCGATCAAATATGCCGGCACGCCCTGGGAAATGGGCCTGTCCGAGGTCAACCAGGTGCTGACCCTCAACGGCCTGCGCCACCGCATCCGCCTGCGCACCGATGGCGGGCTGAAAACCGGGCGCGACATCGTGATCGCCGCGATCCTCGGCGCCGAGGAGTTCGGCATCGGCACGCTGAGCCTCGTCGCGATGGGCTGCATCATGGTGCGCCAATGCCATTCGAACACCTGCCCGGTCGGCATCTGCACGCAGGACGAACAGCTGCGCGATAAATTCGTCGGTACGCCCGAAAAGGTGATCAACCTGATGACCTTCATCGCCGAAGAGGTGCGCGAGATTCTGGCCCGCCTCGGCTATCGCAGCCTCGACGAGGTCGTCGGACAGACCGAGCTGCTGCGCCAGGTGTCGCGCGGCGCCGAGCATCTCGACGATCTCGATCTCAACCCGATCCTCGCCAAGGTCGATGCCCCCGACGAGGAACGGCGCTTCAATATCGAAGGCTGGCGCAATGAAGTGCCCGACAGCCTCGACGCGCAGATGATCGACGACGCGAAGGCCGTGTTCGACCGGGGCGAGAAGATGCAGCTCACCTATACGGTGCGCAACACCCACCGCGCCGTCGGCACGCGGCTCTCATCGGAGATCACACGCACCTTCGGGATGAGCGAACTTTCCGACGATCATGTGAAGGTCCGCCTGCGCGGATCGGCCGGCCAATCGCTGGGCGCGTTCCTGTGCAAAGGCATCACCCTGGAAGTGTTCGGCGACGCCAACGACTATGTCGGCAAGGGGCTTTCGGGCGGACATATCGTCGTACGCCCGACGGTTTCCTCGCCGCTCGACGGCCGGGAAAACACGATCATCGGCAACACCGTCCTTTACGGCGCGACGGCAGGCAAACTCTACGCCGCGGGCCGGGCGGGCGAGCGTTTCGCGGTCCGCAATTCGGGCGCCGACGTGGTGATCGAGGGCTGCGGCGCGAATGGCTGCGAATATATGACCGGCGGCATCGCCGTGATCCTCGGCACGGTCGGCAAGAATTTCGGCGCAGGGATGACCGGCGGCATGGCGTTCATCCTCGACGAAGACGGCCATTTCGAACGCCATGCCAATCCCGAAAGCATCCTGTGGCAGCGTCTGCAATCCTCGCATTGGGAAGAGCGGCTGCTGGAACTGATCGGCGGCCACGCCAGGGCGACCGACAGCCCCTGGGCACACAATATCCTCGACGACTGGGATCATTGGCAGGCGCGCTTCTGGCAGGTCTGCCCGAAGGAAATGATCGGCCGGCTCGATCATCCGCTCAGCGACGAAGAGGAAAGCGTGGCGGCTGAATAGCACGATTGACTCCGGGCCCGCTTCTCTTGCAAGAACATAAAGCGAACAAATAGGCGGGCGTTCAGTCTTTGCCGTCATTGCGAGGATATGGACAGGTCGTCATGTCCCCCGGACATGACTGCGCAGTGCGGGGCACTGCGCGCCTGTTCCATGGCGACGAAGCAATCCGGACCGGCTGGAGATGCGGCAGCGACTCTCGATTGTTTCGCTACGCTCGCAATGACAACACTTGCTCGAACATTACAGGCTTCCAATGTAGGATCGCTTGAGTCAGCATCGCTCTTGTTGGCGTGCATCTCCGGATGAGAAAGAGGCAAATGGAAGGTCACAGCCGATGGGCGCGTGGCCGCGGGCAACATACTGAAAGCAAGACAAAATACCGGAAGGCCGCACACAGGGAAAATCCCCGTTCGGTGTCAACCTCGCGATTGACAATCGGGGCGCGAATCGATAGAACAAATACAGAACATTTGAGGTGACTTGCGATGCTGACGCCCAACTATCTCGAATTGACGACGACCGACATGGAGGCGACCAAGGCCTTCTATTCGGCGGCTTTCCGTATGGAATTTACCGAATACGGCCCAACCTATGCCGACGCTTCGGCGAACGGCCTGACAATCGGCATTACGCTGGGCGAGGCCGGAAAACCGCCGCTTCCCGGCTTCCAGACCGACAATATCGAGGCGGCACGCGAAAGCGTGATCGCTGCGGGCGGCGAAGTCCTGCAGGAAATTTACGGATTCCCGGGCGGCCGCCGCTTCCATTTCCGCGATCCCGGCGGCAACGAAATGCTCTATTATATCTACGAAGAGTGAGCCGCCCTCTTCTAGCCGCACGCCGTGACCCGTTCAGCGCGGACTCATTTGGCGCTTGCTAATCTCGCGCTAATATCAAATCCCCGGTTTTCGAGGAGACTGTCATGCGCCGCCTGTCCATCGCCACTCCGCTGCTGATCGCGCTCGCCGCCGCCGCGCCCGCCGCCGCGCAGGACGACTGGTCCGACGAACCCTATGCCGCGGACGGCCCCTATGCCGAAGATAGCGGAAGCGAACTGCCGCCGCCGGCCAATGCCGATATCTGGGACGACGATCCCTATGCCGGGAGCGACGAGGCCGTGCTCGCCGTCGACCGGCTCGTGAGCGTGCTGCTCGATATGCCGGTCGGCAGTATCGCCGCTGCCATGCCCGAAGCCGAACTCTCCCGCGACGTGCGCCGGGGCGATACCCTGCGCGACGTGATGGAACGGCAGGATCCCGAACTCGAAACGCAGGTACGCGGCGGCGCGCGCGCGCTGACTGCGGTGATCGGCGACATGTCCCGCCGGCTCACCACCATGATGCCCGAGCTTGAAAGCTGGGGCCGCAGCTTGCGCCGCGATACCGACGATTGATCGGGGCGAATAATCGGGCATTGGATCGTCCCCTTTCCCCCGAAAACCGCTAGACGGCATCCGCCGCAACGCTAATGTCCGGCGCCATGTGGGAACTCTTCCAATTTCCGCTCTGCCCGTTCAGCCGCAAGGTCCGTCTGCTGCTCGGCGAAAAGGGCATCGGCTACGATCTCGTGCGGGAATCGCCCTGGGAACGGCGCGACGAGTTTCTCGATATCAACCCCGCCGGAAAGACGCCGGTGATGGTCGACAAGGATCAGGGCACGACCCTGATCGACAGCCGCGCGATCTGCGAATATTTCGAAGAAACGGTGGAAGCCGCGCGGATGATCACCGGCCCCGCCACCGCCCGCGCCGAGATCCGCCGCCTCGTCGCCTGGTTCGACGAGAGCTTTTTCGCCGACGTCACCCTGCCGCTGATGCATGAGCGGATGTTCAAGCGGCTGATCCACCGCGCCTCGCCCGATGGCACAGCGCTGCGCGAGGCGATGAAGGCCGCAGACGGGCATCTCGATTATATCGACTACCTGCTCGATCATCGCCGCTGGATCGGCGGCGCAACCCTGAGCCTCGCCGATCTTGCCGCGGCGGCGCAAATTTCGGTCGCCGACTATCTGGGCGGCTTCAACTGGTCGAGCCATGCCCAGGCCAAGGCATGGTATGCGGGCCTCAAATCCCGCCCCAGCTTCCGCCCCTTGCTTTCCGAACGGATGGAGGTCATCTCCCCACCCGCTCATTACGACAAGGTCGATTTTTGACGGCCGGCACCTGACCAGTCATCCTGCGGACAATCCATGGCCTATATATCCAGAGAATTTGGTTTCGCCTTTTTCGCCGCGCCCGCGACCGGCAGTTCGGCGGTCATCAAGGCGTTGCAGGATGCCGGTATCGGCGAATTCGTGCCCGCGCAGGATATCGAGAGCGACGGCAAGCTGGTCGTATCAAGCAAGCACAGCACGCTGCACCAACTGCATGACGCCGGGCTTGCCGAGGCGATCGAGGGCCTCACAAAGGTCGTCGGCGTGCGCAATCTGTTCAGCTGGTACGTCGCCAAATATCTGCGCAACACGAAAAGGCGGCTGCAAAGCGTGAACAACAAGAACAGCTTCATCCACAGGCTGCCGGAAGTCGATAAGATTGCCTATATCGAACGGCTGAAGCGGCACGCCGCGATGACCTTCGCCGAATTCCTCGAAGAAAAGGTGGGCCGCCGCCAATCGCGCGATCCCCATGGCCGGTTCCAGCGCAAGATGGACGTCTATCTGCATCAGGAACGGCTGGACGCCGATTTTCGGGTCTTCGCCGAGCAGGCGGGTCTGCCGCCCGGCATCGCGATCAAACCGTTCGGGGTCACCGGGGCCATGGAACAAGGCAAGACCTATCGCGACTATTACACGCCGCAGCTGATCGACATGGTGTACGAGAAGGACGCGGTGTTCTTCCAACGCTTCCCCGAATACAGCTTCGACGGGCTCGACCAGCATGCGCTGCCCCGTGCGACAGGATGATGTGAACCGTGAAGATCGAAAACCCGCAGCTCCGCAGCTATATCCAGGACGGCTATCGCCAGGTCGAAGGCTGGCTCCAGCTGCCGGTGCTCTGGGCGCTTTCGCGGGTTGCCGGGTTCCAGTCGGCGCAGAAAATTGTCGGCGCGAGCTGCGAGATCGGCGTCCATCACGGCCGCTTCCTGCTCGCGATCGAGAATGTCACCCCGGCCGGGCAGAAATGCTACGGCGTCGATATTTTCGACAGCCAGCATCTCAACATCGACAGTTCGGGCAAGGGCAGCCATCAAATATTCACGGAAAACGCCGCGCAATATGCCGCCGAGCCCGACCGGATCGAAACCCGCCATCTCGATTCCACATCGGCCGCGGCGCAAGGTTTTTTCCGGTCGATCGAGGGTCAGGTCTCGCTATTCTCGGTCGATGGTGGCCATAGCCGGGCGCACACGGTGAGCGACCTGATGGCGGCGGAAACCTGCCTGTGCGAAGGCGGCGTCGCCTTTCTCGACGATCTTTTCAACGTCGACTGGCCCGGGGTTACCGAAGGGCTGATCGACTATCTGCGCGGCCCCAGCCGGCTCGTTCCGGTCGCGTCGGTGGGCGGAAAAATGATGCTGTGCGGCCTGAGCGATACCAAACCCTATGCCGCAATGATCCGCAAGGCGGCGGTCGACGACGAAGAGATGCGTCCAAAGGCGGTAAAGATCTGCGGCACCGAATATTTTTCCATCCGCCACATGCCGAAAAAAACATGATGCGCCGGAGCCTGCCGTGGAACTGAAGGTCAAACGCCAACGCTATGACGACGCCTCGCTTATCGAGCGCGGCGAGGCCCGGGCGAAGAATGTCGTCAACAAGCTGAAGCTCGGCCCCGACACGCTGCGCGGCAAACGTTTTCTGGAGATTGGCTGCGGCTTCGGTGAATTCTGCGGGGCGATCGAGGATTTGTTCGGTGCGACCGCCGTCGGCGTGGATCCCACGCCCCGGTCGCACAAGGGTCCGTTCGCGGACCGGCCATTCTACAAGAGGATAGACATTACCAGCGACGAGGCACTCACGCTCGGCCAGTTCGATCACGCCGCCTCGTTCGACGTGCTCGAACATGTCGAAAATCCGAAAAAGGCGCTCGAAAACATCTTCGCGATGCTCAAGCCCGGCGGCACGGCCTTTCTAAAATATAATCTCCATCGCGGTGCCAGCGCATCGCATCTTATCCACCAGACGGGTGTGCCCTGGTGCCATCTCGTGATGTCCGACGAAGAGATCGAGGCACTGACCCTGGAGCGCACCGGACAGGCGCGAAAGCCGGCCTGGGTCAACAAGGCAACCTACGCGCACTATCTGATCTGGTTCGAAGAGATCGGTTTCATCCGGCACAAGACGCACTATGTCACCTATCCGATGGATCCCGAATTCTACGAGCGGCACCGCGAAAAGCTCGAACGCTATCCGATGGACGATCTTGAGAAGAATTTCATGGTCGTCACCGTGGAAAAGCCCGGCGCCTAGATTTTATTGGCGCAAGCGCGCGGCCGGAATGCCCGTCAGCTGGCGCGTCTGCGCGAAATCGTCGGCAAACAGGCTCGCAAGTTCGCGCCGGATGCCGGGATCGAGCGGCCCGCCGCCGATCTTCTTCTTCGTCGAGCCCACGCGCGGCATCGTCGGGCGCGGCAACTCCACATCCAGCCACGCGGCCAGATCCGCGCATACGGCCCGGTTTTGCTCGACGATATCGTCGAACGCGATGATCTTCACAGTGCCGGCCGGAAAAACGTCCAGATAGCGCTGGACGGCGTCGTGATAGAAGCTGTGGCGCATATTCGCGACCGGGTGCCAGAAACGCAGCGGCTGGAAATCGGGATGGTACCGCTCCAGCCCCTCGCGGAAATAGGCGTTGATGTCGTCATTCCTATGGTGCGAATAATGGTGCCGATAGTGCGACACCGCGCGCCGGACCGGATTGCGGAGCTGGATGACGATCCGGCAATCGCCGCACAGCGCCTTGATCCGCTCGGGCGCTTCGACGCTGTGGAGATATTGCGGCGAAATTTCGCCGCGAAAGCGCGCCGCTTCGCCGCCCAGGAAGAATTGCAGATATTCGGCATCGGTCATCCGGTCGTAGCGGGTGGAGAAATAGGCGATTTCCTTCACCGGGCTCATGCGGATGTCCGGCGTGTGCTCCAGCAGGTGATAGAGGCTGGTCGTGCCCGAGCGCGCGGCGCCCACGCCGATCAGGTTCGGCGGCCTGGGGACGGCGTCCGGATAGCGCGCGGAAAGCTCCGTCCTCCAGGAAAGCAGTTCTTCGCGAGTGGGCATCCAGGGTCCTTGGAAGATCGTCCGCCGGGCGCGGCCTATCCGGTTTTCCGGGCCGTCACCAGATAGTTGAGCGCCGTCCGGCTGGAAATCTCGAAACCGCGCAGCGGCGAGAAGCCGAGGCCGGAGATATCGCCGACGGCAAGCCCTGCCTCTTCCAGCAGCGTCGTCAGCTCTTCGGGCGTCAGGAACTTGGTCCAGTCATGCGTGCCCTTGGGGATGAGGCTGAGCCCCTCGCCCACCGTGATCATCGCGATCCGCGAGGCGGCGGTGCGGTTGGGCGTCGACATGACGAGCAGGCCATCGGGCGCCAGCGCATCGGCTATACCGCGCACGAAAGCGGCGGGCTCAGCGACGTGCTCGACGACTTCCATGCAGGTGACAAGATCATAGAGTCCTGACGCCGCCTCGATCCCGCCCGCGCGATACTCGATGGCGAGGCCGGTTTGCGCCGCATGCGCCTTGGCCGCCTCGATATTCTCCGGCGCCGCGTCGATGCCGGTGACCTGCGCGCCCAGCCGCGCGAGCGGTTCGGCGAGCAGCCCCGCGCCGCAGCCGATATCGAGCGCGCGCTTGCCGGTCAGCGGCCTGCGTTCATGCTCGTCTGTCCCCCAATGCCGGTTCACCGCGTCGCGGATATAGCCGAGCCGTGGCGGGTTGAGCTTGTGGAGCATGGCGGACGACCCTTTCGGGTTCCACCAGTCGGCGGCCTGCTTGCCGAAATGCTCGGCCTCTTTCGGATCGACCGAAGAGCCGGGGCCGGAGGATTGCGATGCCGTACTTGCGTTCATAATCCGCCCTACCTATCAGGATCGCGCCCCGCTTCCTATGGGGCAAATGCTAGGTTTCTCGGGGGAATTCCGGACAGTTTAATGGCGCGCATCGTAATGAAATTCGGCGGCACCTCCATGGCCGGGATCGAACGGATCCGGGCGGTGGCGGAGCGCGTGAAGAAAGAAGTCGACGCCGGCAACGACGTCGCCGTCATCGTTTCGGCGATGGCCGGCGAGACCGACCGGCTCGTCCAGTTCTGCCGCGAGGCCTCCTCGCTCTACGATCCGCGCGAATATGACGTGGTCGTCGCGAGCGGCGAGCAGGTTTCGGCCGGGCTGCTGGCGATCATGCTCCAGTCGATGGATATAAAGGCGCGCAGCTGGATGGGCTGGCAGCTGCCGATCAAGACATCCGAAGCCCATGCCTCGGCGCGGATCGCCGGCATCGACACCGCCATCCTGGCGCAAGCCATCGAGGGTGGACAGGTCGCCGTGATCCCCGGCTTCCAGGGCATGACCGAGGAAGGCCGCGTCGCGACCCTGGGCCGCGGCGGTTCCGACACGTCCGCCGTAGCCGTCGCCGCCGCGATGAAGGCCGATCGCTGCGATATCTATACCGATGTCGACGGCGTCTATACGACCGACCCGCGCATCGTGCCGCGCGCCCGCAAGCTCGCCAAGGTGACCTATGAAGAGATGCTGGAACTTGCCAGCGTCGGCGCCAAGGTGCTGCAGACGCGGTCTGTGGGGCTGGCAATGAAACATGGCGTGCCGTTGCAAGTGCTCAGCTCGTTCGAGGACAAGCCCGGCACGATGATCGTCGGCGAAGAGGAATTCGAGGAAAGCGAAATGGAAGAACAGCTCATCACCGGCATCGCCTATGACAAGAACGAGGCGAAGGTCACCCTCACCTCGGTCGCCGACAAGCCCGGCTCGGTCGCGCATATCTTCACGCCGCTGGCCGAGGCCAATATCAATGTCGATATGATCGTCCAGAATTTCGCGCGCGAAACCGGCAATACCGACGTCACCTTCACGGTGCCGCGCGCCGATCTTCCCCGTGCGCTCGACGTGCTGGAAAAAGCCAAGGACATGATCGGCTATCGCGAAATTTCCAGCGACACCAATATCTGCAAGGTATCGGTCGTCGGCGTCGGCATGCGCAGCCATGCGGGCGTCGCCTCCACGATGTTCCAGACCCTCGCCGATCGCGGCATCAACATCATGGCCATCACCACTTCGGAGATCAAAGTCAGCGTGCTGATCCAGGAGGATTATACCGAGCTCGCGGTGCGCGTGCTGCATACGGCCTATGGGCTGGATGCCGACGATGCGCCGGCCGGGGAAGACGCGTGAAGCCCTTCTCTTCCTTCGTCATGCCAAGCCTGATTCAGCATCCATTGGCCGAACCGATTCCGCCCCGTTCGCATCGCTTGCGCTCATGGGCCCTGAATCGCGTTCAGGGTGACGGGACAATATTATGACCGGCGGCCTCGACACCGTTCGCGCGATGATGGCGCGGGGATGCGAATTCCTCGGCACCGACTATGCGATCATGGGCGGCGCGATGAGCTGGATCTCTGAGCGCGCGCTCGTCTCCGCCATCTCCAATGCCGGCGGCTTCGGCGTTATCGCCTGCGGGGCTATGGAACCGCATATGCTGGACACGGAAATCGCCGAAACCAAAAAGCGCACCGACAAGCCCTTCGGCGTCAACCTCATCACCATGCACCCTATGCTCGACGAACTGATCGATGTCTGCGCGCGCCATGAAGTGTCGCACATCGTGCTGGCGGGCGGCCTGCCGCCGGGCAAGGCGATCGAGAAGATCAAGGGCTTCGGCGCGAAACTCGTCTGCTTCGCCCCGGCGCTTGCGTTGGCGAAAAAGCTCGTCCGCTCCGGCGTCGACGCGCTGGTAATCGAGGGCATGGAGGCCGGCGGCCATATCGGGCCCGTCTCGACGAGCGTCCTCGCCCAGGAAATCCTGCCCGAACTGGCCCATGAGCTTCCCATTTTCGTCGCCGGCGGCATCGGCCGCGGCACGGCGATGCTCGGCTATCTGGAAAGCGGCGCGGCGGGCGTGCAGCTCGGCACGCGTTTTGTTTGCGCCACCGAATGCATCGCGCACGAGAATTTCAAAAAGGCCTTCATCCGCGCCCCGGCGCGCGATGCGATCGCCAGCACCCAGATCGATCCGCGCCTGCCCGTCATCCCCGTGCGCGCGCTGAAGAATAAGGGCACCGAGGAGTTCAACCGCAAGCAGATCGAAGTCGCCAAGCTGCTCGACGCCGGCGAGATCGAGATGGGCGAAGCGCAGCTCCAGATCGAGCATTTCTGGGCGGGAGCCCTGAAACGCGCGGTGATCGACGGCGATGTCGAAAACGGATCGATCATGGCCGGGCAATCGGTCGGCATGGTCAAGGCCGAAGAGCCTGTCGCCGATATTATCGCGACCTTGATGGGCGAAGCGGCGGCGGCGCTGGAGGAGCGGCGGGCGGCGACGGGCTGAGCTTTAGCGGCGCCCCCGATGAACGATTGATTTCTCAACACTCCACTCTACTGTTAGTCGAAAGACCATAAGAACGGGAGGTGGTATGCCGTCCTTCACTGTTTCGCGGAGGAGCGTGCTGGCCGGCGGAGCCGTGCTGGCTACGACATTATCCGCGCCGGCGATCGCCATGGAGAGAGCCGTCCAGACGCGGGCGGGCATGGTGCGAGGCATGCGCGGCGACGGCGCCTTCGCCTTTTTGGGCCTGCCCTATGGAGCGCCGACCGGCGGCGCCAACCGCTTTCGTCCGCCGCAACCGGCCGAGCCCTGGGGCGGCGTGCGCGAGGCCAACGCCTTCGGCCCGCGCTGCTTCCAGCTCCCGGACCCGGCGCGCGGCCCCTTTGCGAGCTGGCGGGACGTGACCGAGCAGAGCGAGGACTGTCTCAATCTCAATCTGTGGACGCCGGCCTGCGACGACGCACGACGGCCGGTGATGGTGTGGATGCACGGCGGCGCGCTCTCGACCAATTCGGGGTCGCGTAACGTGATCGACGGTACGCGGCTCGCCGCCCGCCGCGACGTCGTGGTCGTCACCGTGACCCATCGGCTCAACCTGTTCGGCTATCTCCATCTCGAGGAATTCGGGCCCGAGGCCGCCAATGTCGGTCAGCAGGATCTCGTCGCCGCGCTGCAATGGGTGCGCGACAATGTCGCGACCTTCGGCGGCGATCCGGACAATGTCACGATCTTCGGCGAATCGGGCGGCGGCACCAAGGTATGCGGACTGCTCGAAATGCCCGCCGCGCAGGGGCTGTTCCACAAGGCGATCCTGCAGAGCGGCTTCGGCACGCTCACCCAGACGCGCGAGGAGGGCGAGCGCATCGGCCGCCAGCTCATGATGGTGTTGGGCGCGTCGCGCGCCGAGGAGCTGCGCGAGCTTCCCGCCGAACGCCTGTTGGCGGGACTTGGCGAAATCACCCATGGCAATCCGGTCGCGGGCCCGCTGATGGTTGCCGATGGAGATGTCGTGCCGGCGCTGCCGCTGCCCGGAGAGATCCCCGCTATCGCGAGCGACATCCCGATGATCGTCGGCCATACGGCGACCGAAACATCGGTGCTCTTCCCGCCGGCCGGGGTGTTCGAATTCGGCTGGGACGAGGCCGTTGCCGCGCTCGACCGCCAGTTCGACGGGTCGGCCGCGATGGTCGACGGCTTCCGGCGTCTGCGGCCTCAGGCTTCGCCGACCGACGTCACGCTGATGATCACGACGATCGTGATGATGGCGCGCAACGCCCGCCGGCTCGCCGACGCGCGCGCCACCGCGCCGGGCGCGAACGCCTATGCCTATCTGTTCGACTGGGGCACGCCGATCGAGGACGGGCGGCTTGGCTCGCCGCACGCGATCGACGTCCCGCTGGTGTTCGACAATGTCGCCGCCGGCGTCTCGATGTATGGCGAAGGCGCAGCCGAGGCGCAGCGCGTTTCCGATATGATGACGGCCGCCTGGACCGCCTTCGCGCGAACCGGCGTACCCGTCGCCGCCGGCATCCCCGAATGGCCCGCCTATGCGACCGATCGCCGCGCGACCATGATCATCGACACCGAATGGCGCGTCGCCGACGATCCCTGGGGCGCCGAACAGGCGCTTGTCGCCGAGCATCTGCGCGACGGGGGTTGATGGCCGGTAAGGACAAACACATGGCTATGCGAACGTATCAACGCTAGAAAAGTGCAGCCATGACCGACGCCCCACCCTTCATCCGCCCCGCTACCCCCGAGGAACGCGCCCGCGCCATCGACACCGTCGTGCTTGGCTTTGCCGCCGATCCGCTGTGCCGCTGGATTTGGCCCGAGGGGCAGACCTATCTTTCGGCGATGGCGAAGCTGACCGATGCCTTTGGCGGCAAGGCGTTCGACGAGGGGACGGCATACGTCACCCCGGATTTCGAGGCCGCGGCGCTCTGGCTGCCGCCGGGGGTCGAGCCCGATGCCGAGACGATGGGCGCGCTCGTCGCCGAGACGGTGGCGCCCGAGCGGATGGAGGAGATCGGCACCTTCATGGCGATGCAGGACGAATATCATCCCGAAGGCGAACATTGGTACCTGCCGCTGATCGCCGCCGATCCCGCGCATCTCGGCAAGGGGCTGGGCGGCGCGCTGATGAAACATGCGCTCAGCCAGTGCGACGCGCAGGGCGTCGCCGCCTATCTGGAAAGCTCCAACCCCCGCAACATCTCGCTCTACCGGCGCCACGGTTTCGAGATCATGGGCGAAATCCAGACAGGCAGCTCGCCGGTGATGACGCCGATGATCCGGGAAGCGCGGGGGTAGAGAAAGATTAGGGCGGGCGACGCTTTCGTGTACAGTCGCCGTGCACAACCGAACCTCCGGGAACAGAGCATATGGCAGAGAAGCGTTTCGAGCGGCACAGACAGGCCTGGACCAGCGAAGAGACCCAGAAGCTGCACACGCTCGCCCAGAAGGGGATGACCCGCCGCGGGATCGCCAAGGCGCTGACGCGGAGCGAGGAATCGGTCAAGGCCAAGGCCAAGGCTGACGGCCTCAAAATCGCCAAGCTGCACTGAAGCTTCGGATCGCGGTGCCCCCGATCCTATTTCCTGTCCTACAGCGCCCCGGTCATGGCATAATCGGCGCCGGCTCTTTGACACCGTCCGCCACCTCCGAACGCATCGGCGCGCGCTAACTTCCCACCGCCTGACGCGCTGTTGATGGGCGATCCGCGCCCAACACGCGCATTTCCAGGCTTTTTTGAGCCGATAGGCGGCCCTTCCCGTGAAGTTTGCGAAGTTAAGGGTAACGAAATTGCACCGCAAAGGCGTGCTTCGCACTTCCGCAATAGCGCCACCCGGCCCGCTCTGCTAACCGCTCTCCCATGAGTTTCGCTGAAGCCACGACCTCCTCCCGCGAAATCCTGACCGGCCTTCACGATGTGATGGCCTCGCGCACCCATGCGCAGGGCAAACTCAACCGCGTCGTCGAGATTATCGGCGAGGCGCTGAATAGCGAAGTCTGCTCGATCTACCTGCTGCGCGAAGGCGTGCTCGAACTCTATGCGACGCGCGGCCTGAACCAGGACGCGGTCCATGTCACCAAGATGGCATTGGGCGAAGGGCTGGTCGGCGTGATCGCCAAGTCCGGACGCATCCTCAACCTCGACGAGGCGACCTCCCATCCGGACTTCGCCTACAAGCCGGAAACCGGCGAGGAAATGTATCACAGCTTTGCCGGCGTTCCGATCATCTACCGGGAGCGTCCGGTCGGCGTGTTGGCGGTCCAGCATACGGATCCGCGGCCCTATGAGGACGTTGAGACCGAAGCCCTGCAAACCGTCGCCATGGTGCTTGCCGAATTGATCTCGAACGCGGAACTTATCGACGATAGCGCCAGCGAATCCGATGCCGCGCGGGAAACCGGCGCGATGCGGCTCGACGGGCAAAAGCTCGTCATGGGCATGGCGCGCGGCACCGCCGTGTTCCACCAGCCGCGCATCAATGTCGAACATACGGTCGCCGAGGATACCGAAGCCGAACGCCAGCGCGTCTACGCCGCCTTCCGCAAGATGCGCGAACAGATCGATGCGATGACGAACCAGGCGGAATTCGGCGCCGGCGGCGAACATGCCGATGTGCTCGAGACCTACAAGATGTTCGCCTATGACGAGGGCTGGTCGCGGCGGATCAACGCCGCGATCGATTCCGGCCTTACCGCCGAAGCCGCCATCGAGCGCGTCCAGCAACGCACCCGATCGCGGATGCACGAGATCGACGATCCGCTGCTCGCCGAGCGGATGCATGATCTTGAGGATCTGTCGAACCGATTGATCCGGATCGTCGCGGGGCAATTGGGAACGGCAGCGCAGATGGGCCTGCGATCGGACTCGATCCTGATCGCGCGCAATCTGGGGCCGGCCGAGCTGCTCGAATATGATCGGCGGCGGCTGAAAGGCGTGATCCTCCAGGAAGGCTCGCTCACCGCCCATGTCACCATCGTCGCGCGCGCCATGGGCGTGCCGGTGCTCGGCCGCGTCGCCAATATCCGCCGCCTGATCCACGAAGACGACGAACTGCTGCTCGATGTCGAAGAGGGCAGCGTCGATGTCCGCCCCTCGGCGACCATGGTCGAAGCGTTCGAGGCGAAACTTGCCCGGATGCAGCAGAAGCGCGCCGAATATGCCGCGCTGCGCGATGTCGAGCCGGTCAGCAAATGCGGCAAGCGGATCACGGTGATGGTTAATGCCGGGCTGCGCGAGGATGTCGCCGGGCTGGAAATGGCCGGAGCCGACGGCATCGGCCTGTTCCGCACCGAATTCCAGTTTCTCGTTTCCGACACCCTGCCCCGGCGCGAAGCGCAGCAGCGGCTCTACAAGGACGTGCTCGAAGCCGCGGGCAAGAAGCCCGTCATCTTCCGCACGCTCGATATCGGCGGTGACAAGGCGGTGCCCTATCTACGCCAGGAAGCGGGCCAGGAAGAAAATCCGGCGATGGGCTGGCGGGCGCTGCGGCTGGCGCTCGACCGTGAAGGCCTGATGAAGGTGCAGGCGCGCGCGCTGATCGAGGCGGCGGCCGGCAAAGTGCTCAACGTCATGTTCCCGATGGTTTCGGAACCCTGGGAATTCGACGAAGCCCGGGCACTGGTCGAAGCGCAGCGGGTGTGGCTCGAGGATCATCACCACATGCTGCCGAGCGAAATCCGCTATGGCTGCATGCTCGAAGTTCCGGCGCTTGCGGAAATGCTCGACATATTACTGCCGCGGCTCGACTTCCTTTCGATCGGCACCAACGATCTGACGCAATTCCTGTTCGCCGCCGACCGCTCCGACCCGCGTCTTGCCGATCGCTATGACTGGCTGAGCCCCGCAATTCTGCGCTTTCTGCGCCGCGTCGTCATCGCGACGAGCGAGGCTGGCGTTCCAACAACAGTGTGCGGCGAGATGGGCGGACGACCGATCGAGGCGATGGCACTGCTCGGCCTCGGCATCGACCGGCTGTCGATCACGCCCGCGGCCGTCGGTTCGATCAAGGCGATGGTGCGCTCGCTCGATTGCGGCGCGCTGGAAGAGCAGATGGAAGAATGGCTGGCCTACCCGCCCGACGACATGCGCGAGGCGTTGCTCGACTGGGCTGCGCAACGATCAGTCGCAATCGCCTGACGGTCCACGTGCTGCACCGGCGTAGTGCTTGACAGAAACGCGGCGAGGTTGCGAAAGCCTTAGCAGAGGCAGCGCGCCGTAAACCGCGCCGCCCAAGGGGACGCAAATGTCGGAAGAAAGTGGCGAAGACGCCGCATTGTTCGAGACCAAGGTCGGAACACAGCTCCGCGAAGCGCGCGAGAGCCAGGGTATCGCGCTCGATGATATCGCCCGTTCGACCCGCATTCCACTGCGCGCGCTCGAAAATATCGAGGCCAGCAACTACGAAGCGCTCCCCGCGCCCACCTACAGCACCGGCTTCGTTAAATCCTTTGCGCGCGCCGTCGGGCTCGATGCGCAGGAACTGGGCCGGGCGTTTCGCCAGGAGATAGACTATCGCCCGGTCAGCGAAACCGTCGGCGACTATTTCGAACCGACCGATCCCGCGCGCGTACCCCCGCGCAGCCTCGCCTGGATCGCCGCCGCGATCGCGGTGCTGCTGATCGCCGCCTATGCGCTGTGGCGCAGCGGCCTGTTCGGCATGAACGAAGACGATCGCGCGAGGATGGCCGCGGGCACCGACGTTCAGCCGGTCGCAGAAGCCTCGTCCCCCAGCGGCACCGCCGCGCCGGCGGCGCGGGTACCGGCCAATGGCGCTGTGGTGCTGGAAGCAACGGACACCGTCTGGCTGCGGATCGACGAACAGGAAACCGGCGACCGCATCTACGAAGCGGAGATGCAGGCGGGCGATCGCTATGAAATCCCGGCCACGGCGCGCGAGCCCGTGATCCGCACCGGGCGCGCCAATGCCATACGCGTTACGGTCGGCGGGGCGGCTGTGGATCCGCTCGGCCCGCCCGATACGATCATTTCCGGTATCAGCCTGCTGCCTGCCGATCTTGCCAGGCCGAGGCCGCAGCCTGCGCCGCCTACAGCCAACCCGCCCGCCGTGGCGGAATAGCGCGCGGTCGTGCTTCATGTTGCCGACAGGATAGCGGCGCCAAAAGACGCATGTTAGGCATGACCGGAATCGATCGAGGGAGATACGCATGCGCCATCTGCTGATTGCCGCACTATTGACGACGAGCCTTGCAGCGCCTGCCTTGGCGCAGAGCGGCGATGTCGAACGCCGCGTCGACAGGATCGAACGCGAGGTCCGCGCATTGCAACGTCGCATCTTCCCTGGCGGTAGCCCCGAATTCTTCGAGCCCGAAATCCAGCCCGGCGCCCAGGCCGGCCCGGCGGGCAGCCCCGCCGGATCGCCGATCACCGGACTTACCGACCGGGTGAATTCGCTCGAACGCCAGCTCGCCACCTTGACCGGACAGGTTGAGGAAAACAGCTATGAACTGCGTCAGCTGCGGTCGATGGTGGAAGCGCTGCAGGGCCGCGGAACCACGCCCAATATCGCGCCTTCGCTCGAACTCGAAACGCCGGTTCAAGGCGAAACCGTCACCGCGCCCGAGGGCGAAGAGGCGGAAACAACGCTGCCGCCCGATGCGCCGGTCCAGGCCGCGGGTACCGAACCGCCGCTGCCCGACGATCCCGGCGAAGCTTCCTACGTTCGCGGTTATCGCTTGTGGCGCGACGGCCGCTTCGAGGAAGCCCGCGTCCAGCTGCGCAACACGGTCGATCAATTCCCCGGCCACCGCTTCGAAAGCTATGCGCGCAACCTGCTCGGCCGCGCCTATCTCGACGACGCCAAGCCCGCCAACGCGACCGAGATCTTCGTGCGCAACTATCAGGAACTTCCCAATGGCGACCGCGCAGCCGACAGCCTGTTTTTCCTCGGCGTCGCGCTAACCCAGCTCAACTACAACGACCGTGCCTGCCTCGCCTTTGACGAATTGGAAGATGTCTACGGCGAAGGACTGCGCAGCACGATCCGCGAACAGGTTCCCTCGGCGCGCGAAACGGCGGGGTGCCGCTAGCCGCTTCGCAATTCCGCCGATGGGCGGCTAAAGCAGCCCAATGGCCTCATTGCCTGACCGATTCCGTGACGCGCTAGAAGCGCTGACCGGCGCTGCGCCGACGCCTGACATGCGCCTTGGCTTGGCTGTGTCGGGCGGACCGGACAGTCTTGCGCTGCTGCTGCTCGCCCACGAGGCCTGGCCCGGCACTATCGCCGCCGCAACCGTCGATCACGGCTTGCGCCCCGAAGCCGCCGAAGAGGCCGCCCATGTCGCGCGGATTTGCGAAGGGCTGGGCGTGGCGCACGTCATCCTGACTCCGCACGAGCCGATCGCCGGCAATATCCAGTCGGCGGCGCGCGCGACGCGCTACGCGCTGCTCGACGTGTGGAGCGAAGCGGAAGGCCTCGCCTGGGTCGCAACAGCGCATCATGCCGACGACCAGATCGAGACCGTGCTGATGCGCCTGATGCGCGGGAGCGGCATCGACGGTCTCTCCGCCATCCGCCCGGTCAACGGCCAATATGTTCGCCCCCTGCTCACCATGCGCAAACAGGCACTTGTCGATCACGTACGGGCGAAGGGCATCGCGGCAATCGACGATCCGAGCAATGCCGACGACGGTTTCGACCGCGTTCGATTGCGCAAGGCGCTCAGCGACCTGCCCGACTATGATCCGGCGCTCGTCGAGCGGGCGATGGCGGCCGCGCGTGAAGCGGGCGATGCGCTGCAATGGGCTTGCGAGCGGGAAGCCGAAACGCATGTCGAGCGCGATGGCGATGACGCAATTCTCACCCGAACCGACTATCCGCGCGAGCTCCTCCGGCGGATCGTGCTCCATTGTCTCGATTCCATCGATCCGGGCATCACGCCACGCGGACCGGCGCTGGACAGGGTACTCGCGGCGCTTAGGGGCGGCGAAAAGGCGAGGATCGGGAAAATTCTGTGCACGCCGGACAAGCGTGAAAACTGGCGATTTTCTAGGGCTCCCGCACGCCGAACGGGATAGTCAGCCCTGCTCACACGCTATTCATCTTTACCCGTTGATTGTCTTTTCACCGCAAAATCCTATTTTGGCTGCAACTAAAGGGCCAATTGCTATGAATGACGATCGCGATCCGCAAGAAGGCGGCACGAACCCCTGGGTGAAAAGCCTGTTCATCTGGGCCGGCATTCTTGTCGCCCTGATCCTGTTCGTGACCATGTTCGACAGCGGCAGCGCCGCCGCCGACGACACATTGAGCTATACCGAGTTCATGGACCGCGTCGAACAGAGCGAAGTCCAGTCGGTCGAGATCAACGAAACCTTTCTTCAGGGCACGCTGACGGATCAGACGACGTTCCGTACCAACCGCCTGCCCGGCGTTGCGCTGCCCGAAGAAACGCTGCGCGACAACGGTGTCGAGGTCAGCGGTCGCACAGAGGAACGCATGGGCATCTGGGGCTATATCCTCGTCAACCTTCTGCCCTTCGTCCTGATCTTCGGCATCGCCTTTTTCATCATCCGCCAGATGCAAAAAAATGCGGGCTCCGGCGCAATGGGCTTCGGCAAGTCCAAAGCCAAGATGCTGACCGAACGGCAAGGAAAGGTGACCTTCAGCGACGTCGCGGGCATCGACGAAGCGCGCGAAGAGCTGCAGGAGATCGTCGAGTTTCTGAAGGATCCCGGCAAATTTTCCCGCCTCGGTGGCCAGATCCCCAAAGGCGCGCTGCTGGTCGGATCGCCCGGCACCGGCAAGACGCTGCTTGCGCGCGCGATTGCGGGCGAAGCGGGCGTGCCCTTTTTCACCATTTCCGGCTCGGACTTCGTCGAGATGTTCGTCGGTGTCGGCGCAAGCCGCGTCCGCGACATGTTCGAGCAAGCCAAGAAGAACGCGCCCTGCATCGTCTTTATCGACGAAATCGACGCAGTCGGCCGCCATCGCGGCGCCGGCCTCGGCAACGGTAATGACGAACGCGAACAAACCTTGAACCAGCTGCTCGTCGAGATGGACGGCTTCGAGGCGAACGAAGGCATCATCATCATCGCTGCGACCAACCGCCCCGATGTGCTCGATCCGGCGTTGCTGCGCCCGGGCCGTTTCGACCGCCAGGTCGTGGTGCCCAAACCCGATATCGAAGGCCGCGAGAAAATCCTAGACGTCCATATGAAAAAAGTGCCGCTCGCCCCGGATGTGGATCCGCGCACGATTGCCCGCGGCACGCCGGGTTTCTCCGGTGCCGATCTCGCCAACCTCGTCAACGAGGCCGCGCTGCTTGCTGCACGCAAGGGCAAACGCCTGGTTGCGATGGACGAGTTCGAGGAGGCCAAGGACAAGGTCATGATGGGTTCAGAACGGAAATCCATGATCATGACCGAGGACGAAAAGCGCGCGACCGCCTATCACGAAGCTGGCCATGCACTCGTCTCGCTCCACGTCAAAGGCTGCGACCCGCTTCACAAAGTAACGATCATCCCGCGCGGCCGTGCACTGGGCGTGACCTGGAACCTCCCCGATCGCGATCGCTATTCGATGTCGATGGAGCAGATGAAGGCGCGCCTCGCGCTCGCTTTCGGTGGCCGCATCGCCGAACAGCTGATCTATGGCGAGGATGCACTCAACACGGGCGCCGCCAACGACATCCAGCAGGCGACCGACATGGCCCGCGCTATGGTGATGGAATATGGCATGAGCGAGAAGCTCGGCTGGCTGCGCTATCGTGACAATCAGGAAGAAGTGTTTCTCGGCCACAGCGTCGCACGGAACCAGCAGGTCTCCGAAGAAACCTTCAAGGTCATCGATTCCGAAATCCGCCGCCTGATCGAAGAAGCCGAAGGAATTGCCCGCAAGGTGCTGACCGACAATCTCGACGAGTTGCACAAGCTCGCAGGCGCCCTGCTCGAATATGAGACGCTGAGCGGCGAGGAAGCGAAACACGCCATTGCGGGCGAAGATATCGGCCGCAATGACGATCGCGGCAACGCACCGACGCCGCAAACTTCTGGCGGTTCCAGCATTCCGAAAACCACGCCGCGCAAACGGCCCTTCGGTGACGCCGCGCCCGAAGGCGCCTGACTACCGCCACATCCAAGTGATCGAGAGGCCCGCCCCACCCCGGCGGGCCTTTTCTTTTCTGGCCATGCGCTTTAGCCCAGCGCGCCGATGCCAAGCAGCATCACGAAGAAGATCGACGCGGTAACGAAGCAGAAATTGGCGAGCAGCACGGTGCGGATGAGCGCCCCCGGCCGCGACAGGCTGTAGCCATATTTGAGCTGCTTATACATGTGCAGCAGCGGGATGCTCGATACGGCGGCGAAGATCCACCAGCCGCCGAGCCCCAGAAACCCGAGCACCGTCAGCGTAATCGCGAGCAGCGACATGAACGCCAGCGAATAGGTGACGAAGACCGTGTGGTCGTACATGTGGAAACGTCGCGTCCAGAAGAACAGGATCCACACGAACGGCACCGATATCGGGATCAGCAGCCAGGAAAATTTATAGCCGTTCGCCTGCAGCTTGTAGAGCGCAAGGCCCGGGTTTTCGTTGAGTTTCTCGATACCATGGTCGAGGCGCGCCCAGCCTGTTCGTAGGGTTTCGCCATTATCGCCCCGGACGAAGTTCACCCGGCCGAAATTGGTCTCGACGCGCGAAAGGCTATCCAGATTTTCCTGGATGTTGGCGATCCGCGTTTCCGCAATTTCGACCACTTCCGTGGCGGCATCGGCGGGCAGCGCTTCCCGCTCGGCCCGGGCTTCGGCCATCTGGACTTCAAGCTGTTCTCGAGCGGTTACCAGGCCGTAGCGGCCGCCATCTTCGACATCAGTGTTGAGACTGGCGAGCGACACGCCATAGATCGAAAGTATCGCGAACATCAGGAATACGGCGAACAGGAACATGCCGAGCGGCGAGACGAACTTTGCGCGCTCGCCCGTTACGAAGCGGCGCGTCAGCTCGCCCGGGCGGAAGATCAGTAGCGGCAGGGTCCGCCAGAACTTGCCGTCGAGATGGAGCACGCCATGGATCAGGTCATGGCCGATTGCTCCGATCGAGCGGTGAATATGCGCCTTCTGGCCGCACAGATGGCAATGGGTGCCGACAAGAACGGTCGAACAATTGGCGCAGAGCCGTTCGTCTCCGGCCCCGCCCTCGCCATGCGCAGGTTCTACCGCGCGCGCGGCCAATGCGCCGGTTACGGCTTCGCCAATGCCTTCGATGTCATTTTCCATAGGCGGCCCCCGCCCGCTTATTAGCGCGTTTCGCGCCATCGTCGATAGCCGTTCACGCCCCGCATCCGCCATGGTATGGGCGGGTCCATGAACCAGCATAGCCCCATCCCCGATCCCGAAGCGCTGATCGCCGATATCGGACGGCGCGCGCGCAAAGCCGCTGCCGCGCTTGCCCAGACGCCCACCGCTACCAAGGCGGCGGCGCTGGAAGCGGCCGCGCGCGCCTTGCGCGGCTCGGAACAGGCGGTGCTGACAGCCAATAGCCACGACATGGAACGCAGCGCCAAAAACGGCCTCAGTGCAGCGATGCTCGACCGGTTGAGGCTCGACCCGGCGCGAATCGAAGGCATCGCCTCGGCGCTCGAAGCCGTGGCGAAGCTCGACGATCCGGTCGGGCGGCTAATCGACGAAAGCGTGCCGTCAAACGGCCTGAAACTCAGCCGCGTCCGCGTTCCACTGGGCGTCGTCGGGATCATCTATGAAAGCCGGCCCAACGTGACCGCCGATGCCGGCGCGCTCTGCCTGATGGCCGGCAACGCGGCGATCCTGCGCGGCGGCTCCGAAGCCATCGAAACCAATCGCGCGATCCACCAATGCCTCGTCGCGGGTCTCAAGGAAGCAGGCCTTCCCGAGGACGCGATCCAGCTTGTGCCGACCACGGACCGCGCCGCCGTCGGCGCGATGCTGCGCGCAAGCGGGCTGATCGACATCATCGTGCCGCGCGGTGGCAAGGGGCTGGTTGCCCGGGTGCAGGAAGAGGCGCGCATCCCGGTGCTCGCCCATCTCGACGGCATCTGCCACACTTACGTCCATTCCGCCGCTGATCCGGAAATGGCGAAAGCCATTGCTGTCAACGCCAAGATGCGGCGCACGGGCATTTGCGGCGCGATGGAGACATTGCTGATCGACAAGAGCTTTGCCGATCCTTCTCCGGTCATCGGCGCGCTGATCGAAGCCGGTTGCGAAGTGCGCGGCGATACGACCGTCCAGGCGCGCGACGAGCGCGTCGCGGCGGCGAACGAGGAAGACTGGAACACCGAATATCTGGAGCCGATCCTCTCAATCGCCATTGTCGACGGTATGGACGCCGCAATCGATCATATCGCGACCCATGGTTCGGGCCACACCGACGCCATCATTACCGACGATGCGGACGCCGCGGCGGAATTCCTGAACCGCGTCGACAGCGCTATCGTCATGCACAATGCCTCGAGTCAGTTCGCGGATGGCGGTGAATTCGGTCTCGGCGCCGAGATCGGTATCGCCACAGGCAGGCTCCACGCGCGCGGCCCGGTCGCACTCGAAGGGCTCACCACCTATAAATGGATCGCGCGCGGCAACGGCACGATCCGCCCCTAACTAAAAAAAGGCACTCTTTCCAATGCGCTATAACAAACTCGGCACGACCGGCCTTTACGTTTCCGAGCTCTGCCTCGGCACGATGACTTTTGGCGGCAAGGGCCTGTTCAAGGTTGTCGGCCAGGTGCCGCAGGACGAGGCCGACGAGTTGGTGAAGACCGCCATTGATGGCGGAATCAACTTCCTCGATACGGCCAATGTCTATTCCGAAGGCATGTCGGAGGAGATTACCGGACAGGCGCTCAAGAATCTCGGCATCAAGCGCAGCGACGTGGTTGTCGCGACCAAGGTGCTCGGGCCCATGGGCGAGGGCCCCAACGACAAGGGCCTGTCGCGCTATCACATCATGAACCAGGCCGAAGCGAGCCTCGAGCGCCTGCAGACCGATCATATCGATCTTTACCAGATCCACGGCTGGGACCCCGCCACACCGATGGAGGAAACGCTGCGCGCCTTCGAGGATCTCGTTTCCTCCGGCATGGTCCGCTATATCGGCGTATCGAACTGGGCGGCCTGGCAAATCGCCAAGGCGCTCGGCATCGCGGCAACGAACGGCTATTCGCGCTTCGAAACCGTCCAGGCCTATTACACGATCGCCGGGCGCGATCTGGAACGCGAAATCGTGCCGATGATGCAGTCCGAAGGGCTCGGCCTGCTCGTCTGGAGCCCGCTCGCCGGCGGCCTCCTTTCAGGCAAATATTCGCGCGAGGACGAAGCGAGCACCGACGGCCGCCGCGCGAGTTTCGACTTTCCCCCGGTCGACCGCGACCGCGCCTATGACGCCATCGACGTCATGCGCGAAATCGCCGGCGCCCATGACGCGACAATACCCCAGATCGCGATCGCCTGGCTGTTGAAGCAGGACGTGACGACAAGCGTGATCATCGGTGCCAAGCGCAAGGACCAGCTGGACGATAATCTCGGCGCGTGCGGTGTCGCGCTGACCGACGCGGACATGGAAAAGCTCGACGCGGTCAGCCAGTTGCCGAAGGAATATCCCGGCTGGATGTTCGAACGGCAAGGCAGCTACCGGGATCCCAACGCGTAACGCCCGTGAAGCAAACCGGCCTTCTTGGTGGCTCTTTCAATCCCGCCCATGGCGGGCACCGCGCGATCAGCCTGTTCGCGATGGATGCGCTGGGGTTGGATGAAATCTGGTGGCTGGTATCTCCCGGAAACCCCTTGAAAGACAGCGCAAAGGATATGGCGCCGCTCTCCGCCCGGCTCGCCTCCGCCCGCAAGCAGGCGCGCCGTTCGCGCATCCGGCCAACCGCGATCGAGCGCGAATTCGGGACCCGCTATACGGTCAACACATTGGAAAATCTGATCCGGCGCTATCCCAAGCGGCAGTTCATCTGGATCATGGGCGCTGACAACCTCGCCCAGTTCCATCGCTGGAAATCGTGGCGCCGAATAGCCCGGCATATTGTGATTGCCGTGATTGCCCGCCCCGGCTATGATGATGATGCCTTGGCCGCTCCGGCCATGGCTTGGCTGCGGCGCTTCGTCCGGCCCGTAAGCCAGTCGCGTAACTGGACGGATTGGAGACCGCCGGCGCTCGTGCTCTTGCGCTTTCGACCCGATCCTCGCTCCGCTACTCGCCTGCGGCGCGATAACCCGTCTTGGCATCTTGCATTTCATTCAACAGCCTCGCGCGACCCTGTCACGCGAAGGCGCATCCCATAGGAGACATCTTGCCCGCTTCATCTGCTGCGACGCTCAAGAGTTCCGAGGTCATGTCGGCCGAAGACCTTCACCAGCTCATTTTGCAGTCCCTGGATGACGATCAGGCGCAGGACGTGACCTCGATCCCGCTCGCCGGTAAGTCGTCGATCGGCGATTACATGGTCATCGCCAGCGGCCGTTCGACCCGTCATGTCGCCGCCGTCGCCGAAAAGCTCGCCGAACGCATCAAGGCCGAAACCGGCCATCCGGTGCGGATCGAGGGGCTGCCGACAGCCGACTGGGTACTGCTCGACGCCGGTGACGTGATCGTCCACCTCTTCCGGCCGGAAGTTCGCAGCTTCTACAATCTGGAGCGCATGTGGGGTTTCGGCGAAGTGGCCGAAGCCGCCGATAGCTGAGCCTTTCGCTCCACATCGTCGCCCGCGGCAAGATCGGCCGCGGGCCCGAGGCGGAACTCGTCGATCGCTATATCGAACGGATCGGCTGGCCCGTGACCCTCACCGAATTACCGGACAGCGGCGGTAAGACGCCGCCCACCCCGCCATCCACCAAAACCATCGCACTTGACGAGAAGGGCAAACAGTTCGGCTCGGTTGAACTCGCCCGGCAAATCGAACATTGGCGCGACGACGGGGCGCGCGAAATCCGCTTCCTGATCGGCGCCGCCGATGGATTGACGGACGAGGAACGAAGCGGCGCCGACCTGCTTCTTGCCTTCGGCAAGGCGACCTGGCCGCATTTGATGGCCCGCGCGATGCTCGCCGAGCAATTGTGGCGCGCAAGCTCGATCCTTGCCAATCACCCCTATCATCGCGAAGGATAGCGCCATGTGGGTGCGCCTCCTTGCCATGACCGCGCTGTTTTCGATGGCGCTCGCGCCGTTCGCCCTCGCCCAGCAACCCTCGCTCGTCGCAGCCAGCGCGAGCGAGGGCGAGGCCCTGCAGGAAGCGCTGCGCCAGCGCGCCATCGCCCGCAGCCGGGCCGAGCAATTCCAGACCCAGGCCGACGAAGCCGAGAGCGAGGCCGAACGCGCTGCCGCCGCGCAGGCCGCCGCGGCTGCGGAAGTGCAAGCCGCCGAGGCGGATTTGAGCGCCGCGCAAAGCCGCATCCGGCTGATTGAGGAATTGCGCCGCGAACAGCGCGCCCGGCTCGCCGAACGGCAGGGAGCGATCATCGGCTTCACCGCCGCGCTCCAGACTATGGCCCGCCGCCCACCGGGCCTTGCGCTCGTGCAGCCGGGCAGTATCCGCGATATCGTCCATGTCCGCTCGCTGTTCGCAACGACGCTGCCCGTCGTCCGTCAGCGCACCGAAGGGCTGCGCGCCGAAGTCGCCCGCGGTGCCAATCTGCGCCTCCAGGCCGACCGCGCCGTCGCCGTGCTCGAACAGCGCCAGGGCGATCTTGAGGGACGGCGAACCCGGCTTGCCACACTCGAACGCACATCGCGCCAACAGGCCGAACGGCTGGCAGGAGCGGCGATGATGGAAACAGACCGGGTGCTGGCGCTCGGCGAGGACGCCCATGATATCCGCCAGCTGATGAGCGAGCTCGACCGCCAGTCCGAGGTTCGCGACGACCTGATCGATCTGCCGGGCCCCCGCCTCAGGCCCCGCCAGCCAGGCGAGGCCGGCGCGCCGCGGCAACAGGCATCCCGGCCCCGTTCGCGCCAGCGCCCGCCCTATCGCCTGCCAGTAATGGGCGAAGTCGTCGAAGGCCTGGGCGAGATTTCCGATGCCGGCGTCCGCTCTCGCGGCCTCACCATCGCTACCCAGCCCGGCGCGCAAGTCATCGCGCCGACGGCGGGCCGGGTGAGCTATGCCGGGGATTTTCGCGGCTATGGCCGAATCGTGATTATCGATCACAGCGGCGGCTGGACGACCTTGATCACCGATCTCGCGGCGATCAGCGTCCGCGTCGGCGATGTAGTGCGGCAGGGCTCCCCGATCGGCCGTGCGGGCGATGAACGCCCGACGATCAGCGTCGAATTGCGCCGGGACGGGCGTCCGGTAGATATTTCCTCGCTTGTAAGCCGAGGTTAAGCCGCTGGTGGCATAGTATCGTACGTTGGCAGCATAGGCTTTGCCCTGCCCCCAAAAAGAGCTATTTAGCCGCGATCAGTTGAGAGAGTAGAGCCATGGCAAGACCGTTTATCAGCGCATTGGGCGTCGTCAGCACGCTGGCGCTCATTCCCGCCTTTACCGCGACCCTCGCGGCCGTCGATGTCGATACCTATCGCGAACTCGACCAGTTCATGGACGTGTTCGAGCGAGTGCGCGCCGAATATGTCGATGAAGTCAGCGACGAAGAACTGATGCGCGGCGCCATCAACGGCATGCTCACCAGCCTCGATCCGCACAGCTCCTTCCTTGACGAAACCGGGTTCGAACGACTGAACACGCAAAGCCAGGGCGAATATGGCGGGCTGGGCCTCACCGTTGTCATGGAAGATGGCGCGGTAAAGGTCATCGCACCGTTCGAGGGCACACCGGCAGACCGGGCCGGCATTCGGGCCGGCGACTATATCACCCATCTCGACGGGGAACTGATCTTCGGCGGCACCCTCGACGAAGCGGTCGAAGAGATGCGCGGCGAGCCCGGCACCTCGATCGAGGTCCGCGTCGTCCGCCCGGGCGCCGACGAACCGCTCAACTTCACCCTCGTCCGCGAAGTCATCGAACTGCACGCCGTCACCTCGACGGTCGAAGACCGGGTCGGCATCATCAACATCAACACCTTCAGCCGCAACACGGCGGACGAAGTGCGCGCGGCAATCGCATCGATCAACCAGGAAACCGGCAACCGGACGCTCGGCTATGTCATTGATTTGCGCTCGAACCCGGGCGGACTCCTCGCCCAGGCAATCGCCGTGTCGGACCTGTTCCTCGAACGCGGCGAAGTGGTTTCGCAGCGCGGACGCCACAGCTCCGATATCGAACGCTATTATGCGCGGCCCGGCGACGACACCAACGGCGCGCCGCTGGTTGTGCTCGTCGATGCCGGCTCCGCTTCGGCATCCGAGATCGTCGCCGGCGCGCTGCAGGATCATCGCCGCGCGCTGGTGATCGGCGAGCGGACTTTCGGAAAGGGTTCGGTCCAGACGATCCTGCCGCTGACCCAGGACACCGCCCTCAGGCTCACCACGGCGCGCTATTATACGCCGTCGGGCCATTCGGTGCAGGAAGGCGGCATCGAGCCCGATATCGCGGTGCCCCAGCTCAGCAATGCCGACTGGCGGAATGCCCCGCGCTTCCGCGAGGCCGATCTCCGGCGCCATCTGATCAACGAGGCGGATGTCCAGGAAGACGTGATCGAGGAAGACCTGCGCGATGATCCGCGCTTTGCGGCCACGCCCGAGGAACTGGAAGAACAGGGTATTGCCGACTTCCAGCTCCACTATGCAGTGGAGACGATCTCCCGGCTTTCGCGGCAGCCCCGCACCGCCATCGCCTCCGCACCGCGCCGCAACAACTAGCGCCAAGGGGTCCTGCATCTTCCGATGACGCCCGCCGCGCTCGCCCGCACGCTTGCCCTAGCCACGCCCGTGGCGCTGCTCGCGGGCGCGCTGGGCTCGCAATATATTGGCGGACTCTATCCGTGCGAGATGTGCCATTGGCAACGCTGGCCGCATTATGCAGCCGTGCCGCTCGCCCTTCTCGCGATTATCCTGCGCGCCCAGCCGGCCGGAAAGATCATGCTCTGGCTCGCCGCACTCGCAATCTTCGCGAGCGGCGCGGTCGGCATCTTCCATGCCGGCGTAGAATATGACCTTTGGGAAGGACTGACGACCTGCGCGACGACCGGCGGCGGCGATTTCATGACCGACATTCTTGCCGCGCCGATCATCTCCTGCGACCAGCCCCAATGGATGCTGCTGGGTATCTCCCTTGCCGGATTCAACGCGATTATTTCAATCGGCGCTGCTATGGTCATCGGATGGCTGACGACCCGCAAAACGTGAACCCTCCGGGTGCCCCCCGGCCCGATACCGAATCGATGATCCGGGTGGACCAAGCCGGCGAATATGGCGCAACGCGCATCTATGCGGGGCAGCTCGCGGTGCTGGGCGACCGCCATCCAGCCTCGCGCTCGATCGCGCGCATGGCCGAACAGGAGCGCCGCCACCGCGAACGGTTCGACGAACTGACCGTGGAACGCGGCGTCCGCCCGACCCTGCTCCAACCCTTCTGGAATCGCGCCGGTTTTGCGCTCGGCGCGGCATCGGCGCTGCTCGGCCCACGGGCAGCGATGGCCTGTACCGCGGCAATCGAGACCGAAATCGGCAGGCACTATGCCGAACAGCTGGACGAATTGGGCGAATCGGACCCCGAGCTCAGCGAAATGATCGCCGAATTTCAGGCCGAAGAAATCGAACACCGGGAAACCGCGATAGCCGAGGGAGCAGAGGAAACTCCCGGATATCCGTTCTTTTCAGGCGCTATACGCCTTGGTTGCCGGCTCGCCATTGCCGCCGCCAAGCGGATTTGACCGGTTGGCGGCAATTCAGGCACGGGCAATATTGAAAAGGCCATCTTGCAGGAACGCTTCGATTGGCTGTAGCGTTGAGGCTGCGAAAGAGAGGATGAGTATGATGCGTTTGCTGGGAATATCGGCGCTGGCTGTTGCCGCAGCTGCCCTCCCGTCCGCGCCCGCCGCGGCGCAGAACAATGTTCGCATGCAGATCGTCTATGGCGACGAAGAATGTTCGAGCAGCAATGGCGAGATTATCGTCGTCTGCGTGCGCCGCGACGAAAGCGAACGCTATCGTATCCCGCCCGAGTTGCGCGATACGCGCGACCTTGCAGCCAATGAAAGCTGGCTCTCCCGCTCGCAAAGCGTGGAATATGTCGGCCGCGGCGGCACGATGAGCTGCTCTCCTGTCGGCCCCGGCGGCTTTACCGGCTGCACCCAGCAACTGCTGACGGCGGCGCGCGCCGAACGCGGGGCCCTGCTCGAATTCTAGCTATTTCGGGAGCCAAACCGGCCTCTCCTTCGTTCTGTGCCTGTCTCCAAACGGAAAGGACAGGATATGAGCGACACTATCTACAAGATCACCGAGGTCGTCGGCACATCGAGCACGAGCATCGAAGACGCCGTTAGCGGCGCCGTCGAGCGTGCGGCAAAAACCGTTCACGATATCGGATGGTTCGAGGTCACCGACACCCGCGGCCATGTCGAGAACGGCAAGGTCGCCCATTATCAGGTGACGCTCAGAATCGGCTTCCGCCTGCAGGATTGACGCTCCCATCCTCGCGCCAAGAAATTCTGGACGGGCTGCAACCGGAGCCCGGCTTGCGCGTTTATGGGAGAGACAAATCGAAAGGAACCCATTGATGGGAGACGAAAAAATCTTCGCGCGGCTCAAGGAAGATCACGACAAGCATCGCACGCTTCTCGACCAGATCGACAAGACGCATGGCGAGAGCGACGGGCGCAAGGAACTGTTTTCGCGCTTCAAGACCGAAGTGACGGCCCATGCCGCCGCAGAGGAAGAAACGCTCTACGCGACGATGCTGGAAAAGCCCGATCTGCGCGGCGATGCGCAGCATTCTGTCGCCGAGCATAAGGAGATCGAGGATCACCTGGAAGAACTCGACGAGATGGATTTCTCCTCCGCGGGCTGGCTCACGCGTTTCCGCACGATGAAGGACAGCTACCTCCATCATATCGACGAGGAAGAGGACGAAATGTTCGTCCACGCCGCCAAGGATCTTTCGAAGGCGACCGAGGAGAAGCTCGCCGCGAAGTTCGAGCGTCGCAAACCCGACGAGCTCGAACGCGCCGGATAGGGCCTGCCAACTTGCCTCTTGTGGGGCGAAGCCCAACCGCTAGTCTCTCGTCCCGAGAGGGGACGATGAGATGAGCGTTAGCGAAGCCAATGAAGCGGTCGCCGTCATGGAAGAACCCGTCGGCGACCGCGCCTTTCTGGGCCATCCCAAGGGCCTGGGCTATCTTGCCTTTACCGAAGCCTGGGAGCGTTTTTCCTTCTACGGGATGCAGGCGCTGCTCGTTCTTTACATGGTCAACTACCTGCTGCTCGACGGGCGCGAGGAGGGCGTGCTGCTGTTCGAGCCGTTCAGCCGGCTCTATGGCGGCATCGAGGGCCAGGCGCTCGCTTCGGCGGTCTTCGGCACCTATGCCGCGTCGGTCTATCTGACACCGATCCTCGGCGGCTGGCTCGCGGACCGGATACTCGGCAAGCGCCGCACGGTATTGCTCGGCGCCGTCACGATGGCGCTTGGCCATTTCCTCATGGCTTTCGAAGCCAGCTTCCTCTTCGCGCTGCTTTGCCTCGTCCTCGGATCGGGCATGTTCAAGGGCAATATCGCCAGCCAGGTAGGATCGCTCTACAAGCCCGATGACCTCAGGCGCGCCGACGCCTTCCAGATCTTCTATCTCGGCATCAATGCGGGCGTTATCGCCTCTCCCTTCATTGTCGGCACGCTTGGCGAAAAGGTTGGCTGGCACTGGGGCTTCGGCGCCGCCGGCATCGGCATGCTGATCGGCCTCGGCATCTATGTCGCCGGTCAGAAATATCTGCCAAAGGAGCATTTCGAGCCGCAGGGCGCGCGCGGCAAGGCCGAAAAACCGCCCAAATTGCAACGCAGCGACTGGCCGGCACTGATCGCACTGGTGCTCCTCATCCCGGTCATGGCAATCGCGATCGTACCCAACAACCAGATCTTCAACGCCTATCTCGTCTGGGGCGACCAGCAGTTCGATCTCAACTTCTTCGGCACACGATTGCCGACGACCTGGCTGATCACGCTCGATGCGATCGTATCGGTCAGCTTCCTCGTGCTCGTCGCGCTGTTCTACCGCTGGTATGGCAAGCATTGGCGCGAGCCCGACGAGATCACCAAGATCATCATCGGTTCGGTATTCTCCATCGGCGGTATGCTCTGCCTGTTCATGGCCGCCTCGACGCAAGCGCCGGGTGAGAAAATCGGCATGTTCTGGCCCGTTGCCTTCCATATCGTGAACTCGATCGGCTTCGCGCACATGCTGCCGATCAGCCTCGCACTGTTCGCGAAACTCGCACCGAAGGCGATCAACGCGACCGTGATCGGCCTCTACTACATGGCATTCTTCATCGGCAACTCGCTCGTTGGCTGGTTCGGCGGCTGGTACGAAACGATGCCGACGACAAGCTTCTGGCTGATGCATGCCGGCTTTGCCTTGACGGCCGGATTCTGTTTTGTACTGTTCAAGTTATCAGCCGGACGAATACTAGCTGGTAACGATCCGAACAAGCCGGCACAGGCATCTGCTTGATATCTGGGAGATGGATCCATGCGTTCCCTTTGCCTGCTGCTATTCGCGGCGCTCCTGCCTGCCAGCGCGATAATGGCCCAAGACGCAGCCGCTGAAGCGGTTCCACCGCTGATCATCGCGCATCGCGGCGCGTCCGCCGACCGGCCCGAACACACGCTCGAAGCCTATCAGCTCGCGATCGACCAGGGCGCCGACTATATCGAGCCGGACCTCGTCCTGACGAGCGATGGCGTTTTCGTCGCCCGGCACGAACACGAGATTTCGGGAACGACCGATATCGCCGACCATTCCGAATTTGCAGACCGGCGCACGACCAAGACCTATAACGGCGAAGAGGTGACCGGCTGGTTCACCGAGGATTTCACCCTGGCCGAACTGCGTACGCTGCACGCCCGCGAACCGCTGACGGAGCTACGGCCCGCCAGCGCCGCATATGACGGGCAACTCGGTATTGTGACGCTGGAGGAAATCATCGCGCTCGTGCAGCGGCAGAACCGGACGGTCGGTCTCATGCCGGAACTCAAGCATCCAAGCTATTACCGGTCGATCGGGATGCCGATGGAAGAAGCATTTATCGAGCAACTGGCTGCTGCGGGATATGAGTCCGACGACGATCCGATCTTCATCCAGGCATTCGAAATCGCACCGCTCATCCGGCTCAACACGCTCACCGATATTCGTCTGGTACAGCTCGTCGGTGGCCCCGGAGGGCCCTCGGACTCCCAGGATACAACCTATGCGCATATGGTGTCGCCGGCCGGGCTTGCCGAGATCTCCGCCTATGCCGACGCTCTTGGCCCGCCCAAAAGTCGCGTCATTCCGCGCACCGAGGACGATGCGCTCGGCGAACCGACAAGCCTGGTCGCGGACGCCCATGCGGCGGGCCTGCTCGTCATTCCCTGGAGCTTCCGGCCGGAGAACCATTTCCTCCCGGCCAATCTGCGCGTTGGCGACGATCCGCGGGCCGACGGCCAGTCGGCCGAGGAAATCATGCTGTTCTTCCGGGCCGGCGTCGACGGGATCTTTGCCGACGATCCCGAAGAGGGCGTCTATGCCCGCTATCTGCGCGAACGCCCGCAACTGATGCGCGAACTTGCCCGTGAAGCGGAAGAGAATGGCGAGAACTGACGCCTAGAAGCGGAACTCGACGCCGCCGAGGATCGTCTGCGGCTTGCCCGGCCGCAACCCCGCCGGGCGGCGCGCGACAGCGTAGGTCTCGTCGAACAGATTGTCGACGCGGGCGAAAAGACCGATTTGATCGGTAATCGCCACGCGACCCGCCAGATCGAACACCCAGCGGCTGGGCACGCGCTCCATCGCGGGGATCGCCCCCTGCCCCGCTTCGGTACGGATCGCGCTGACATAATTGCCGCCGATCGTCAGCGAGAAGAGGTCGCTGGCGATGCCCGCCGAAAGATAGAACTGATGCTCTGAGATATAGGGCAGCTCGTCGCCCGAAACGACCGTGTCGAAGAAATCGGAATCGAAGCTCTGTTGAAATTCGGCATCGGTATAGGTGTAGACCGCGCGCACCGGGATACGGAGCGTCTCGCCCAGCGGGAAGGCGCCCGCGACCACGGCTTCGAGGCCCAGCACATTCACTTCGCCGCCGTTGAACTGATCGCCGACATCGCCGGCCGTACAGCCGGTCGCGTTCGTGCAATCGCCGAGCAGGTTCGAATAGTCGTTGAAAAAGGCGATGGCCGAGGCTTCCCAGCCGCTCCGCGCGAAGCGGATGCCCGCCTCGTAGTTCCAGCTTTTTTCGGGATCCGCATCCGAACCCGGGCCGGGCGGGGAGAAACCGCGGCTGACGCTGGCGAGCAGCAACAGGCCCTCGTCCAGCTCATAGGTCGCGCCGAGCGCCGGCAGCACTTCCTCGACGAAATTGCGCCGGACGCGGGTCGGCCCGGTGCTACGCGACGGATCGGTTCCCGAATAGTCGATCCGGGTCAGTTGGACGCCCTCGTAACGGAGGCCCGGCGTCACCGTCAGCGCACCGGCCTCGATCGTGTTCTGGATGTAGAAGGCAAAAGCCTGGGCCTGCGCCTCGCGATTGGCGTTGGAACCGATCGGATCGACCGAGGTCGGCATAAGCTGGCCGCCGAGCATCTGGAAGCGCTCGTAATTTTGGAGTCGGTCTTCCTCGTCCTCGTGATAGCGGGCGGAAATCGTGAGCGTATTCAGAACGGAGCCGACCTCCCAAGGCAGCGTCATCGCCGACTGGATGCCGAAGGAATAATATTCGCGGTTGTTGTTGCGCAACCGAAGCGCGCCGGGTGCGCTGTCCGCCTCGCCGCGCAGGATCGCCAGGCCGAGATCGCTCGACGGTGTCCCGGGATTGGCGAAGAAGCTGTTCGGGCTGACGAAACCGTTGCCGTCGCCGATATCGAGATTTTCGAGCTTGAACCAGTTGCGCGCGAATTCGTTGTAATACGCCATCGTCACGATCTCGGCGCGGCCCGCCTCGATCGTATGGGTGAGCTGATACTGGTAATGATCGGATGCGAAATTGTCGGCCGCGCTCGCCGCGTAGCGGCGAAATGGCGTCGCCGCGAAATCGGCGTCGGACAGGCCGAGATAGGTCTCGTTCGCCTCGCGGTTCGAATGCTGGAACTTGAATTCGAGGCTCATCGGCGTCGCGACGTTTTCGGATGTCTGCCAGCGGAGGCGCGCGACATAATCCTCGACCTCGAAGCCCGTGTCGCCGCCGCCGTCGAGCCGCTTGAAGCCGTCGCTGCCCGACTGATAGGTTTCGAGCAGGGCCGAGAAGCTGCCGGCGGTGCCCCCCGCCCAGCCATGGACGATATAATTGTCGTCCTCGCCATATTGGGCGGAGAGATAGCCGGCATAGGGCGCGTCGGGGATCTGGGTCGACCGGAGGTTCAGGGCGCCGCTGATCGTGCGGGGACCATAGCGTACGGCTTGCGCGCCCTTGACGATCTCCACCGACTGCATGCGGCCGATCTGCGGGAAGTAATAGGCGGCGGGCGCGGCATAGGGTGCCGGCGCGATGAGCACGCCGTCTTCCATCAGGGTGATGTTCGAAGACCGCTCGACCGAAGTGCCGCGCAGGCCGATATTCGGGAACAGGCCCGATCCGTCCTCTTCCTGCAGGTTGACCCCGGGCGCTTGGCGCAGGATGCGGTTGGCGTCGCCATAATCGAAAATGCCGAGCGTCTCTTCGCCGAGCACCGTCGCGGAGCCCGGAATTTCGAACGGTTCGTAGCGGTTGCCGATAACGACGATCGACTGGATCGTCGAGGGGTTGCCTTGGGCCGCTTCGAAGGCGGCCGCGGCGCTACCGGCGACGGCGGTGCCGCCGCTCGGCCTTGTCTGGGCATGGGACGGCGCGGCCAGTGCCGCGGAAAGGGCAAGAATCGAAATAGCAATACGCACGGATATTTCCTGACTGAAAATGTATTTTTTGGTCAGGAACGGCTAGCTATATTGCGAATGCCTTTCAATAACAAATTGCTTGCGAGCGAATGTCATTATCGTTTTGCGCTAAAATGTGGCCTCAGCGCAATCCGAGACTCCGGCCGGGATAGAGAGAAACAGCCTATTCGGCCGCGATCAGTGTTTCGGCTGTACCAAGGTCGACCGAGACGAGGCGGCTGACGCCGCGCTCGACCATCGTCACGCCGTAAAGCCGGTCCATGCGCGACATCGTCACCGCATTATGGGTGACGATCAGATAGCGGGTGTCGGTTTCGCTGCTCATCTTGTCGAGAAGCTCGCAAAAGCGTTCGATATTCGCATCGTCGAGCGGCGCATCGACTTCGTCGAGCACGCAGATCGGCGCGGGATTGGTGAGGAACAGCGCGAAGATCAGCGCAACCGCCGTCAGCGCCTGTTCGCCGCCCGAAAGCAGGGTGAGCGAGGCAAGCTTCTTGCCCGGCGGCTGCGCCATGATCTCAAGCCCCGCCTCCAGCGGGTCGTCCGAATCGATGAGCGCAAGATGCGCCCGGCCGCCCTGAAACAGGGTGTCGAACAGCCGCCGGAAATGCTTGTCGACTTCTTCGAAGGCGGCGAGCAGGCGGGCGCGCCCTTCGCGGTTGAGATTGCCGATTGAGCCGCGCAGGCGGTTGATTGCCTGACCCAGCTCTTCGCGCTCCGCCATGGAGTGTTCGCGCTCATTCTCCAGTTCTTCAAGCTCGCTCTCGGCGACCAGATTAACCGGGCCGATACGCTCGCGGTCGGCCTTCAGCTTGTCGAGCTGGAAGGATTCGCGCTCGGCCTCCTCGACCTCTTCGGTATCGAATTCGAATTTCGCGGCGAGCCCGTCGGGCCGCGCCGAAAAACGTTCGCTCGCCACCCGCTCGAATTCGCGGCGGCGGCTTTCGGCATTTTCGAACCGGGCTTGCGCCCCGGCACGCATTTCACGGGCTTCAGAAAGCGCCTCAACTGCTTCGGTCGCCAGCTTTTCAGTTTCCGCGACGCGTTCCTCGCCGGTGCGTTCCGCAGCGCGCGCTTCCTCGGCGGCGGCGTTCGCCGCCTCGCACTGGGCCTGGAGCCCCGTGATCTTCGTTTCCAGTTCCTCGGGAGCATTGGCCAACGATTCGGCTTCGGTTTCCGCTTCAGCCGCGCGCTTGGTCATTTCCTGGACGCGTTTGGCGGCCTCGCCGGCGCGGCTCTTCCAGCTCGCCGCTTCCGCCCGCGCGGCATCGAAACGCGCCTTGTCGGCATCGATCGACTGGGCGATCGTCGCGGCCTCGGCGCGCGCTTCGGCGAGCACCATCCGCGCCGCCTCGCTCGCACCCTTGAGCCTCTCGACCGACTGATCTGTTTCGCTGTGATCGGGCAGGCTGGCGATCGCCGATTCCGCGGCTTCGAGCGCAGCTTTCGCATCCTCCAGCTCTTCGCGCGCCCGGCCGCGCCGTTCCGCGAGCCCGCTCTGATGGCTGGCTAGGCGTTCGATCGCCGCCCGGGCCGCATCTTCCTCGCGCAGCGCGGTTCGCGCCACATTCTCCGCTTCGCCAAGGGCCGCACGTGAATCTTCCAGGCTCGTGCGCGCCTCGGTCAGCGCCGCGGTCGCCGCAGCGGCCCGCGCGGCGGCACTTTCTACCGCTTCGCGCGCGTCGGGCAATGCCGCGCCGATTTCTTCGAGCCGGTTGACGCGGATCAGCCGCTCGGCCGCCGCCGCGCCGTCTTCTTCGGACAGATAGCCGTCCCAACGCCGCAAGCGGCCGTCCCGGGTCACCAGCCGCTGGCCGACCGCGAGCACGGACGACCCGTCGTCCTCCTCGACCACCCCGATCTGCGACAGACGGCGCAACAATTGCGATGGCGCAGAAACATGGTCGGCGAGACATTCGGCCCCCGGGGGCAATTGGGGATCCGCCGTTTCCCTGGCAGAGCCCGACCAGCGCCGCGTACCGCTCTCTCCTAGCCCGGCGTCGAGATCTTCGCCCAGCGCGGCGGCGAGCGCCGCCTCATAACCGGATTCGGCCTTTATATGGGCGAGCGCCTTGTCTTCGGCCTCGCTCTCGATCGTTTTCGCCAGCGCCCGGACTTCGGATTCAAGCGCCGACAGTGCCGCACGCGAACCGGCGGTATCGCTTTCGGCCTGATCGCGCGCGGACGCCGCTTCCTCGCGGCTCGCTTCGGCGGTCTCAATGGCTGCGGCAAGCTCGGTCAGCCAGGTCTCGGCCGCTTCGCGTTTTGCTTCGGCGTCGCGAAAAGCCGTTTCGAGCGGTTCGACAGCGCCAAGCTCGGCCATTTCGGCAGCTACCCGCTCGACCTCGCCCTCGGCGCGTTCCAGCCGGTGGCGTGCGCTCTCTGCATTCGCCTGCGCGACCCGCGAATCGGCCTGTTGCGAGGCCTGCGCCGCCAGCGCCCGCGCCACCGCGAGCTCGGCGTCGCGCGAAACGGTCTCCGCTTCGGCAAGCGCGCCTTCGGCTTCGGCCCGGCGCAGATCGGTGCCCTCGAGCCGCTTGGCGATTTCCTGTTCTTCGGCTTCGAGCCGTTCGAGCGCCGCCGCCGCGTCGCTCGCCAGCGCGTTTTCACGGCTGCGGTCGCGCGCGAGATTTTCCCGCTGGCTGACCAGTTCGCCGATCCGGCGTTCGATTGCCGAGCGTTCCTGCTTCAGCGCCGCCAGTTCATGACCGAGCGAGGCTGCCTTGGCGCGCGCCTCTTCCGCCGCGTTGCGCTGTTCGGCAAGCGTGCGGGCAGCCTCGGCCTGATGGACGGCTGCGGCCCGCTGTCTTTCGCTTTCCCCGGCAACCCGCGCCTCGGCGGCTTCGGCTTCGGCCTTGGCCTTTTCGGCCGCTGCCGCCGCGTCACGCCAGCGCGCAAAGACGAGGCGCGCCTCACCGATTTCGATCTGCTCGCTGAGTTGGCGATAGCGCCGGGCCTGGCTGGCCTGCCGCTTCAGCACGCGGACGCGCTGCTCCATATCGGCGAGCAGGTCGTCAAGCCGGGAAAGGTTGGTTTCGGCCGCGCGCAGCTTCTGTTCGGCATCCTTGCGGCGTACGTGAAGTCCGGCGATACCGGCGGCCTCTTCCAGCATCTGCCGCCGCTCGGCGGGCTTGGCGGAGACCACCGCGCCGATCTTGCCCTGGCTGACGAGCGCCGGCGAATGGGCGCCGGTCGCGGCATCGGCGAACAGCAGCGCCACATCCTTGGCGCGCACGTCCCGCCCGTTGACGCGATAGGCGGAACCCGCGCCACGCTCGATCCGGCGGACGACCTCGACTTCACTCTCGAGCGGAATAGTGCTGCCGTCGGGCTGGTCCCCTTCCTGGCGCTCGGCGAGAATCGAGACCTCGGCGAAATCGCGTGCCGGGCGGGCATCGGTGCCGGCGAAGATCACGTCTTCCATGCCGCCGCCGCGCATCGATTTGGGCGAGCTTTCGCCCATCGTCCAGCGCAGCGCCTCCAGCAAGTTGGATTTGCCGCAGCCATTGGGGCCGACAATGCCGGTAAGGCCCTGCTCGATCCTCAGCTCGGTCGGATCGACGAAGCTTTTGAATCCCGCAAGTTTGAGCCGTTTCAGGCGCATCGGAGACTATCCCCGGTTGTCACAGCGTATGTCGCCCCGATTTCACGCAAGCTACTGCACCATCTCCTGGATCCGCGCTTCGAGCTGCGGCCAGGTGACTACGCCCGAGGCAACCTGCCCGTTGATGAGGAACGTCGGCGTGCCGGAAAGATTATATTCGCTGAGCGCCGTGTTGCGGAGCGTTTCGAGTTCGCCAACCAGATCCTGATCGGCAAGACATTGGCGTGCCTGGGTTTCGGAAATACCCATGCCGCCGACCAGCGGGATCAGCCCGGCCGCTTCGGCATAGCCGATCACCGGATCGCTGCTCTGCGCGATCTGCTGGAGGCGCGCTTCGCCCGCGCCCTGAACCTGCGTGATCATCGCTTCCTGATTGGCAAACAGCCGTTCGTTGAGCTGGAAGAAGGGCGCGGCACCATTGCAGCGGGAAAGCAGCGCAGCAGCAAGATCGAGCGGATCGCGCACAAAGTTGCGCATCTCGAAGCTGACGGTGCCCTGCGAGATATAATTCTCAACCAGCGGATTGAAGCTCTGCTCGGCAAAATCCGCGCAGTGCGGGCAGGTCAGCGAGCCATATTCGACAATCCGGACTGCGGCATCGGGATTGCCCATGCGGAAGCCGCCTTCTTCGGTCTTTTCGACGACCTCGACCCAATTTTGCGAGGTATCGGCCACGACCGTGCCGGTCGGTTCGCCGCCATTGGCAGAGCTTTCGCCGCTGCATGCCGATGCGGTCATCGCGAGCGCCAGCGCAAGCGCCGACGTTTTCAAAACGGTTTTCATCACTCGGTCACTCCATTATGTGCGTCGCGGCCAATATCCCCGAGACGCTTAACCTGCAATTGCTGCACCGGCGCCTTCGCATCAAGGCGCGAAGCGCTATCCACCGCCACAACCGAAGCGGCCAGCCCTTCAAGACAGGCGCGCAATTCGGGATCGGCAATCTCGCGCAGCGAATCGCCGATCGCGGCGGGCACGGGCCGCAGCGAGGGCGGCGCCGGACTGCGTTCGGCGGGTTCGGGCGAGCGGCCTTGCTGGATGGCAATACGATTGACGGCCGGATAGCCGAAAAACCGGTTCACCCGTTCGATGATCGCCGGTTCGATATGCTGCATCATCGTCGCGTGAGCGCCGGCAACGTTCAACCGCAGCACGCCATTCGAGCGCTTCCCGGCCGGAAAACGGATCGATTCGGGGGTCGAAACCTCAGCATAGCGATCGCCGACGATCTCCGGCCAACGGCTGACCACCGAGCTCTGGACGAACCCGAAACGGCGAAAGGATGCCGCGCCGATATTGGGCACCATATCCCCCACGGCACGCGCACGCCGACTGCGCGGCGGCGCCTTTTTGGGGTCTTTGCCCGAAATATTGCGGGTTTTCGCCATGGCTAGGCTCATGCCATAGCGCCCCTATGGTCGCTATCAAGCTTTCATCGCCGATGTGGATAATCCCAGGGGCCAAAACGCCCGGAAAGCAGGGCTGGTGACGGTTAGCGAAACCTTGCTGGGCTGGTACGATGCGAACGCGCGCGCCCTCCCATGGCGGGCGCTGCCGGGCGATCCGCCGCCCGATCCCTATCGCGTCTGGCTGTCGGAAATCATGCTGCAGCAAACGACCGTCGCGGCGGCGAAGCCCTATTTCCAGAAATTCGCCGAGCGCTGGCCGAATGTCGAAGCGCTGGCGGCGGCGGACGAGGCCGATGTCATGGCCGCCTGGGCGGGGCTCGGCTATTATGCGCGGGCTCGCAATCTCTATGCCTGCGCCCGCGCCGTCGTCGCCGATCATGGCGGGCGGTTTCCGGAAACCGAAGAAGGATTGCGCACCTTGCCCGGCGTCGGCGCCTATACTGGCGCGGCGATCGCCGCGATTGCCTTTGGCGAGCCGGCCGCCGTCGTCGACGCCAATGTCGAGCGTGTCGTGGCACGGCTGCGCGCCATCGAAACCCCTTTACCGCGCGCCCGTCCCGAAATCGGACGGATAGCGGAGGAACTGACGCCTCGAGATCGCGCCGGCGATTTCGCGCAGGCAATGATGGATCTGGGAGCGACGGTTTGCACCGCGCGCAATCCCGATTGCCCCGCCTGCCCGCTTCGTACCGAATGCGCAGCGGCCGATACCGGCGACCCCGCCGCCTATCCGGTTAAGCCAGCAAAAAAAGCGAAACCCGTGAAGCGCGGGACTGCCTTCTGGCTGGAACGCGAAGGCGAGGTACTGCTCGTCCGCCGCCCGGCGCGCGGGATGCTGGGAGGGATGCGTGCGCTGCCAAGCGGCGCCTGGGCGGAAATCGCGCCCGGCCTCGCCGACGCGCCCGTCGCAGCCGAATGGGAAGCGCGCGGCACCGTTTCCCATGTCTTCACCCATTTCGCGCTGGAACTCGATGTCGTCGCGGCAAGCGGGTTGACGCGGGAAGCCGTGGAGGGCGAATGGTGGCCGATCGACGCGATCGAGGATGCCGGGCTGCCCACATTGTTCGCCAAGGCTGCCGCGCTCGCCCGCGCGCAACGAGGGGATGACGAATGAGATATGCGCACCGCGCCGGGCTTGTCGGATCGCTGATCGAACGCGCCGACCAGATCCGGATCGACGAGGAGGCGGTCGCCGAACAGCGCTCAAGCCTGCGCGCGCGACTGTTGAAGCTCAACGATCTCGACCCCGAGCTTGGCCCGGGCGGGCGGCTCTGCTGGGGATCGATGGCCGATTGCCCGGATGGCGCGGAACTGCTGTTCCTCGGCTTGGACGGCGAAGCGCCCTGTTTCGCGCCGCTCGTCGAGGAAGGCCAGACGCCCGGCCAGCAAGCCTATGGCGTCTGGCGTCAGCTCGATATGATGCCGCCCGAAGAAGCCTCCACCTACGCTGCCGCGCGCTCGCTGATCGAATGGCATCGCGGGCATCTGTTCTGCAATCGCTGCGGCAAACGGTCCAAAATCGCCAAGGCCGGCTGGGGCCGCAAATGCCAGGACTGCAATGCCGAACATTTCCCGCGCGTCGATCCAGTCGTCATCATGCTCGCCGAATATGAGGGCAAGGCGCTGGTCGGCCGCCAGCCGCGCTTCCCGCCGGACCGCTATTCGGCGCTCGCCGGCTTTGTCGAGCCCGGGGAATCGATCGAGGAGGCCGTCGCGCGCGAGCTGTTCGAGGAGGCCGGCGTCCGCGCGAAAGAGGTCCGCTATCTTGCCAGCCAGCCCTGGCCCTTTCCCAACTCCCTGATGATGGCCTGTATCGCCCCGGTAGAGGACGACGCGCTGACCCTCGACACAGAAGAGCTGGAGGCTGCCATGTGGGTTTCGAAGGAGGAGGTCGTCGCGTCGCTGGAAGGCGCGCCGGATGCGCCGTTCATAGCCCCGCCGCATTTCGCCATCGCCTATACGCTGCTGCGCGCCTGGGTCGAAAGCGACGCCGACAAAGCGTGTTTTGGGCGCTTGCGATAGAGCGCTCCGCTCTCTAAAGCACCGCCCAAGCACTCCTGACCACGGGAACCGAAGACATGAGTCAGTTCAACACCATTGCAGGCTGGGCTCTGGCGGGCGGCATCGTCGCGCTGGGCTCTTCGATCGTGATGGGCGAAGTCTTTCACGCCGAGCGCCCCGAAACCATGGGCTATCATGTCGAAGGCGTTGAAGCCGAAGGCGGCGCAGAAGAAGCCGAAATGACGATCGCCGAAGCGCTGAACACGGCCACCGTCGAACAGGGCGAAAACATCTTCCGCCGCTGCGCGAGCTGCCACACGATCAACCAGGGCGGCGCGGACGGCATCGGGCCGAATCTCTACGGTGTCGTCGGCGCCGTGCACGGCCATCGCGCCGGCTACGCCTATTCCTCGGTCATCGCCGAGATGGCGGGACCCTGGGATTTCGATGCGCTCAACGAGTGGCTGCGCCGTCCCTCGGCCTATGCCCCGGGCACGAAAATGAGCTTTGCCGGCCTCTCCGATCCGCTCGATCGGGCCGCCGTGATCCTCTACATGAACGCGCAAGGCTCGAACGTCGCGCTGCCGCCGCCGCCCGCGGCCGAGGAAGAAACGGAAGCCGAAGACGCCGCCGTCGAAGACGCGGAAGATGCCGATCCGGAAGCGGAAGCGGCAACCGAGGCCGACATCGGCGAGGCAGCGCCCGAAGGCGAATGATCGCCGGCTGAAGGCCAGCTAGTCGGCGGCCAGCACGTTCGGCTGGTTTTTCCAGCCGGTCGGTTCCTGATAAAATTCGCGGATCATCGCCCAGGCCTGTTCGCCGGTTTCGGCGAAGCGGATGATGCGGAGATCGTCCGGGGAAATCGTCCCCTCTTCGGCCAGCGCCTTGAAGTCGATCACCCGCGTCCAGAATTCCTCACCGAACAGGATGATCGGCAGCGGCTTCATCTTGCCCGTCTGGACGAGGCAGAGCAGCTCGAACATCTCGTCGAACGTGCCGAACCCGCCGGGGAAAACGGCAACCGCGCGCGCATGGATCAGGAAGTGCATCTTGCGAAGCGCGAAATAGTGAAACTGGAAACTTAGGGACGGCGTCACATATTCATTGGGCGCCTGTTCGTGCGGCAGCACGATATTGAGGCCGATCGATTCCTCGCCTTCGTCCGCCGCGCCGCGATTGGCGGCCTCCATGATCGAGGGGCCGCCGCCCGAGCAGACGACGAACTGGCGCTTGCCGTCCTCGTCAACCGCACAGCGGCTGGCGAGGCGCGCCAGCGCGCGCGCTTCGTCATAATATTTGGCCTTGGCACGGAGCTTTTCGGCGATCTTCCTTTGCGGCCCCTCGGCGGCTTCGACCATCGCCCCGGCCAGCGCAGGTTCGGGAATGCGCGCGGACCCGTACATCACGAGCGTCGACCCGATATTCGCTTCCTCGAGCAAGATCTGCGGCTTCAGCAGCTCCAGCTGGAAACGGATCGGGCGCAGATCCTCGCGCAGCAGGAAATCGGTATCCTGAAAGGCAAGCCGATAGGCCGGATCCTGCGTCTGCGGCGTGGAGGTCGGCGACTGGCGCGCATAGGCGGCATCTTCGCCGGAGGAATAGAAGATGTGATCGGGGATGTGTGGGTCTCTCATGCCAATCCCTTAGCGGCAATATGGCCCGCGATCACCCATGTCGAAATGAAAATGGTTATAATGGTCGGCATTGGCATCCGGGCCGAGCACGATCTCGAAACGCTCACAGGCGCCGCTATGCAGATCGCGAAGGAATTGCCGCTCATCGCGATTCCCCCGCCAGCCTTCCTGCACCGTGATTCGGTGTCCGTCGGCGAGCGTGAAGGCCGAGATATCTATGGCGTTGGCCTTACCATGTTCGGAAAGGCGTCCGGTGCCGTTGATGTTGCGGCAGCCATAGGTGCCGAAAGTCTCCACAAGCGTCACTTGCTGGCCGAAATGGCGCCGCGCGGCGGGTTGCAGAACTTCGCGCACCCACAGGCCGTAGCGCGAGGCAAGCGGACAGGTCATCGCACCGAGATTGCGGGTGGGCACGCCGACCTGGAGCAGCTGCACCGCGCCGATGGCCCGGCAGTTATTGCTGAAATTGCGATCCGGCAGGCGCGTATATTCAACGCCGTCGCGGCTGAGATCGGCGAGGCACTGGCGCAGTTCGGGGCTTGGCCGGGGCAGGCGTTCGGTGCGCTGCTGCGGCACCGGCCGGTTATCCGAACGGCCGTCGACCAGCCCGCAGGATGCGAGCGACAAACACAAAAGGATCATCCCCCCGATACGCATGAGGCAAGGCTATCTCGCGCTCACCCCGGGTCAACGAACCGGCAGCCTTTTTGAGTCGAGCCGTGCGCTTTCTCCGTTGACATGCTGCGCTGCGGAAAGCATGGCGGCGCCGGGCCACGCTGCCCCAACGCAGCGCGTGCTCTCTGTGAGGAGAGAATACATGACTAGTGAACCTACGGCTCGTCCGGGCCGCCCGTTTTTTTCATCCGGACCCACCTCGAAATTCCCCGGCTGGTCGCTCGACAAATTGAGCACCGAATCGCTCGGCCGCTCGCATCGTTCGGCGCTCGGCAAGGACCGGCTGAAATATGCGATCGACCTCAGCCGTGAGTTGCTCGGCATCCCCGACGATTATCTGATCGGCATCGTTCCCGGCTCCGACACCGGCGCCGTTGAGCTTGCCATGTGGAACATGCTGGGCGCGCGCCCGGTGACCGTCGCCGCATGGGAAAGCTTCGGCAATGTCTGGATCCAGGACGCCGTCAAGCAATTGAAGCCCGCCAACCTGACGGTGCTCGAAGCCGATTATGGCGAAATCCCCGATCTCGCGTCCATCGACAAGGGCGACGACATTGTCTTCACCTGGAACGGCACGACATCGGGCGCAAAGATCCCGAACATCGACTGGATCGCCGACGATCGCAAGGGCCTCACGATCAACGATGCAACCTCGGCCATCTTCGCGCAGGAGATGGACTGGTCGAAGCTCGATGCCACGACCTATAGCTGGCAGAAGGTGATGGGTTCGGAGGCCGCACACGGCATGCTGATCCTCTCGCCCCGCGCCGTCGAGCGGATCGAGAGCTACGATCCGCCCTGGCCGTTGCCGAAAATCTTCCGCGTCAAAAAGGGCGACAAGATCAACACCACGATCTTTGAAGGCGCGACGATCAACACGCCTTCCATGCTGGCGACCGAGGACTATATCGCCGCGCTCGAATGGGCGAAGTCGATCGGCGGGCGCAGCGAACTCGTTGCCCGCGCCGACCGAGCGAGCAAGGTCGTTCTCGACTGGATCGAGGCGACTCCCTGGCTTCGCAACATGGTCTCCGATCCCGCCAAGCGCACCAACACCGGCGTCTGCATGGTATTCCAGGGCGAATGGTATGATGGCCTGTCCGGCGAGGACAAGGCCGCGGTGCCGAAGAAGATCGTGAAGATGCTCGAAGACCGGGACATCGGCTATGATTTCAACGGCTATCGCGATGCCCCGCCGAGCCTGCGAATCTGGTGCGGTTCGACCGTCGAAGCCGACGATGTCGCGGCACTGCTGCCCTGGATCGAGTGGGCGTACGAGCAGGTCAAAACCGAGCTTTCCTGAATTGAACCGTTCGTCCTGAGCCTGTCGAAGGGCTGCCTTTCCTTGCACCACGTGAAGAAAGCAAAGCTTCGACTGGCTCAGCCCGGACGGCATTTGCTGAGGAGCAATCCCAATGCCCAAGGTACTTATTTCCGACGCGATGGACCCGAAAGCGGCCGAAATCTTCCGCGAACGCGGGATCGAGGTCGACGAGAAGACCGGACTTTCCAAGGAAGAACTGGCCGAGATCATCGGCGATTATGACGGTCTCGCCGTCCGGTCTTCGACCAAGGTAACGCCGACGATACTCGAAGCGGCGACCAACCTGAAAGTGATCGGCCGTGCCGGCATCGGCGTCGACAATATCGACGTGCCCGGGGCTTCCTCGCGCGGCGTCGTCGTGATGAACACGCCGTTCGGCAATTCGATCACCACCGCCGAACACGCGATCGCGCTGATGTTCGCGCTCGCCCGCCAGCTTCCCGAGGCCGATACGTCGACCCAAGCGGGCAAGTGGGAAAAATCGAGGTTCATGGGCGTCGAGCTGACGCACAAGACGCTCGGCCTGATCGGCGCCGGCAATATCGGTTCAATCGTCGCGGATCGCGCGCACGGACTGAAGATGAAGGTCGCCGCTTATGATCCCTTCCTTTCGGAGGAACGCGCGATCGAACTCGGCGTCGAAAAGGTGACCCTGGACGAACTGTTTGCGCGTGCCGATTTCATCACCCTGCACACCCCGCTCACCGATCAGACGCGCGGCATCATCTCGGCCGAGGCCATCGCCAAGATGAAACCCGGCGTACGCATCATCAACTGCGCGCGCGGCGGCCTGATCGACGAGGCAGCGCTCAAGGAAGCGCTCGAATCGGGGCACGTTGCGGGCGCAGCGCTCGACGTGTTCGTCGAGGAACCGGCCAATGAAAATGCCCTGTTCGGCACGCCGGGCCTGATCTCGACGCCGCATCTCGGCGCTTCGACCTCGGAAGCGCAGATCAACGTCGCAATCCAGGTCGCCGAGCAGATGTCCGACTATCTGATCGATGGCGGCGTAACCAATGCGCTCAACATGCCTTCGCTCTCGGCCGAGGAAGCGCCGAAGCTTCGCCCCTATATGGCGCTCGCCGAAAAACTCGGCTCGTTGGTCGGCCAGCTCGCGCATGACGCGCTCCGCTCGATCTCGATCGAACTCGAAGGCGCAGCCGCGGAGCTCAACCCGAAGCCGATAACCGGCGCCGTGCTGGCCGGGTTCATGGGTGCCTATACCGACACCGTGAACATGGTGAACGCGCCATATCTGGCCAAGGAACGCGGGCTCGACGTTCGCGAGATCCGGCACGACCGGGAAGGCGTCTATCACACGCTCGTCCGCGTCGCGGTGATGACCGACGAGGGCGAGAAATCGGTGGCGGGAACGCTGTTCGGCGATGCCGCGCCGCGCCTGGTCGAGATTTTCGGGATCAATATCGAGGCCGATCTCGACGGCGCGATGCTCTACATCGTCAACGAGGACAAGCCCGGCTTTATCGGCCGCATCGGCACGGCGCTGGGCGAAGCGGGCGTCAATATCGGCAACTTCCACCTCGGCCGCCGCGACGGGGGCGGCGAAGCGATCCTGCTGCTTTCGGTCGACCAGCATGTCGAGGAACCGGTGATGTGGAAGGTCTGCAACCTGGAAGGCGTGAAGACCGTGAAGCCGCTGAGCTTCTAGGTGGCGCTTCTAGAACCGGATCGGACAGGCTAAGACCTCTCGCATGACGAGCGACGCGATCTCCAAGGGGCTGCTGCCCGAAGGCCTGCGCGACCGGCTGCCGCCGGATGCGGAAGCCGCCGCGCGGCTGCTGCGCACCGTGCTCGATACGGTCGCGTCCTATGGCTATGAGCGCGTCTCGCCGCCGCTGGCGGAGTTCGAGGAAGGTCTGGTCGGCCAGCTGAAACTCGGCGGCGCGCAAGACCTGTTGCGGATCATCGACCCGGCATCGCAGCGCACACTCGCACTGCGGCCGGACATCACCGCGCAGGTCGGGCGAATCGCCTCGACCCGTATGGCACATCGCCCGCGGCCGCTGCGCCTTGCCTATGGCGGCGACGTCCTGAAACTGCGCGCGACGCAATTGCGGCCCGAACGGCAACTGCTGCAGGCGGGCGCCGAGCTGATCGGCAGCGACAGCGTTGCCGCGGCACGCGAGATCCTGACCATGGCCGTCGAGGCGCTGACGGCCGTGGGCGTCGGCGAGATCACGGTCGACCTCACTTTGCCCGATCTCGTACCGACCCTGGCCGCCGGCCCCTTCCCGCTCCCCGCAGACCGGATCGAATCCGTCCGCGCCGAACTCGACGAGAAGGATGCCGGCGCGATCGCCGCGCTGGATGCCCGGCAGTATCTGCCGCTGATCCGCGCCGCCGGGCCCATCGGGCCTGCGCTGGAGCGGATGCGGGCAATCGATGCGGGCAACGCGCTGACATCGCGGCTCGACGGCCTTCAGCAGATCGCCGAAGCACTGGAAGGCCGGGCAACCGTCACCCTCGATCCCACCGAACGCCATGGCTTCGAATATCAAAGCTGGATCGGCTTTTCACTGTTCGGCGCGGAACTGGGCGGCGAAATCGGACGCGGCGGCAGCTATACGATTTGCGCCGTGGGCGATGCCGAAGAACCCGCGATGGGCTTTTCGCTCTATCTCGATCCGCTGGTCGATGCCGGACTCGGCGCGAAGGACAAGCGCCGGCTGTTCCTGCCGCTCGATAGCGATCCGGCCCTCGCCGCTTCGCTGCGCGCCGATGGCTGGCGGACGGTTGCCGCGCTGACCGAAACCGATACCGCCGAGCGGCTGGGCTGCACCCACCGGCTCGACGGCGAAACGCCCCAACCGCTCTAGCGGCCAAGCAACTCCCGCAGATAGGCCTGGACGACCGGCGTCGCCGGGCTGCGCTCCGTGCCCAGCCCGCGATTGAGTTCGCCGTGATTGGTGCCCTGCATCGCCTCCACCCTGACATTCGCGCCCGCAGCGCGCAGCCGCTCGCCCAGCCCGACCGACTGGGCCCGCGAATCATGACGGCTCGCCACGTAGAGGATCAGCCAGTCCGGCGCATTGGGCCGCGCGGTATGTTCGGTCGGTGAGAGCGCAAGCTGCCGGGCATTGTCGGTACCGAAAGCGTTGCGGTAAATACGCCCCATGAAGCGCCGCGCATCCGCCATCTGCCGCGGCACGTCATACCCCGCGCCATCGAGCAGGACGACGCCCGCAATCGCGCTAAGGTCGCCGCCAGCGCCGCGAGATGCGCGCCCGCGCTATGGCCGACAAGGACGATCCGGTCGCCATCGAAGCCAAGCGCGCGCGCCCTGCGGCGCAACAGAGCGACTGCCGAAGCGATATCCGCCGCCTGCTCCTCCACCGTCCCGTCGGGCACGAGGCGATAGCCGGTCGAGGCAAAGGCGTAGCCGAGGCCGTTAAAAAATTCCGGCTTGTCCTGCACATAGCCGCGCGTGCCGATCCGCCAGCCGCCGCCATGGATGAACAGCACGAGCGGAACGTCGGCGCCCGGGTTCGGAGCGGCATAGAAATCCACGGCCTGGTGTTGGTCGCCGCCGAAGGAGAGTGTCTCCCGTGCGGCCGCGCCGCTGCTCAATGTCGCTGTGCTTGCCAGAAACACCGCCGCCAGGCCGAGCTCGGCCATCCATCGCTTCGCCATAGCCAAATCTTTCGCAAGGAACCGGAACCGAAACGTTCGCCCCTTTCGTTTTAACACCCCGTGAATGGCGCCGTTGACTTGCGCGGGCACCTGCCAGTAGGAGGCACGCGCACCCGGGCCTCCGGTCCGCCCATTCATCCGCTCGCCGAGTCCTGTCGAAGGGCGTTTCGGATCCAGCTGGCAGGTTGGAGGAGTGTATCCATGGCCAATGTCACCGTAATCGGCGCCCAATGGGGCGATGAGGGCAAGGGGAAGATCGTCGACTGGCTCTCCGCCCGGGCGGACGTCGTCGTGCGCTTCCAGGGCGGGCACAATGCCGGCCATACGCTCGTCATCGGCGACGAAGTCTACAAGCTCTCGCTGCTTCCTTCGGGCATCGTCCGCGGCACGCTCTCGATGATCGGCAACGGCGTGGTGCTCGATCCCTGGGCGCTCAAGGCCGAGATCGAAAAGATCAGCGGCCAGGGCGTCGAGGTCACGCCCGACAAGCTCCATATCGCCGAGACCTGCCCGCTGATTCTGCCGATCCACCGCGATCTTGACGGGCTGCGCGAAGATGCCAGCGGCGAAGGCAAGATCGGCACCACCCGCCGGGGCATCGGCCCGGCATACGAAGATAAAGCCGGCCGCCGCGCGATCCGCCTCTGCGATCTTGCCCATCTCGATCATCTCGGTCCGCAGCTCGACCGGCTCTGCGCGCATCATGACGCCTTGCGCGCCGGCTTCGGCGAGCCACCGGTGGACCGCGAACGGCTGCTCGGCGATCTTGCCGAGATCGCCGATTTCGTCCTGCCCTTCGCAAAGCCCGTCTGGCATTCGCTGAACGAGGCCCGGCGGCGCGGGAAGCGTATCCTCTTCGAAGGCGCGCAGGGCGTGTTGCTCGACGTCGATCACGGCACCTATCCCTTCGTCACCTCTTCGAACACGATCGCGGGCACGGCGGCGGGCGGATCGGGCCTCGGCCCCGGCGCGGTCGGCTTCGTGCTCGGCATCGTCAAAGCCTATACGACCCGCGTCGGCTCCGGCCCCTTCCCGACCGAACTGGAAGACGCGGTCGGCCAGAAGCTTGGCGAGCGCGGCCATGAATTCGGCACCGTCACCGGTCGCCAGCGGCGCTGCGGCTGGTTCGACGCCGTGCTCGTGCGCCAGTCGATCGCGGTCTCCGGCGTCACCGGCGTCGCGCTGACCAAGCTCGACGTTCTCGACGGCTTCGAGGAGATCAAGATCTGCGTCGGCTATGACGTCAACGGCCAGCACTATGATTACCTCCCGCCCAGCCCGCCCGATCAGGCGGTCGCCACCCCGGTCTATGAAACCATGGATGGCTGGAGCGAAACCACCGCCGGCGCCCGCACCTGGAACGAGCTTCCCGCCCAGGCCATCAAATATGTCCGCCGCGTCGAGGAACTGATCGGCTGCCCGGTCGCCCTCGTTTCGACAAGCCCGGAACGCGAGGACACGATATTGGTGCGCGATCCGTTCGCGGATTGAGCCAAACCTTCCCCGTCGCGGGGGAGGGCGTTTCGCGCAATCAGGTTGACACTGGTTGACACAGGTCGGGGTTTGAAATTCCCGGACTGTCTGCCCTCACCCACCCCCTTCACCGCCCGTCCGCCGCTCCTGCGAATGCCACGCGTCACGCCGACCCATAAGGCGTTGACCTCCGCCTCGGTCGCGTAGCCGAACAAGGGCCGTTCGGGCCGGCGGGAGTGAAGCTTATGGACCATGCATCGACATATAACCTATTTGGTTATGTGTAGGAAAGCAGGAAGTTCCGGCCTGGGGCTCCGCGCCGATTGTCAGTGCGAAGAGCCGAAGGCGACGCGGCAACGACGATCCCCCAACGTCCGCCATTGCTTACACTCGTGCAAATAGGCTAATTTCCCCTCAAATAGAGAGAGGGCCAGCCTGATGAAGATTCTAGCCGCCGCCACCCTGGCGCTGCTCGCCTCGACGAGTGCCTTTGCCGCCACGCATATCGTCGAAGCCGGAGACGGCGCGCAGGAGCGCTTGCAGGAGGCGCTGATCGAGGCGCAGCCCGGCGATACCGTGCAGATCGGCGAGGGCCGGTTCGCGCTGACCGACGGGCTATCGCTCGATGTCGCGGGCGTCACCGTGCAGGGCGCGGGCGCGGATGCGACGATCCTCGATTTCACCGATCAGCAGGGCGCGGGCGAAGGCCTGCTCGTCACCGCCGACGATGTCGTGCTCACCGGCTTCGCGGTCGAGAATTCGGCCGGCGACGGCATCAAATCCAAGGAGGCCGACCGCATCGTCTATCGCGGGCTGCGCGTCGAATGGACGGGCGGGCCCGCCGAAACCAACGGCGCATATGGCATCTATCCGGTCGAATCGGAGGATGTGCTCGTCGAGAATTCGATCGTTTCGGGGGCGTCGGACGCCGGCATCTATGTCGGCCAGTCGGACAGGATCGTCGTGCGCCACAATATCGTGCGCAACAATGTCGCGGGCATCGAGATCGAGAACAGCTTCAACGCCGATGTCTATGAGAATATGGTCACCCAGAATACCGGCGGCATCCTCGTCTTCGATCTGCCCAACCTGCCGCAGATGGGCGGCCATTCGGTGCGCGTCTTCCGCAACATGATCCAGGACAATAATACGCCGAACTTCGCGCCCGCGGGCAATATCGTCGCCAGCGTTCCCGCGGGAACCGGCGTGATGATCATGGCCAATCGCAACGTCCATGTGTTCGAGAACGCGTTCGACCAGAATGGCACGAGCAATGTGATGATCGTCTCCTACACCCAGGCGTTCGACGATCCGAGCTACAATCCCCTGCCCCGCGCGGTCTTCCTCGAGAATAATGCGCACGGCAATGCCGGCTATGCGCCCGATTTCGAAGGCGGGGAGCAGCTGGCGACGGCCGTGGGCGGCCAGCTTCCGCCGATCCTGTGGGACGGGACGGGCGAGGCGATCCTCAGCAACGACGAGGCGGTGGTTCTCTCGCTTGGGCTGACGGCAGCCGGGCAATCGGTTGCCGAGGCGCAGCCGCAACCGGTCGACCTCCACACCGACGATATTCCCGAGCAGCCTGAGGCGGTTTCGCTACCGATGGATATGGAGCCCGCCGACCAGTGATCCGCGCGCTCGCGGTTTTCCTCGCTTGGATCGCGCTGGCCAGCGCCGGCGCGGCGCAGAGCGTTCAGGCCCCGGTCGCGCTCGATGTGATCCGTGGCGATACGCTGCCGCGCAACCTTTCGGCGTTTCGCTTCTTCACCGACGGGATCGGCCAGAGCCCCAATGCGCGCGTGATCGGCTATGATCTCAACACGCCGCTCTTTTCGGACTATGCGGTAAAACAGCGTTTCGCCTTCGTGCCCCAGGGGCAGACGATCCGCTACACCGATCAGGGCGTGCTCGATTTTCCCGTGGGTTCGGCGCTGATCAAGAGCTTCGGCTATCCCGCCGATTTCCGCGATCTCGATAGCCCGGTCCGCTGGATCGAGACGCGGGTGCTGCTGCGCCGCGAAAGCGGCTGGGTCGCGCTGCCCTATATCTGGAACGAAGACGGGACCGAGGCCGTGCTGGCGCGCGCGGGGCGGCGGCTCCCGGCCAGCTGGATCGATGCGGCGGGAGAAACCCAGGCGATCAGCTACCGCGTCCCCAACCAGAACCAGTGCAAGGGCTGCCACGATCGCGGCAACGAGCTGAGCCTGATCGGGCCGCAGGCGCGCAACCTCAATACCGGCACCCGGCTGGCCCAATGGGTCGATTGGGGCTTTCTCGATCGCGCGCCGGCCGACGCGCCGCGCCTCCCGGTCTGGGACGACGAGCAGGATGGCAGCCTTGCCGAGCGCGCCCGCGCCTATCTCGACGTCAATTGCGCCCATTGTCACAACCGCGACGGCCCCGCGAGCAACTCCGGCCTGTTTCTCCAATATGAAGAGGCCGACTCCGTCGCGCGCGGCATATTGAAACGCCCGGTCGCCGCCGGGCGCGGGAGCGGCAATCTCGCCTTCGATATTGCGCCCGGCGATCCCGACCGCTCGATCCTGCTCTTCCGGATGGAAACCGACGATCCGGGCATTGCGATGCCCGAATTGGGACGCTCGCTGTTGCACAGGGAAGCCATCGCGCTGATCAGGCGTTACATAGCCGAAATGCCGCGGCCGGGGACCGCGGGAGAGTTTAGAGGGGCCGAGTTGAGAGGAAGGCGATGACATCCCGCGAATCCACCCAGTTCCTGCCGCTCGCCCATGCCGATGAGGCGCGTTTCGAGCGCGACTGGAAGGACTGGGCTGCCTTGCTCGGCATCGGCGCCGTGCAATGGCCCTGGCTGCTCCGCTCGCTGAGCGGCGGCACCAAGGCGGAGAAACGCCGCCTGCTGGAAAAACTGGCCCTACCCCACGATGCGCTGCCCAATCTTGGCAGCTGGAAGGCCGATACGAGCCTGCTCCACAAGATTGCCGATTATATCCTGCAGGCGAAGCCGCAGCTCGTCGTCGAATTCGGCGCGGGCGCATCGACGCTGATCGCCGCGCGGGCGCTCCAGATGAACGGCGCGGGACGGCTCATCAGCTTCGATCAACATGCAGGCTTCATCGATGCCACCCGCGAATGGCTGGGCGAACACAGGCTTACGGCGGATCTTCGCAGTGTACCGCTTACCGAGGCACCGGGCCGGTGGCGCGGCCTGTGGTACGATCACGGCGCATTGCCCGATGGCATAGACCTGATGCTGGTCGACGGGCCGTGCTGGACGATCCACCCGTTCGGGCGGGGATCGGCTGCCAGCCTGTTCGACAAACTCGCGGTCGGCGGTGTCGTCATGCTCGACGATGGCGCGCGGCCTGGCGAACGGGTCGTCCGCCGCCGCTGGCAGCGGGACTGGCCGAACATCGACTTCCGCCTCATGCATGACGGCACCAAGGGAACCGTGATCGGCATCCGCCGCGTATGAAAAAGGCGGCAGGCCTTTCGGCCCGCCGCCCGTTTCGCAATCGATCGAACCGCCTATTTCTGCGGTTCGACTTCCATCTCCATATCGGCTTCCGCATCGACCTCGGCATTGGCCGAAGACGCGGCGGCGACACCGTCGTCATCGCCACCGGCGCGGGCCATCGCATCGGCATCCGCATCGGTGTGCGCCCGCGTGCTTGTCGCGGCATCGAGGCCGGTCGCGGGCGTGCCTGCGGAAAGGGCGGAATCGGTTGTCGTTTCCTGGGTTACGCCAGCGGCTACGCCGGTCGCCGCATCGGTCCCAAGCTGCGCCATCGCCGGCGAAACCGCGATCGCCAGGGCCGCGCTGGCCAAAATAATGCTCTTTTTCATAATCTTATCTCCTACGTTGGTGGAGATAGAACGGTTGCAGGCGCGATTGGCACCACGACTCGGCAGGATAGATGCACGGCTCGGCGGCAATCGCGATCAGGCGAAAGAAAAGGGCGGCGAAATCGCTTCGCCGCCCCAAAATTGCAATCTCGGCCGACGTCCTATTGGGGATCTTCGGCATCGCCAGCAGCGGCATCCGAGGCCGCTTTATCGGCATCGAGAACCGCTTCCTCTTCCACCGACAGGCCCGTCCCTTCGTCAGAAGCGACAGCGTTATCCTTTTCGGCATCGAATGCGGCCTGTTCTTCGGCCGTCATCTCGGTCTCGCCGGCTTCATCCTGAGCGAAGGCAGGCGCGGCAAAAGCCGATGCCAATGCAATAGCAAAGACAATGCGTTTCATGGTCATTTCTCCGTAAACCTGGCCCCCGAACCGGGATTGCGAAGCAAACCCGATTTCGCCGCCGATCCCCATGGGTCCGGCCGCGATTTTTGTCCAGCGAGAAAACGTCAAACGTCGTCGGCAGATATCAGTTCGTCGCGATCGAGCTCGCCGGTCATGCTGGCGACGGTCGTCGCCACCGCCGCATCGCCGGAGACATTGGTCGTCGTGCGCATCATATCCATGATCCGGTCGATCCCCGCGACGAAGGCGATGGTTTCCAGCGGCACGCCGACAGCGGTGAAGACGAGGCTCATCATGATAAGGCCCGCGCCCGGTATCCCGGCCGCGCCAATCGCGCCCAGGGTCGCGAGGATCGAAATCAGGAAATACTGCCCCCATGACAGTTCCACGCCGAAAATCTGCGCGCCGAACAGCGTAACGAGGCCCAGATACATCGCCGTGCCGTTCATGTTGATCGTCGCGCCGAGCGAGATCACGAAGCTCGACACACTGGGGCTGACGCCGAGATTGCGCTGCGCGCAGCGCAGGGTGACGGGCAAGGTCGCGTTGGACGAGGCCGTCGAATAAGAGACCGCCATCGCGTCGATGATGCCCCGGAAGAAATCGAGAACCGGGACCTTGGCGAGATATTTGATCATCAGCGAATACATGCCGAAGATGATGATCAGGCAGCCCGCATAGTTGAGGGCAACGAGCTTCGCGAGCGCGACAAGCGCATCTGCGCCGAGCGTACCGGACACCCAGGCCATCAGCGCGAACACGCCGAACGGGGTCAGCTCCATGACGACGATCGTCACCTTCTGCATGATGATCGCGCCGGAATCGAAAATCTTGGCGACCGGTTCGCCCTCTTCCTTGGCCATCAGGATGCCGATGCCCACAAGCAGCGCAAAGACGATCAGCGGCAGCACGTTGACGTCGGCCATCACCTGCACCGGGCTTTCGGGAACGACGGAGAGGATCATGTCCTGCCACGAGGCCGGATTGGGTTCGGGCACCGTGCCGAGTTCGATACGGCTCGTGTCAACGCCGATGCCAGGCCGGAGCAACGTGCCCATCGCCAACCCCATCCAGACGGCGATCTGGCCGGTAACGATGAACAGCAGCAACGCGCGCCCGCCAACGCTGCCAAGCTTGCTGAGATCGCCGATTGCCGACACACCCGACACCAGCGAGAAGAAGATCAGCGGCACGACGAGCATCTTGATCGAGGCAACAAAGAAATCGCCGATCCATTTGATGCTTTCGGCGCCGGGGCCCCATAGCATGCCGACGACAACGCCAAGGACCAGAGCTGCGATGACACGCTGCCAGAGCGGGATCCTGAACCAGTATTTCATGCGATGCGTCCCTCCCGCTGAAAACTGCCTGCAAAGCTAGAGGGGCGGACGGGCTGCCGCAACTGTCTTAGGAAAAGAGGAAAGCGATGGTGCAGCAGGTGGTAAAGCCGACCGCGACCGTCAGCGGTAGGCCGGCCTTGAGGAAATCGACGAAGCGGTAGTTGCCGGCGGCATAGACGAGGGTGTTCGTCTGATAGCCGATCGGCGTTGCGAAGCTTGCAGAGGCAGCGAACATGACGGCGATAACGAGCGGCCGCGGATCGACGCCAAGCTGGTTGGCAAGGCCGATGACGATCGGCGTAACGATCACCGCGACGGCGTTGTTGGTCACGATCTCGGTCAGCATCACGGAAAGGATGTAGACGACGAAGATCAGCGCCCATGCCGGAACCGAATATAGCAACGGCACCGAAGCATCGACGATCAGCTGGACGCTCCCGGCCTCCTGCAACCCGACTCCGACGGCCAGCATCGCGAAGATCAGGATCAGCACATTGCCGTCGATCGAGCCCCAGGCTTCTTCCGCATCGATACAGCGCGCGGCGAGAATCGCGCCCATCGCCAGGATCGCAGCGACGGCCAGCGATACGATGTTGAGCGCCGCGAGCGTGACGACCGCAGCGAGCGCAAGGATCGCGATCGGCGCGCGATCACGGCGAAACTCGCGCATCCGTGTCTGGCCGACGCCGAGCAGGTTCGGATTCTCGTACATCCGACGGATCGCGTCTTCGGACCCCGTAACGAGCAATCGGTCGGCGGCACGCATACGCGCATTGGGCATGTCCGGGCCCGGCAACTGGCGGTGGCGGGTGATACCGATGATGCGGACACGCAGGCGGCTCAAAAAAGGAATGTCGGCGAGACGGCGGCCAAGGCTGGGATGCGTTGGCGCGATCGTCGCTTCGACCAGCGCTTCGCTGTTGGCGCTCGGTCCGTTGCGCCCTGCAATGCCCATTTCGAACTGCCGCGTTCGCCGCAACGACAACAGCTCGGTCATGTCGGCGCGAATGACCACATGATCGCCGGCCATGGCGATCTCCTCGCGCAGCTCATGGCGAATGAACTTCTCGTCGCGTTTGATCGAGAGCACTTTCACCCGGCTTGGCTTGAGAGCGGAAAGCTCGCCATATTTCCGGCCGATCGCGTCACTGTCTTCGGTCACGATCAGCTCGGTCAGGAAGTCCGTATCTTCGGGGCTGCGGTAGAGGGTTTCGGGGTCGCCCTCGGGCAGCAGCAAGGGACCGAATATGGCGAGCGTCACCGCGCCCGCCAGCCCGGCCATCAAGCCATAGGGCGATATCTCGAATATGCCGAAGGGTTCCAGCCCTTCCTGCCGGGCGACAGCATCGACGAGCAGGTTGGTCGACGTGCCGATCAGGGTCATCGTGCCGCCCAGGATGCAGATATAGGATAGCGGGATCAGCAGGCGCCTGACGGACATGCCGGTCGCCGCGGCAAACCGCGCCATGATCGGGATGAGGACGAGCACGACCGGCGTATTGTTCATGAACGCCGAGGCGACGAAGGCGCCGGCGAACAGCTCGACCAAGGCGAGCCTCGGTCGTTTCGCGGCGCGCGCCACGATCGCGCTCGCTATCGCATCGATCGTCCCGGTGCGCAGCAGCGCGCCGGAAAGCACGAACATCGCCCCGATGGTGATCGGCGCGGGGTTGGAAAAAACCGAAAGCAGATTGTCCGAACTCAATATTCCGAGAAACAGGAAAGTGCAGGCGCCGAACAGCGCCACGACCGCCGCCGGGAAGCGTTCGAAGACGAATGCGACGAACATGACAAGCAGGATCACGAGGCCGATCGCGGCCTGGTGCATTTCGATAAACGCCCGAATTTCGTCCAAATTTCTTACCCCCGAACCGAGCAGCTTATCAGCCGCATTGGGCCCGGTGAAGCAGCATTTGATCGGCAAGCACCAGCGCCATCATCGCCTCGACGACCGGCACGCCGCGAATGCCGACGCATGGATCGTGGCGGCCCCTGGTGGAGATTTCGGTCGCTTCGCCCTCCCGCGTTACGGTTTCGACCGGCGTGAGGATCGAGCTGGTCGGCTTGAACGCCGTGCGCGCGACGATCGTATCGCCGTTGGAGATACCGCCAAGGACACCGCCTGCATTGTTCGACCGGAAGCGCGGACGGCCATTGTTGCCCGGGCGCATCGCATCGGCATTGTCTTCGCCGGTGATCCGGGCGGCCTCGAAACCATTGCCGATCTCTACGCCCTTGGTGGCGTTGATCGACATCATCGCGGCGGCCAGCTCACCGTCGAGCTTGGCATAGACGGGCGCGCCCCAGCCGGGCGGCACGCCGGTGGCGGTGCATTCGGCAACGGCGCCGAGCGACGATCCGGCCTTGCGGGCCTTGTCGACCGCTGCTTCCCATTGCTGGACAGCGGCGGGATCGGGGCAGAAAAAAGGATTTGCGTCGATCGCGGCCTCGTCGAAGCGCGCGCGATCGATAGCGATACCGCCCAGTTCGACGAGATAGCCGCGAATGGCGACAGTCTCGCCCAGCACCTTGCGCGCAACCGCGCCCGCCGCGACCCGCGCCGCGGTTTCGCGCGCCGAGGAACGCCCGCCGCCGCGATAGTCGCGAAAGCCGTATTTCGCGTCATAGGTGTAATCGGCATGGCCCGGCCGGTATTTGGACGCGATATCCGAATAGTCCTTCGAGCGCTGGTCGGCATTCTCGATCAGCAGCGAGATCGGCGTGCCGGTCGTCCGTCCTTCGAAAGTGCCGGAGAGGATTTTCACCGCATCGGGCTCGCGACGTTGGGTGGTGTGGCGCGACTGGCCGGGTTTGCGCTTGTCGAGCCAGGGCTGGATATCGCCTTCGTCCAGCGCGATGCCGGGCGGGCAGCCGTCGATCACAGCGCCGAGCGCCGGCCCATGGCTTTCACCCCAGGTCGTAAATCGGAAAACATGGCCGAAACTGTTGTAACTCATGCATCCTCGTACATCGCAAAGGCGTCAGCATAGGCGGCGCTTGCCGATTTGGGCAGCACAAAATCGCCGGTGAGCGGCAGCAGCTGCCAATATTCGCTCAAATAGGGGGAAGCGAAAGGCTGAGCCTTTTCGACCGAGAATCCGAAACGGCCGTAATAATTCGGATCGCCGAGCAGCAAGATCGCCGCATAATTCCTATCGCGCGCCCATGCGATGGCCGCTTCCATAAGCGCCGAACCAACGCCCGTTTTCTGGCATTCGGGCCGCACCGCGATCGGCCCCAGCGCAATCGCGCGAAACGCTTCGCCATCGGCCTCGGCCCGCATCGCCGAAAGGATGAGACTGCCGACGCATCGTGCCTCCCGCAAGGCGACAAGCGACAAGCGCATATCCCCGTCCGCCTCCAGCCGTTCGATCAGGCGGGCTTCCATATCGGTGTCGAACGCCGCCTCATGCACCGCGCGGATCGTCGCGGCATCGGCAGCAACCGCCTCGCGAATCTCGATCACTTTTCGCCGGTCACTTTTCGAGGGCGATATCGGGCGCGTCTTCGGCCTTCATGCCGATGACATTATAACCGGCATCGACATGATGGGTTTCGCCGGTGACGCCCGAAGACAGATCGCTGAGCAGATAAACGCCCGCCCCACCGACATCCTCGATCGTGACATTGCGCCGTAGCGGCGAATTCAGTTCGTTCCATTTGAGAATGTACCGGAAATCGCCAATCCCGCTGGCCGCCAGCGTCTTGATCGGCCCGGCCGAGATCGCATTGACCCGGATATTGTCCGGCCCCAGATCCATCGCCAGATACTGGACACTGGTTTCGAGCGCCGATTTGGCCGGCCCCATGACATTATAATGGGGCACGACTTTTTCCGCGCCATAATAGGTGAGCGTCAGGATCGATCCGCCGCCCGGCATCATCTCGCTGGCGCGCTTGGTGACGGCAACCATGCTGTAAACCGAAATGTTCATCGTCATCAGGAAATTGTCGAGGCTGGTATCGACATATTTGCCGCGCAGCTCATTCTTGTCCGAAAAACCGATGGCATGGACAAGGAAGTCGATCGTCTCCCAGCGGTCTTTCAGCGTCGCGAACGCCGTGTCGAGCGCGTCCATGTCAGCGACATCGCACTCGATCAGGAAATCCGAACCCAGGCTGTCGGCGAGCGGCCGCACGCGCCTTTCCAATGCTTCGCCCTGATAGCTGAACGCCATTTCCGCGCCCTGCTCGTGCAATTGCTTCGCGATGCCCCAGGCCAGCGAACGATCGTTGGCGAGGCCCATGATCAGCCCGCGTTTCCCTTCCATCAATCCCGGCATTACGGCTCCTCTATCGTGATCTCTTTTTCCGCTTGTTGCGCGGCTTCCCTTAGCTCGGTTTCAGGCGGTTCCGCCAGTGCGGCATTCAAATGGGCGCCGACGACGACGCCATAGCCGATAATATAGAAGAAGATCAGCGCCAGCATGACGCCGGCGAGGCTGCCATAGGTCAGATCGTAACTGATGAGGTTGGCGAGCACGACCGGCATCAGCGCCGTCGTCCCCAGCCACCAGACCGTCACCAGAACAGCGCCCGGCCATTTGGGGAAGTTGCGGGATCGGTATTGCCGCGGCGTCAGCGACCAGAAAACGAGATAGAAGCCGATATAGATGCCGAGCGCGGGCACGATCCGCGAAAGGACGATCACTATACGATAGTCTTCCAGCATCGGCAGCACGGCGTAGATAAACTGTTCGACGCCGGTCAGCGCGAACTGCAGACCGAAGGCGAGCAGCGCCAGCGCGACCGAGAGGATGATCAGCCCGATCGAGAATATCCGATACTCGTAGAAGGGCCGGCCAAAAGGCGTACCATAGGCCCGCCGCAGCACCTCGCGGATCGTTTCGATGAAGCTCGCTGTCGTCCACAGCCCGATCAGCGCGCCGACCCATAACAGGCTGCCGGTGCGCGCGGAAAGCACGCTGGCGATCGGGTCTTCCAGCGTATCCGCCACACTGGGCGGCACATTTTCGAGAAACACCGAAACCGCCTGCAACCCCTGCTCGGTCTGTCCGAACACCTGCGCCAGCGCCGCGAGCACGATGATGAACGGAAACAGCGCGAGCAGCGCCATGAAGGCAAGATTGCCGGCGTGGATGAAGCCTTCGGCATAGACCCCTTCGAAAACACGGCTGAGCGTGGTCCAACCGAAGGTCCTGAGTGCGGGATGATCGGGTTCCTTGCCCTGTCTGACGCGCTCGATCGCCAGCCGGCGTCGCGCTTCGGGCGAGAGCGAGGCTTCATGCGTCAAAGGCTAGACATCGAATTTGGAGCGCGGGTTTTGCGGCGTACCGGGCGTCCAGTCCTTCACGAATTCGGCGAGCGCCGCATCGTCCTCGGGCAAGTCGATCTCGAGCCGGACGAGCTGATCGCCGCGCCCGCCGCTCTTTTTGCGAAACCCCTTGCCCTTGAGCCTCAACACCTTGCCGGAAGCGGCATTCCTGGGGACGGTAACCATCACGGCGCCGTCGACCGTTGGCACCTTGATCTTGGCGCCTTTGACTGCCTCGTCGAGCCCGATCGGCAGATCGAGGCGGATATCGTCGCCGTCACGTTCGAAAAAGCCGTGCGCCTTGACGGTGATCGAAATCAGCGCGTCGCCATTACCGCCCGGCCCCGCCTGGCCTTGGCCGGAAAGCCGCATCTGGGTGCCGGTCTCGACCCCGGGCTTGAGCTTCAGGTCGATCGTCTTGCCCGACGCCAAGGTCAGCCGCTGGGTTGCGAGAGTGGCGGCATCCTCGAAGGAAACGGCAAGCTTATAGGCGACATCGCCGCCCTTTTGCGGGGGCGGCGGGCGGCGTTGGCCGAAACCGCCGAACGATCCTCCGCCGCCGCTACGGCGCGCACCGCCAAACAATCCTTCGAAAAGATCGCCGAGATCGCCGCCATCTGTGGAATATTCATGATGCATACCGCCGGGCCCGCGGCTCGAACCGCCGCCACCGAACCCGCCAAAGGGATGGGCCGGATTGCCTTCGCCATCGATCTCGCCGCGATCGAACTGGGCGCGCTTGTTCTTGTCTGACAGCAGGTCATAGGCGTTGGTCGCGGCGGAAAATCTCTCCGCTGCCTGCGGGTTACCCGTGTTGCGATCGGGGTGAAACTCCTTGGCGAGCTTGCGATACGCCTTCTTGATCTCATCCTCGCTGGCGCCGCGCGCGACGCCAAGGGTTGCATAGGGATCCGCTGCCATAGTCTCCGTGTCGTATATCATGACCCATTCGCCAACTGTTGCTGTTATGCAACACTCGAAATGGGGCGAGTTTCTCCGGAATTCAAGCGCTTGTGCGCGCCATATGGATGCGCCTGACGAACAGGAAAATCAGCAGTCCGAACGGCCCGAACAAGAAGGTTGCGAGGAGGATCGGCGCCTGGACGATGCGCGACAACGCGATTTCATCGCTGTTGCGCGCCACCCAGAGACCCACGAACAGATCGAACGCCAGATAGTGAACCCAGCCGACCACGGTGCCGCCCTCGGTCGCGAAGATCGCTTGCACGCCCGCGATCGTCGAAAAATCCACGCCGCCATCGCCTGCTTGCGGCAGCAGGTACATCACAAGGATCAGGACAGCCGAATACAGCAAGCACAACAGCCCGGCCACGCCATCCCGCAAAAGCGTGAAGACGGCTTCGCGGCGCGGCCCGAAAATCAGCACCGCCCATGCGGCAATGGCGAACCAGTTGGCCGCCGTGAAAATCATGTCCCAAGGCATTTTCGTCTCCCCCGTCGTCGTCCCGCCCCTGTTACCGGATTCCAGGCAATGCGGGAATGAAAGGAGGTGCTGGACTGATGTCGGCAATCGGCTAGTTTCGCGCACCATGGCCGAACCGAGCAACCGTAGACCCCTTGCCTCCCGCAATACCGGCTGGGCCGCCCGGGCGGCGCGCGTCATGCTGGCCAGCGGCCTGACGCCAAACGCGATCTCGGTGATCGGCATCGGCTTCGCCGCGCTCGGCGCCTGGGCGTTGATCGAGGCCCCAAACCATCCCTGGCTCTATCTCGCAGCCATATTGGGCATCCAGCTCCGCCTGCTCTGCAATATGCTCGATGGGATGGTCGCGGTTGAAGGCGGCAAGGGATCGGCGACCGGCCCGCTCTACAACGAAGCGCCCGACCGGATCGAGGATAGCCTGCTGCTCGTAGCCGCCGGCTATGCAACGCCCTGGTGGTGGATAGGCTGGCTCGCCGCCCTGCTTGCGATGTTCACGGCCTATGTCCGCGCGCTGGGCGGGTCGCTGGGTTTCGGACAAGATTTCCGCGGGCCGATGGCAAAGCCGCACCGCATGGCCGCACTGACTCTGGGATGTCTTGCCGCGCTCGGCGAAGCCTTGTGGCTGGAAACGCGCTACGCCCTGGCGATCACGCTCGGTATTGTCGTGGTCGGCGCGGCGCTTACGGGAATCCGCCGCGTGCTGGGGATTTCCCGTGCGCTCCGGGAAGCCGCGCAATGATCCGCCTGCTGCTGTTCGCGGCGACGCGGTTCCTCGTCGGCGGTCATCCGCGCTGGCAAGGCAGCGAACCGGCGGCGCGCCAACGCATCTATTTCGCCAATCATGGCAGCCATCTCGACACTGTTTTGCTCTGGAGCGCGCTGCCGCCGGACCTGCGCGAAACGACGCATCCCGTGGCCGCCGCCGATTATTGGGGCAAGAACGCGCTGAGCCGCTTCGTCTCGACCCATGTCCTCAACGCCGTCCTGCTCCAGCGCCGTCCGAAAAAGGGCGAAGACCCTCTCCAGCCGCTGCGCGCCATTCTCGATCGCGGCGAATCGCTGATCATCTTCCCCGAAGGCACGCGCGGCGACGAACTCCTGCCCGGCAGCTTCAAGGGCGGCCTCCACCATCTTGCGCGCGATTACCCGCGGGCCGAGCTGATCCCCGTCTATCTCGAAAATCTCAGCCGCGCCTGGCCCAAGGGCACCTTGATCCCGGTGCCGATAAGCTGTTCGGTGCGCTTCGGTCCGCCCCTTCCCTTCACGCCGGATGAGCCCAAGCCCGCGTTTCTGGACCGCGCGCGCGAAGCCGTGGTGGCGCTCGCCTGATGGACCCGCGCTTCCTCTGGCTGTTCGCCGGCGTCGGCGGAATCCTGCTTATCGCCTCGGTGATCGGCGCTATTCTCTCCCGCACCGTGAAAAGCGAGAGCGGGCGCGAAACCGTCCGAAATCTCAACGAACGCGTCCGCGCCTGGTGGGTGATGGTCGCGATCTTCGGTATCGCCTTCGTCTTCGGCAAGGTCGTCACGCTCGTCCTGTTCGCGCTGACCAGCTTTTACTGCCTGCGCGAGTTCATTTCGCTGACGCCGACCCGCCCCGCCGATCACTGCGCGCTCGCCATCGCCTTCTACATCTTCCTGCCGCTCCAATATTATCTGATCGGCATCGACTGGCTGGCGCTCTTCAGCATCGCCATTCCCGTTTACGCCTTCCTGCTGCTGCCGGTCGCCGCCGCCGTCAGGGGCGAAACGGTGAATTTCCTGATGCGCACGGCCAAGATCCAGTGGGCGCTGATGCTGACCGTCTATTGCATCAGCCATGCCCCGGCGCTGCTGATCCTCAACATCCCCGGCTATGAGGGGCAGAATTTCCTGCTGCTCTTCTTCCTCGTCACCGTCGTCCAGCTGTCCGACGTGCTCCAATATGTTTTCGGCAAGCTGTTCGGCCGCCACAAGGTCGCGCCCAGGGTCAGCCCGGCCAAGACCTGGGAAGGACTGATCGGCGGCGGGCTTTCGGCGACGGCGGTCGGCGCAGGGCTGTGGTGGATCACGCCGTTCACGCCGATCGAGGCGGCGGGTATGGCGGCGGCGATCGTTATCGCCGGTTTCTGCGGCGGCATCGTGCTTTCGGCGGTCAAGCGCTCGCTGGGCGCAAAGGACTGGGGCACGATGATCGAAGGCCATGGCGGCGCGCTCGACCGGATGGATTCGGTGAGCTTCGCCGCGCCGCTCTTCTTCCATCTCTGCAATTACTTTTTCGCGGCCTGATGATCGCCGGCCTCGCGATCGTCGCGCTCTGGGCCTTTGCCGAGGCGATCCTCTGGTTCATCGTCGCGGACGTGCCGATCAGCTATCTGGCCGTGCGCTATGGCTGGAAGGCGGGAAGCGTCGCGGCCTTGATCGCCGCCATCGTCGCGGTTCCGGGCGGGATAATCCTCTATTTCTGGGCGCAGCGTGATGCGGCCCAGGTCGCGGCCGCGATGGCCGCGCTGCCGGCCATCGATGCGGCAATGATCGCCGAGGCCGAGCGCGCATACCGGGCAGATGGCTTCGGCGCGATGCTGGCTGGATCGTTCGGCGGGGTGCCCTACAAGCTCTATGCGGCGGCGGCCGGCAACGCGGGAGCGCCGCTTCTCGGTTTCTCCCTTGCCAGCTTCGCCGCCCGTTTGCCGCGCTTTCTGGTTATCGGCATCGGTACAGCCGGTATCGGACGGGTCGCCGCGCGCTGGCTGTCGCTGCGAGGCCGGCTGACCGTGCTCGGTCTCAGCTGGGTCCTGTTTTACGCATGGTATTTCGCCACGATGCCGGGTTAAAAGCCCGGCCATGAGCAACACCGCCGACGATCCCTTTGCCCTGTTCGCGACATGGTTCGCGCAAGCCCGCGAGACCGAGGTCAATGATTCGAACGCGATGGCGCTCGCCACGACATCGGCTGACGGCCAGCCCTCGGTGCGGATGGTGCTGCTCAAGGGCCATGATGAACGCGGCTTCGTCTGGTACACCAACATGGAGAGCCGCAAGGCCGGCGAGCTCTTGGAAACCGGCAAGGCGGCGATCCTTTTCCACTGGAAGTCGCTCCGCCGCCAGTTCCGCGCCGAAGGGCCTGTAGGCCGCGTCGACGATGCCGAGGCGGACGCCTATTTCGCGACCCGCAGCCGGGATTCGCAGCTCGGCGCCTGGGCGTCGGACCAGTCCCGCCCGCTCGACAGCCGCGCAACCTTCGAGGCGCGGTTTGCGGCGATGCAGGCGAAATTCGACGGCGGCGACGTGCCGCGTCCGCCGCACTGGTCGGGCTTCCGGCTCACGCCGCAGCGGATCGAGTTCTGGGAGGATGGCGCTCACCGCCTCCACCACCGCCGCGTCTTTGCGCGCACCGAGACCGGCTGGCACGAAGGGTTGCTCTACCCATGAGACGGCTGCCGCTCATCCAGATCGACGCCTTCGCGGACGTGCCTTTCACCGGCAACCCGGCAGCAGTGATGCCGCTCGACGACTGGCTGCCCGACAATATCCTTCTGGCAATCGCCGCCGAGAATAATCTCAGCGAGACGGCCTTCTGCCTTCCGGCAGTGAAGGATCCCGAGGTCGATTTCGAGCTGCGCTGGTTTTCGCCGACCTCCGAGGTCGCAATGTGCGGCCATGCGACGCTCGCCACGGGGCACTTCGTGCTGAGCGGGGACGGCGCGCGCGATGCTGTACGCTTCCGCACGCGCAAGGCCGGCATTCTCGAGGTGCGCCGATCGGGCCAAGACTATGAACTCGATCTGCCCGCTACACCCGTCGAACCGGCGGACCGGCCGGACCTGCTCGACGCGCTGGGCGTGACGGGTGAAGTCTTCCTGTCTCCGCCGGGCGTCGCCGAAGATACAGCGATCATACTCGTGCCGGATGCCGATGCCGTGCGCAGCTGCGCGCCGGATTTTGCGGCGCTGGCGCACATCCACCTGATGGCGATCGTCACCGCGCCGGGCGATGGCGGCGAGGATATTGTCAGCCGGGTGTTCGTGCCTGCCTGGGGGATCGACGAGGATCCGGTGACCGGTTCGGCTCATGCCGCGCTCGTACCCTTCTGGGCAGCCCGCCTCGGCCGGGACAGCTTCGCCGCCTTTCAGGCGAGCAAGCGCGGCGGGCGGATCGCGTGCCGGCTCGAGGGCGACCGCACGATCCTCGGCGGGCGCTGCGCCACGGTGATCGAAGGAAGCTTCTTGCTTCCCTAGATATCGGCCCTAGCGGGTGCCGCGGACTACGCCGTACTGATCGGGCAGCACCACGAGGATATCATCGACCTGCACGCTGCCGCGCTGGACGACCAGTTCCTGATGGTTGCGCTGCGCGTCGCCGGTTTCGGCCTCGATGCAGTTCCGCCCGTTGCACTGTTCGCGGAAGCGGTAGCGGATATAGGAGACGAGCTCGCCCGCGGTGACATTGTGATCGCCATTATCGTCGGCCTGCCCGCCCACCGCATCGGAGAAGAAGCGCGCGAGATAGCCGCCAGCGTTGAATTCCGAGGCGACAAGGCTCGTCAGATCCTCTTCGGAACTGAACAGCCCCATCATGCCGGGCCGGGTTATCACATCACGCTCGAACCCGCCGGAAAAGCAGCTGTCGAGCACGATCAGCGCGGTGCCAGCATGAACTTCGGTGAACATGCGCGCCAGTTCGTCGTCGGTCAACTCCTCGCCATCAGCGAAAACCAGGGTTTCGTCGCGCCGATCCAGCTCGCCGGTATCGGTAGCGTCCTCGATCTGGCTGCCATGGCCGGAGAAGAAGAAAAGGAAGATATCGTCCGGTCCGGCCTGCGCGGCGAGACGGCGGAAAGCGGAGCGGAATTCGTCGATCGACGCGTCCTGATTGGTGAGCAGGATGCTCTCCTCGCGCAGAACGCCCAGTTCCTCGAGCTTGCGATAGAGTTTTGCCGCGTCGGTATCGGTGTTGGTCAGGTTCGAGGTGTTGCCGCCATAATCGGCAATGCCGACCGAGATAGCGAATACCTGGCGCGCTTCGGGTTCCGCGGGAATCCGAGTCGTGCCTTCGCTCAGCGCGAGCCGGAAATCCCCGGTCGCCCCGGCTGCATAACTCGTCGCGACCACGGTGTAGAGCCCGTCTTCGTCAAGCACGCGCTCATAGCGGCTGTTCAGCGATTCTCCCGTATCGTCTATATCCTCCTGCTCGCCCGACGGAGTGTGCAGGATCAGATAGGTATCGAAATCGTCGGAAGAGAGGTCGATCGTCACCGGCTGGCCGCGGCGGCCTTCGAAAGAATAGCGCTGCAGATATTCGCCAGTCGAAAGCGTGTCGTCATCCTTGCCCAGCGAGGCGGTGATCGCCTGGCCGAACTGGAGCGGCTCGGCATTGCCGCCAGTCTGCTCGGTATCGGCAGCGCCGGCACGGTTGATCGCGGTCACCAAGGTATAGGCGCCGGTTTCGCCGGTGCCGTAGCTGGTGACGAGAATGCGATAGGTGCCGGCCGCAGGCAGCGTTGCGACGACGCGGCTGTTGAGCGTCTGCTCGCCAGCGGTCGCATCGTCGTCGTTGCGAACGACGAAACCTTCGGCGCCCTCAAGCGCGAGCACCGTATCGAAGCCGCGCGAATTGAGATGCAGATCAAGCCGCTGGCCGGGGGTGCCTTCGAACTGGTAATAGTCGATATGGCGGCCGCGCTGGTTCTGATAGTCACTCTCGGCAAGCTCGCCCTGCCGCGTCTGGCCGATACCGATCGACGCGGCTTCAGGCGCGTCTGTTTCGATCGTCAGGCTGTCGGTCGATACCGCGCCCAGCTGATAGCTGCCGGTCGCCGACGCCCGGAAAGAGCGCGCGCGCACCCGCACCACACCCTCGGCCGGCATCACGATGTCGAGGCGGCTGTCGGTCGTCTCTGACGCGACATGATCGTCGTCATTGGAAAGCGTCGTGCCATCGGGCAGCGCGATGCGCAGCTCGGTATCGAAATCTTCGGACGAAAGCAGCACCGAGACATGCGCGCCGGGATCGGCGCGGAGGCGGAATTCGTCATAATATTGCTTGTCGCCATCGACGCTGTCGCCGGTGGTGAGTTCGCCTTCCAGGGTTCGGCCGATGGCGAGGTCGCCATCCTGCGCCCGGATTTGCGTCGGCAGCGCGAAAGCGAGCGCCACGGCTGCGATACCAAGGCCTGCGGCCGCAAATTTGCTCTTCGTCTTCATGTCAGTCCCCATTCTGCCGACCCCCAATAAGGGCTAGCATCGCAGCGGTGAAGCGGGGCTGAACGACGATGAAGCGTTAAAACCCCGTTTCCAACGGCGATAATCGGCCTTCCGTCAACAAACTATGATCTGCGGCACAGATTCAGGCATCCCCAACTAGGCATCGAAAAAGCGCGCCAGCCGGTCGACGACCGCGCGCCTGTCCGCATCCGGCGTATTGCCGAGCCTGACGACCGTCATCCGCTGTTCGGGCGAAACGACGACATATTGGCCGAGATGGCCGACAAAGGAGAAGATCGTGTCGGGGCCGTGGCCGGGAAACAGCGTCGGATTGTCATAGGGCCCGCCCGACCGGTTGAGCCAGGTCTGCCCGCCATATTCGGGATTGCGCGGCGAGGGCGTGAGCATGAATGCGCGCCACGCCGGCGATATGATCTGCGTCCCGTCGGGCGCCGCGCCGGTCCGCAGCACTTCGCCGAGCCGTGCCCAGTCCCGCGCCGTTGCATGGATCAGGCTGCCGCCGATCTGCGTGCCCTGCGCGTCGAATTCGAAATAGAGGCTGTGAATCCCCGCTGGGCCGAGCAGACGTTGATAGGCGAAGCGGCGATAGGCGGCGGCGCGTGCACCGGGATCCTCGCTCTCAGTCAACGTGTCGGCGATGATCCGCGAGAGGACAACCGTCGTCGCGCTGCTATATTCATATTTGTCGCCGGGATTGGCTTCGAGCGGCCGGGCCACCGCATAGCCCGCCATATCGCCAGCCCCGCTCGTGAACAGCATCCGGTTAGTGTCCGAATCCCAGATCGGATCATTGACCTCCGTATGATCGAGGCCCGAGGCCATATGGAGCAGATGGCGCAGGGTGATGTTGCGGCGCGCATCGTTTTCGCCCTGCCATTCGGGAACCGGCGCGGGCGCATCGAGATCCAGCCGTCCATCCTCGACGAGAAAGCCCACAAGAATGGCGGTGACGGTCTTCGCCATCGACCAGGAGATATAGCGCATATCGGCCGAATAGCCGGGCGCATATCGCTCGGCGACGATTTTCCCGTCCTGCACAACGATCACGGCGCGCGTCTCCCCGACGCCTTCATCCTCGAACAGCGCGGTAACGAGAGGATCGAGATCGGCGCGGACGGCCAGGGCAGCGGTCGGCGCGGCAACCGGTGCGGCCTCTTCGCCGGGCTGCACATCGGCAACCGGCGCGGCGGTGCCGAGCAGCAACGGTAACGTTAGCGGAACGAGCCATCTTTGCATCGTCATTGCGCCACGCTACGTCTCACGCAGATGAAAGTGAAGCGGCCAATTCTGATCGGCTCCGTCGCAGTCCTGATCGTCCTGCTGGGCGGCGCGATCCTCTACGCCATCCGCATGAAGCCGACGATCCAGCTTGGCGTCGGCTATGGCGCGCATGTCATCTGCTCATGCCGCTATATCGGCGGGCGCGACATGGAGAGCTGCTACAACGACTATGAGCCCGGCATGGAAGCGATCTCGATATCCGAGGACGAACAGGAAAAGCGCATCACCGCCAGCGTTCCCCTGATCGCCAGCCGCTCGGCGCAGTTCCGCGAGGGATTGGGCTGCGTGCTCGAGCCGTTGCCGGGCAACGAGAGCGAAGACTGACGCGAAGTCCGGCACCGCCGTCAGACCAGACCCGAAAAGCCCCGTTTCGCAAGCTTGCGCAGCCGCCGTTGGCGGTGACGGAAGAGCATTTTCACGAATAGCGCAGTGAACCGCGTCTTCCAGCCCGCCTCAATCGTCACAGTGTCGGCATACCAGGTCGATCCGGCATTGATCCGGCGCACGCCGATCCGGTGATCCCAGCGCTTGACGAAATCGCTCCATCCCGCGTCGTGCCCCCTGAACGCCTCGCCGTCCTCGCCCGGTTCGAAGCTGACCGAAATCCATTGCCGCCCCAACGGCACGATGCCGAACAGGGCGACGCGGGTTTCATAGGCCTGCTCTTCCCATTTCTCAGGGAAAGCGGGCGGATCGGTTGGTCGGATGGTGACGATAGGCCAAGCGACGGTCTGCATGGCCTTCGGGCTCATCAGCGCGGCGACCACCTTGTCGAACGGCGCCCGCAGGACCGTTTCGCAATGGATACGCGCCGATTTCATTCGGCGCGGTCGGCTTCTCTTCCCGCCGTCCCGAGCCAGGCGAAGAGAAAAAGCAGAACGAGGAGAAGATCGATCAGCGACGGATAGAATGCCGGCGCGCTTAGCCGCCCTCCGGCAAAGAGCAAGGCGCAGGCGATCACGAAAGACAGCTTGCCTGCTGCGCCGATCAGCATGACGGGGCGGTAGCGGACCGGATCGGTTGCAATCAGGCCATAGACGAATTGCCAGGCAAGCGTGACGCCGACGAAGCCGTAGAAATATTCGGGATGATTGATCGCGGGCGGGTCGTTCTCGGCGATTAGCCGTTCCGCGAAATATAGCGGCGCGATGACGACAACGCCCCAGATCGTCGCAATCGCGAAGATCCACCGCGCGAACCGCATCAGGCGGCCAGCGCCTCTTCGGCAGCCACCGTTTCGGCGATCCAGCCACCGCCCATGATCCGCTCGCCGGCGTAGAGCACGGCCGCCTGCCCGGGCGCGACGCCATATTCGGGCGTGTCGAAGACCAGCATTTCGCCGTCGAAGCGCGCGGGCACAGGTTTTGCCAGCGAGCGGACCTTTGCCGTCAACAAACCTTCAAACGCCTCGCCGAGCCAGTTGATGTCCTCAATCCGTGCCGCAGTGACAGCCAGTGCGCTTTTGGGACCGACGATGACGCGCCGGGTCTCGGGCTCCAGCCGCACAACATAAAGGGGTTCGGGCTGGCCGCCTATGTCGAGCCCACGGCGCTGGCCGACGGTGAAATGGATAAGCCCCTGATGTTCGCCAAGCACCGTGCCGTCGCGGGTAACGATCTCGCCGCCCTGGCCCGCCTCGGGCCGTACCTTCTTGACGATCTTCGCATAGTCGCCATCGGGAACGAAGCAGATATCCTGGCTGTCAGGCTTCATCGCGACGATCAGGCCAAGCTCCCTGGCGATTGCGCGAACGTCAACCTTGGGCATGCCGCCTAACGGGAAACGCAGATAATCGAGCTGGTGCTGCGTCGTCGCGAACAGGAAATAGCTCTGGTCCCGCGCCGGGTCGGCGGCGCGGTGCAACTCCGCACCGCTCTCTCCCATCACGCGGCGAACATAATGGCCGGTGGCAAGGCAATCGGCGCCCAGATCGCGCGCCATCTTCAACAGGTCGGTAAACTTCACGCTCTGGTTGCAGCGGATGCAGGGGATCGGCGTGCGGCCCGCCATATATTCATCGGCGAAATCGTCGATCACCGATTCCCGGAACCGGCTTTCATAGTCGAAGACATAATGGGCAATGCCGAGCTTTTCGGCGACCGCGCGCGCATCGCGAATGTCCTGGCCGGCGCAACAGCTGCCCGTCCGGCCGGTCGCCTCGCCATGATCGTAGAGCTGCAGGGTGATGCCGATAACCTCCGCGCCGGTCTTCGCGGCAAGCGCGGCAACCACCGAAGAATCGACGCCGCCAGACATGGCGACGACGATCCGGCATTCACCCGCGGGGCGGGAAAGCTGAAAATCGGGCAGGTACATGATGCTCATTTAGTATGCTGGACCGCCGCACGCAAAGGTCGGTTCGTCGCGGGTTTCCGCTTTGGTAACCAAAAACCGCCGATTCCACGTGGATTCATGACCAAAGCGTTGCCTGTGCCTTTACCACGTTTTCAGCCTTGCTCCCTAGAGTGGTGCCTATGGACATGGGATATACCCCTTTTAGAAACCGCTTTGCCGTCGGCGCCGACGTCGGCATCGATTTCCGCGCGCTCGTCGCGTTTCTCGCCGCAGCACAGGCCGTACAGCCGACTTCACGGCTGGCGGCACAGTTGGCGATCGGTGGCGGTCGCCAAGTTGCGGCGCAGGAATCGCTCATCGAGATTTTCGCTCCTCGGCCGGGCCGACGCGGACTTGGCAGTGTCCCGGAAGGGGAAACATTGCGCGGAAGTTTTAATCCCTCTGTGCCAATTTCGAACAGCCCGTCAATCATTCAGAAAGCCTGGTAAAGTGGCTGTTTACCTTGGCATTTTAGGGTTCTTTCAACGAGCTTTGCTTACAAGGCGTTCATCGTAATGAACACACAGGCGCAAAGGTCGGCTGACCCGAGTTTTGAGGAAAGTATGATCGAGAACCAGAAAATACGCCCTGAGCAGGTGATCGGCCCGTTGGGCGAACCGCTCACGCTGAATTCCCTTCCGCCGCCGAATACGCGGCGTTGGGTCGTCCGGCGCAAAGCGGAAGTCGTCGCTGCGGTCAATGGCGGCCTGTTGTCCGTCGATGAGGCTTGCGAACGCTACGGCCTAACCGTCGAGGAATTCGCGAGCTGGCAGCGCGCGATCGACCGCTCGGGCATGCCCGGCCTGCGCGTCACGCGCATCCAGCACTATAAATCGCTCTACGAACGCCAGCAGAAATATTAAGGCAAAAATTCAAGAACGTGCCCGCACGGCCGAGCAGCGGCCTCCGCGCGCAACGATTCCCCGGTCGCCATCTCCGTCGGCGGCCGGGGAATTTGTTTTTGGGATCAGAGGGTTTACTCTCCCCGCACAGCGGATCGATTCGATAACCGGCCGCATCGTTCAACAAGTGCCGGTATTGTCGCGGTCCCGCGGGAAGCTTCGCCGATTTGGCGAAGCAAGAGGGAGGTTCGCATGATCAACTTCATTATTGCCCTTGTCGTCGGCGGGGTCATCGGCTGGCTCGCCAGTCTCGTCATGAACCGCGATGCTTCGATGGGCATTTTCTGGAACGTTATCGTCGGTTGCGTCGGTTCGATCTTCGGCCGGTTCCTGTTCGGCTGGCTAACCGGCGGGACGGCCCAACTGCGCGATGCGCCCTTTCAGCCGATGACCTTGCTTGTCGCCTTTGGCGGCGCAGTCGTCCTGCTGGCGATCGTCAATCTCATCAAGCGCGGACGCGTGCGTTAGCACCGTCGGCATCGCAAGAATGTTGAACGGGGCGCGCGGCGAAAATCCGCGCGCCCCTTTATCATTCTAGCGGAGTTCGAACGTCACCGAGACGGTAGCCGACAGCCGCTGTTCGCCGGGCGCAATCTGAAGCGAACCCCCGCTAGCGTCCATCTCCATGGCGCGGTTTGCCATCGGCACGGGTGGGCGGGCAGCGCCGGCTTCACTGATCGCGACGATCCGCTCCACCCGCATTCCGGCAGCCTGCGCATAGAGTTCGGCCCGCGACCGCGCCTTGCGCACGGCATCCCGGCGCGCTTCGTCAAGCGCCGCCTCCGGCTCGTCGACCTGCAGGCTCGGCCCGTTGATCTGGTTCACGCCCTGCCCGACCAAGGTATCGATGATCGTGCCGGCCCTTTCGACATCGCGGAAGCGGACACTGAGCTGGTTCGACGCGGTATAGCCGAGCAGCCGCGGTTCGCTGCGCTCCGAATAGTCGTAGCGGGCATTGAGGCTGATAGAGGCCGTCTGGATGTCGCGCTCCGCAATGCCGTCGCGGCGCAGCGCGGCGAACACGGCCGCCATGCGCCGGTTATTTTCGGCAAGCGCGGCCGCCGCCGTCGGCGCTTCGGTAACGACGCCGGCGTTGACGATCGCCAAATCGGGCACCTGGCGGGATTCGCCGGTCGCGACGACATCGAGTCGCGTGCCTTCGATAGCCAAGGGGATGTCGGCGGTTTGCGCGGCGACGGGCCCGGCCAGAACGCATGTCGCAGCGATGGCGAGCATCGGTATTTTCATGAAAAAATCTCCTCCAATTCGGTTGCGCCCGAAAACGGGCTTTCCTCCTCAACGCGTGAAGCAAAGCAATGGTTTCACTTCGATGAACGGTCGATTCCCTCCTGCATGCCGCCTTGATTTTGCACTGCAAAAAACGCAAAGAACCCGCAGATTCACATACGGCTTGAGCCTTGTGTTGTATTCATGTAATACAGCACGACAGTAAAGGCAGAGCGGAGTTGGCCAAGGTGGCAGATATGAACGTCGAACAGAGTTTCGAAAGCGCAGCGCCATTGAGCGAGTTCGAAGCGGAAGAACGCCGGGCCGATCGGCGACGGCGCTTCATCATTATAGGCGTGGTTGTTGCCGCGCTGGTGCTCCTTGCCATTTATTTCATGTTCTCGGGCGGATCGGGCGAAAATGCCGGTGCCGCGGCCGGCGAAGACGGCCCCGCGCGCACGCTGCCAACGGTTACCGTCGTTGTGCCGGGCTCGCATGCGATCTCCAACACGATCACGGCCAGCGGTACGCTCGACGCCCGCCGCGCGATGCCGGTCGGCGTCGCCGGCGAAGGCGGCCAGATCGTGCGCGTCTATGTCGACGCCGGCGATTGGGTCCGGACCGGCCAGGTGCTCGCCTCGATCGAAAGCTCGGTCCAGTCGCAACAGGTGAGTTCGGCCGCAGCTCAGGTCGAGGTCGCCCGTTCCGACCTTGCGCTTGCCCAGGCCGAACTCGACCGCGCGCTCCAACTCGTCGAACGCGGGTTCATCAGCCAGGCCGATATCGACCGCAAGACGGCCACGCGCGATGCCGCGCGCGCGCGCGTCAACGTCGCCGGCGCGCAGCTCAACGAACTGCGCGCGAGGGCCGGTCGCCTTGCCATCCGCGCGCCTTCCGCGGGCCTCGTGCTCGAGCGCAACGCCGAACCCGGCCAGGTGGTCAGCGCCGGATCGGGCACGCTCTTTCTGCTCGCCCAGGGCGGTGAGATGGAGATGAACGCCCGGGTTTCCGAAGGCGATCTCCAGCGGCTTTCGGTCGGCCAGCAGGCAACCGTCACGCCGGTCGGCACCACCGAAGGGTATCAGGGCCAGATCTGGCAGCTTCCGCCGACAATCGATCCGCAAAGCCGCCAAGGCACCGCCAGCATTGCGCTGAGCTATCGCGAAGGGTTGCGCCCCGGCGGCTTCGCCAGCGCGGCAATCGTTGCAGGCTCGATCAACGCGCCGATGCTGCCGGAATCCGCAGTGATGAGCGACGAAGACGGGCAGAATTACGTCTATATCATCGACGAGGCCAATCTCGTCGTTCGCCGCGACGTCGAAATCGGCGAGGTATCGAATGCCGGCATCACGATCCGTGAGGGCCTGCGCGGCTCCGAGCGGGTCGTCCTGTCGGCAGGCGCCTTCCTGAATGTGGGCGACGAGGTGATCCCGCAGCGGGCGGCCACCGAAAACGGCAGCTAGGAAGGCATTATGAGCTTTCGCACGATCTCGACCTGGGCGATCAAGAACCCAACCCCATCGCTCGTGCTTTTCGCGGGCCTGATGCTGGCGGGCATCATCTCTTTCATGCGGCTGGACGTGAACGACAGCCCGGATATCGATTTCCCCGCGGTGATCGTCCAGGTGTCCCAGCCCGGCGCAGCACCGACCGAGATGGAAACGCAGGTCACCCAGCGCGTCGAGGCGGCCGTGCGCAACATCAGCGGCGTCGACGAAATCCAGTCGACGGTGCAGGAAGGCCGTTCGCAAACCTTCATCCAGTTCGCCATCGGCACGCCGGTCGACCGGTCGGTCAACGATGTCCGCAACGCCGTCGCGCTGATCCGTGGCGATCTGCCGGACGGGATTCTGGAACCCCAGGTTACCCGCGTCGAAGTGAATGGCGGCGGCACGATCGCCTATTTCGCGGTCGAAAGCGTCGATATGACGCTGGAAGAGCTGAGCTGGTTCGTCGACAACACGATCGCGCGCCGGTTGCTCGGCATTGATGGCATGGCGGCCGTGGATCGCAGCGGCGGCGTCGATCGCGAGATTCGCGTGGTCCTCAATCCCGCGCAGCTCGAAGCGCTCGGTATCACCGCGAGCCAGGTCAACACCCAGCTGCGTGCGACCAATCTCAACGCCGCCGGCGGCCGTGCGGAAGTGGCCGGTGCCGAACAGTCGGTTCGCGTCCTCGGCGATGCCGACACGGCGTATGAACTCAGCCAGACCGACATCGCAATCGGCAACGGCCGGACGGTACAGCTTTCCACCATCGCCGATGTTCGCGACCAATATGGCGAGCAGCGCACATTATCGAAGATGAACGGCCGGCAGGTCGTGAGCTTCGGCGTCGAGCGCGCCAAGGGCGCATCCGACGTCTCCGTCTACGATGCCACGCTGGAAATGCTGGATTTGCTGGAAGAAGAATATCCCGGCGTCACCTTCACCCGGCTGTTCACCTCGGTCGAATATACGAAATCCAATTACGATGCCGCGATGAACGCGCTGGTAGAAGGTGCCGTGCTCGCGGTTATCGTCGTCTTCCTGTTCCTGCGCGACTGGCGGGCGACGCTGATCGCGGCGATCGCGATCCCGCTTTCGGCGATCCCGACCTTCTGGTTCATGGAACTGCTCGGCTTCACCTTGAACTTCATCAGCCTGCTCGCGCTCAGCCTGGTTGCGGGTGTTCTCGTCGACGATGCGATCGTGGAGATCGAGAATATCGTACGCCATATGCGCATGGGCAAGAATTCCTACCAGGCGTCGATCGACGCCGCCGAGGAGATCAGCCTTGCCGTGCTGGCGACGACCATGGCGATCGTCGCCGTGTTCCTGCCCGTCGCGCTGATGCCCGGGATTTCGGGCCAGTTCTTCATCCAGTTCGGCATGACGACGGTGATCGCAGTGTTGATGAGCCTTGCCGTGGCGCGCCTCATAACGCCGCTGATTTCGGCCTATTTCATGAAGGCCGAAGGGGTGCACACCCACGGCGAAGGGCCGCTGATGGACCGCTATATCGCACTGCTCAAATGGTCGCTCGTACATCGCTGGAAGACGGCGCTTATCGGCGGCGGTGGCGCATTGGTCCTTACCGCTATATCCGCCAGTTTTCTGCCCATGGTGTTCATGCCGAACGAGGATAATGATTTCAGCCGCGTGACCATCGAGATGGTTCCCGGTTCGACCCTGCGTCAGACCGAACGGGTGTCCGACCAGGTTGCCGCGATCTTGCGCGCCCAGCCCGAAGTCCGCACCGCCTTCCAGCGGATCGAGCCCGGCAACGGCCGCATCTTCATGTCGCTGCAAGACGAACGTGAACGATCGAGCATCGATTTCGAACGCGAAACCCTGCCGCTGTTGCGCAGCGTCGCCGACGCGCGCGTCTATTTCAATTCACAACAGGGCGGGTTCAGCGGCCGCGACATCTCGCTCACCATCGGCGGCGACGATCCCGACGCGCTCGACGATGCCGCCGACGCCATCGTTGCGGAAATGTCGACGCTGGACGGCCTCGTCGCCCCGCGCGTGGACGGTGGGCTAAGGCGGCCCGAGATCATCGTCGAACCGCGGCTCGATCTCGCCGCCGATCTCGGCGTGACGACGTCAGCATTGTCGCAGGCCATTCGTATCGCCACCCAGGGCGATATCGACCAGAATGCGGCCCGTTTCTCGCTCAGTGACCGGCAGATCCCGATCCGCGTGATCCTGAGCGAAGCCGCACGGCGCGATCTGGCCAATATCGAAAATTTACCGGTGCCCACCGCCTCGGGCGGATCGGTGCCGCTCAGCGCCGTCGCCGAAATCCGCTTCGGGTCCGGTCCCACGGTGATCGAGCGATACAACCAGCAGCGCCGCATCGTCATCGGCGCGGACCTTTCCCCGGGCGTCGTCTCCGCCTCTGAACAGATCGACGCGATGGATGTCTGGAACAACCTGCCCGACGGCGTCGAGCGCGTTTATGCCGGCCCCGAGCAATGGCAGGCCGAGATGATATTCAACTTCCTGGTCGCCGTCGTCTCGGGCGTGCTGCTCGTCTTTGCCGTGCTCGTGCTGCTTTACCGCCGGATCGTTGCGCCGCTCGTGAATATGGGCTCGCTCATCCTCGCGCCGCTCGGCAGCTTCCTCGCCCTGCTCATCACCGGCAACGCTCTTTCATTGCCGGTGTTCATCGGCCTGCTCATGCTGCTCGGCATCGTCGCCAAAAACTCGATCCTGCTGGTCGACTTCGCGATTGAGGAAATGGACAAGGGCGTCGACAGGGATACGGCATTGATCGACGCGGGCCACAAGCGCGCCCAGCCGATCGTGATGACGACGGTGGCGATGACCGCCGGCATGATCCCGACAGCCATCGCGATCCACGGCGATTCGGCCTTCCGCTCTCCGATGGGCTGGACGGTGATCGGCGGATTGCTGCTCTCGACCGTGCTGACGCTCGTCATCGTGCCGGCCAGTTTCAGCATTGCCGACAGCATTGAGCAGAAATTCCGCAGGGTCTTCAGCCGGGCGCTCACCTACAAGCCGACCGAGGATGAGAAAGGCGCGGTCCAGCCGGCCGAATGACGGCTCAACGGACCCCCCGGCCGCAAAGCCGGTTCAGCATGACCGAAGATCGCGGGCGCGCCATGCGGCGCACGGCAACGGCGATGCTGGTGTTGATGGCGGGTATTTTCGTCCTCGCCCATCTCATGGAAGATGCGCACCCGGCCTGGGGCTTCGTCGCCGCCTTTGCCGAAGCGGCGATGGTCGGCGGCCTTGCCGACTGGTTCGCGGTCACCGCCTTGTTCCGCCATCCGCTGGGCGTGCCGATTCCCCACACCGCGATCGTGCCGAACAACAAGGACAGGATCGGCGAGCAGCTGGCGCTGTTCCTCAAGGATAATTTCCTCACCCCCTCGGTCGTCGCGCGGCGGATGCGGCGCTTCGATGTTGCCGGCGCGATCGGCCGTTTCCTCGTCCAGCCATCAGGCGGACAAGGCCGGATGCGCGAAGGCGCAGCGAGGCTGTTCGCGATGATCCTCGAATCGCTGGATGACGAGCGGCTCGGCGGCAACGCCAAGACGATGGTTGCCAACCGGCTGCGCGATCTCGACGTGGCGCCTTTGCTCGGCCAGGCGATCGAGGCGGCGATCGCCGAAAACCGGCATGTCCCGATCATTGACGGTATCGTCCGCTGGGCCGCCAATATCCTCGACGCGAACGAGGAGGTCGTGCGCGCCATGGTCTATGAGCGGGCCAATAATTTCATGCGCTGGCTGGCGATCGACGACCGGCTGTCGGACGCGATCATCTCCGGCCTCAGAAAGCTGCTCGTCCAGATGGAAGGCGATCCGCACCATCCGCTGCGCGACCAGGCGAATGAGGGCTTTGTCCGCCTTGCCTTCGACCTCCAGAACGATCCCGAGATGCAATCCAAGGTCGATCGGTTCAAACACGACATGATCGAAAACCCGGCGGTGGCGGACTGGCTCGACGGCCTGTGGGAACAGGCACGCGAAGCGCTGCTGCGCGCGGCCCGCGACCCGGACAAGGCAATGGAGGGCCGGTTCGGCGAAGCGCTACGCGATCTCGGCAAAACCCTGCAGGAAGATCTCCAGTTGAAGCGCGCGATCAACGGTTTCGCGCGCCGCGCGACGGTCGGCGCGGTCGCCGATTATGGCGACAGCATCGTCACCTTGGTTTCGGACACGGTGCGCGGCTGGGACACCGAAACCGTGACCCTTAGGCTCGAAAACGCCGTCAGCCGCGATCTCCAATATATCCGGATGAACGGCACCCTGGTCGGCGGCCTTGTCGGCCTCGTCATCCACACGCTCGTTACCGTCTTTTAGCATTCCCAAAAAAAAGGCCGCCATCGAGGGGAGATGGCGGCCCAGGATCGGGCTTGCAGGGGATGCTATTATTGGTCGGGTTGACCGTCTCCGTCATTGTCCAAGGCATCGGGAGTACCATCGCCGTCCGTGTCCCAGGCGTCCGGGCGGCCATCGCCGTCGCGGTCCCAGGCATCGGGCGTGCCATCGCCATTGGTATCGATCGTCGGCGGCGGGGGTCCGCCGTCCGATGCGTCATCGGCTTGCAGGGCAAGCGCCGGAGCGCTGCCGACAAGCATCACGATCACGGAAACAAGCAGGTTTTTCACTTTCATAGAAAGGATCCTTCGCATTGCGCCCTCCCGCAAATATCATTCTGGAAAGATTTTGGTTTTTCGCCAACCGCCTTGCGCCGACAGGTGGTGTCGCCGCGCCCGGAGGATCGCCCGAAACGCCCCGCCGCGTGCGGCTTTCGGCCCGCCGATAGCGTAACGAGCTAGCCTTCGCTGATCCGCTCGATATCGGCGCCGACACCGCCGAGTTTTTCCTCGAGCCGCTCATAACCGCGATCGAGATGATAGACGCGCAAGACCTTGGTCTCTCCTTTCGCGGCCAGCCCGGCGAGGACGAGGCTCATCGAAGCGCGAAGGTCGGTAGCCATCACCTGCGCGCCGACCAGTCCGTCGACGCCCTTCACCACCGCCGTGCGGCCGCGCACCTCGATGTCCGCGCCCATCCGGGTGAGTTCGGGGACGTGCATATAGCGGTTCTCGAAAATCGTTTCGGTCAGCACGCTGGTTCCCCCGGCAAGGGTCAGCATCGCCATGAACTGCGCCTGCATGTCTGTCGGGAAGCCGGGAAAGGGCGCGGTGGAGATCGTAATCGGGCTTAGCGGCCCATCGGCGGCTATGCGGATACCGCCCTCCTGCTCTTCGATGGTGAGGCCGACGTCGCGCAGCCCCCCAAGAATGGATGGCATGTCAGTGGCGTCTGCACCTTCGAGAAAGACATCGCCGCCGGTGATCGCCGCAGCGCAGGCATAGCTGCCGGCCTCTATCCGGTCGGGCATCACGCGATAGGTCGTGCCGTGGAGCCGGTCCTTGCCGTGAATGACAAGCCGCTCGCTGCCGATATTCTCGATCTCCGCGCCCATCGCGACGAGACAGTTGCACAGATCGACGATTTCCGGCTCGCGCGCTGCGTTCTCGATCACCGTTTCGCCTTTGGCGAGGACCGCGGCCATCAGCGCATTTTCGGTCGCGCCGACCGAGACGAAGGGAAAGGATATCGTCCCGCCCTTAAGCCCGCCCTCGGGCGCGGTCGCCTTCACATAGCCGGCCGCAAGTTCGATCTCCGCGCCCAGCGCTTCCAGCGCTTTCAGATGCAGGTCGATCGGCCGGTTGCCGATCGCGCAGCCGCCGGGCATCGACACCGTCGCCTCGCCCGCGCGCGCGACCAGGGGGCCAAGCACGAGGATCGAGGCGCGCATCTTGCGGACGAAATCATAGGGCGCGACCGTCGAGGCGATGTCCTTGGCCGTCACTGTCATCCGGCGGCCGCCACCATTGCCGCTGCGTTCCAGCATGGTCGATGCGCCGTGCTGGTTGAGAAGATGCATGAAGCTGTCGACATCGGCCAGGCGCGGCAGATTTTCGAGGCATAACGGCTCCTCAGTGAGGAGCGCGCACGGCATCAGGGTGAGCACGGCGTTTTTCGCGCCCGAAATATGAATGGTGCCGGAAAGGCGCTGGCCGCCACGAATAAGGATGCTGTCCATCGCGGCCTTCTAGCGAAAGATGCCCGGCACGCAACGGTCCGGGCATAGAAGCCATCAAACCCTGATCGGCCTTACGCCTTTTCGAGCGTGCACTGGAGCGGGTGCTGGTTCTCGCGGGCGAAATCGATCACCTGGCTCACCTTGGTCTCGGCGACTTCATAGCTGAACACGCCGCAGACGCCGACACCGCGTTGATGCACATGCAGCATCACCTGGGTCGCCTCCTCCATGTTCATTCCGAAGAAACGCTGAAGCACGAGCACGACGAATTCCATCGGCGTGAAATCGTCGTTGAGCATGAGAACCTTGTAGGGAGACGGCTTCTTGGTGCGGGTACGCGTCTTGGTCGCGATGCCGGTCGTGGCATCGTCGTCGTCGTTACCCCCCTCCTCGTTATCCCCGGAGGCTAGAATGATTTCACTATCGAGCATGTTTCAAGAATATCGTATCGGATCGCGATGAAGCAAGGGTGTGAATTGCGGAAAACAGGGTTAGCCGCGCTTAACGCTTAGCCGGAGGCCGCTTGGTTTGGTGCACGCCCAAAGAAAAAGGGCCGTCCCGATAAGCGGAACGGCCCCTTTTTTCGTTCACGTTGAAGCGACGCGCTTACGCGGCCATCTTCTTCGCTTTGTCAGCGGCAACCGCGAGACGATTGGAAAGCGGCTTGGCGACGTCGCCGGCAAGCTTCAACCAGGCTTCGCTCAACTTCGAGCCTTCCTGAACCATGGCTTCGAAAGTGCCCTTGGCATATTCGCTCTGGATCTGGAAAAATTCGGTCGGCGACTTGGCGGCGGCAACTTCCTTGAACGTGCCGGTCAGCGTTTCGAGACGCGTACGGCCGAAATCGGCGAAATCGCGAGCCATCTCGCCCGTGCCTTCGGCGGCGATCTTGGCGGAGCTCATCATCGCTTCCAGATTTTCCTTGTTGAATTCGCCCATATCCTTGGCGACTTCGGCGCTCTTTTCCATCGCGGCCTTGGCGCGCTCGCTGACGTCACCGAAGATTTCCTTCACCTTGACGGTCGCGGCTTCGGCAGTTTTCTTGACGGTTTCCTGAGCTTTTTCAGCAGTGGTCGACATAATCGTTCCTTTCTTCGCGGCAGCGGGGGCAGCCGCGGACTTGAGGGTTTTGGCGGTCGTTTTCTTGGTCGGCGCCTTCTTGCGGGTGCCGGTCTTCGCAGTTGTCGTCGTCACGTGGTATCTCCATGAACCTTATGTTGCAGTGCACAATATAGAGCTGGAGCAGAAATTGCAAGCATTTTTTGTGCATTGCAGCATAGCGTGGCGGCGGCTCGTTTCGTCGCAGAGCGCCGGCATCGCGATGGTGGCTGTCACAACGGCCGTACAGCCCGGTTATCGTGACTTTACATAGGTTCCGGGCGCGTCTTCAAGCGATTTCTTGTTACCCTTTCCAGGCTTCCGCTTGCCCTTGACCGGCACCTTCTCCCCGGCATACCCGGCCAGCCATTCGAGCCAGTCGGGCCACCAGCTACCCGGGGTTTCTTTCGCGCCTGCAATAAAATCGGCAAGCGACCCGGAATCCTGCTCATTCGTCCAATATTGATACTTGCCGCTCGCCGGAGGGTTGATCACGCCCGCGATATGGCCCGAGCCCGCGAGCAGGAACCTGATCGGCCCATTAAACTGCTCGGTGATCTTCCAGACGCTTTCGGGAGGCGCGATATGATCCTCGCGGCCGGCCTGAATATAGGCCGGCGTCTCGACCTTGTGGAGATCGATCGGCACGCCGCCGACCGCGATTCCGCCGGGCTGGACGAGCTTGTTGTCGCGATAGAGGTCGCGCAGATAGGCCTGATGCCATTTCGCGGGCAGGTTGGTGGTATCGCCATTCCAGTACAGCAGGTCGAAGGCCGGATAGTCCTGCCCCTTCAGGTAATTGTTGACGACATAGTTCCAGATCAGATCGCGGTCGCGCAGCATGTTGAAGGCGGCGGCCATATAGCGGCCGTCCAGATAACCGGTCTCGCTCCCTAGCTGTTCGACCAGCTTGGTCTGGACATCGTCGATGAACAGCTGGAGTTCGCCGGCTTTGGTGAAATCGACCTGCGCGGTAAAAAAGGTCGCGCTGCTGACCTTGTCTGCCTCGCCCTTCACGGCGAGCCAGGCGAGCGTCATCGCCAGGGTCGTTCCCGCCACGCAATAGCCGATAACGTTTACGGCCGGCACATCGAGCAGATCCCGCACGGCGTCGATCGCATCGACCTGGCCGTTGATGACATAATCGTCCTGCGTCACATCGGCCATCGTCTCGTCGGCCGATTTCCAGGAAACCATGAACACGGTGAAGCCCTGCTCCACCGCCCAGCGCACGAAGCTCTTTTCCGGGTTGAGATCGAGGATGTAAAACCGGTTGATCCAGGGCGGGAAGATGATGAGCGGTATCTCATGCACTTTTTTCGTCGTCGGCGTGTATTGGATCAGCTCGTAGAGCGGCGTCTTGCGAACCACTTTGCCGGGCGTATTGGCAATATCCTCGCCCAGAGTGAACGCATCCGCATCGACATGGGAAAGCTGGCCCTTCGCCATGTCGGCGAGCATATGTTCGAGCCCCTTTAGGATGCTCTCGCCTTTGGTCTCGACCGCTTTCTCGATCACCTCGGGATTGGTGAGAGCGAAATTGGACGGGCTCAGGGCATCGACAAACTGGCGCATCGCGAAGCGCAGCTGCTCCTTCTGCTTGTCGTCGACGCCGTCGACCAGATCGACGGTGCGAAGCAGATGATCGGACAACAGCAGATAGCCCTGGCGGATCATGTCGAAGACCGGGCTGGCCTGCCATTGCGGCCCGGCGAAGCGGCGATCGGGTTTTGCGGGTTTGGGATATTCCCCTTCCGTCTCTTCCGGATTCAAGAACCGTGTCCACAGCTTGATGCTGTCGTCCCAGAAATCGGTCTGCGCCTCGGCGAATTTTTGCGGATCGAAAGCGGCTGCCGGGAAGGACGGCATCATTTGCGCGAAATCCTCGGGCATGGTCGCCACCTTGGCGATCTTTTCCTCGCCGGCTTCGCCCGCTTTCTTCATCTGGGCCGCCGCATGTTCGAGCATCATCTGCTGCGCGCGGCCGATCACGCCGGTCCAGTGCTGCATGTCCTCGAGCGACGGCATGGGAGGGGTGGTGCCAGCGGCCCCGCTCTCTTCTCTGGTTGCCATGAACGCTCCTGAAATGCCTGATCCCTATTCTTTCGTTACCGAATTTTGATCCCGCCGGAAACGATGAAAGGAATTATGGCTTTCCCTCGGACGATCTCGCGCTAGAAGAACCGCGCCATGACCGAAGAATTCTACCGCATCAAGCGCCTGCCGCCCTATGTCTTCGCCGAAGTAAACGCGATGAAGGCCGAGGCACGCGCACGCGGCGAAGATATCATCGATCTGGGCATGGGCAATCCGGACTCCGCGCCGGCGCAGCATATCATCGACAAGCTCTGCGAAGTCGCCAACGATCCGACCGCGCACCGCTATTCGGCCTCCAAGGGCATCAAGGGCCTCAGAAAAGCGCAGGCCGCCTATTATCTGCGCCGCTTCGGAGTCGAACTCGATCCCGAGACCGAGGTCTGCGTAACTCTCGGATCCAAGGAAGGGCTCGCCAATCTCGCCCAGGCGATTACCGCGCCGGGCGATGTCGTGCTCGCGCCCAATCCCAGCTACCCGATCCACACCTTCGGCTTCATCATCGCCGGCGCCGCGATCCGGTCCATCCCTGCCGCGCCCGGACCCGAATTCTTCACCCGGCTCGAATATTCGCTGAGCTACAGCGTGCCGAAACCCTCGGTGCTGGTGATCGGCTATCCGTCGAACCCGACCGCCTATGTGGCCGATCTCGATTTCTACCAGAAGGTCGTCGACTTCGCGCGCGAACATAAGCTCTGGGTGATCAGCGATCTCGCCTATGCCGAAATCTATTTCGGCGACGAGCCGACGCCCTCGCTGTTGCAGGTGCCCGGCGCGAAAGACGTCGCCGTCGAATTCACGTCCATGTCGAAAACGTACAGCATGGCCGGCTGGCGGATGGGCTTCGCGGTCGGCAACCAGCAGCTGATTTCGGCGCTGACCCGCGTGAAAAGCTATCTCGACTATGGCGCCTTCACCCCGATCCAGGTCGCGGCAACCGCAGCGCTGAACGGGCCGCAGGAACATATCGACGAAGTCCGCGCGCTCTACCGGAAGCGGCGCGACGTGCTCGTCGAAAGCTTCGGCCGCGCCGGATGGGATATACCGCCGCCCGAAGCCAGCATGTTCGCCTGGGCGCCGATCCCCGAACAATGCGCGCATATGGGCGCGATGGAATTTTCCAAGGAATTGCTGCGCCATGCCAGCGTCGCCGTGTCTCCGGGCGTCGGCTTTGGCGAGGAAGGCGAAGGCTATGTCCGCATCGCGCTTGTCGAGAACGAGCAGCGCATCCGGCAGGCCGCGCGCAACATCAAGAAATATCTCTCAGGCTTCCGCTCGAACAGCGCAGGCGCCGAGGACGAATGATCTTCACCCACCGTTTCCGGACCCGTTATGCCGAAGTCGACATGCAGAAGGTCGTCTTTAACGGGCGGTATCTGGAATATGCGGATCTGTTGATCACCGAATATTGGCGCGAGATCGACCTGCATTTTTCCGGCGACAATACGCTGGAATTCCACACGGTGCGCGCGGCCGTCGACTATGTTGCGCCGATCCGCGCCGACGAATGGATCGACGGGCGGGTGTGGACCGAGAAGGTCGGCAATACGAGCGTGACGACGCAAATGGAGCTGCACGGCGCGACCGAGGACGGCTTCGACGACCTGCGCGCCAGAATCGAACTCGTCCATGTCCATGTCGATCTGGAAAGCGGGCGGCCGGTGCCGGTCCCCGATTGGGCGCGGCCGCTGCTGCTCGCCGAAAAATAGAGCGCCTGCACCGCATTGCCGCTTCCGTTTCGCGCCAATTCGGGATATTGGCGGTTGCTCTTTGCAGAGGACGAAAATGAGCTCCGACCCGCTCCCGAACGACGACCCACGGCCCAAGCGCGCGCTCATCCTCGGCGGCGCGCTGCTCGGCGCGGTCCTGCTCTACAATGCTGACTGGTGGAGTAGCGATTCGCCCGTGATCATCACCATGGACAATGATGACCGCGCAGCGGCACGCGACGAGATTCGCCAGGTCGCCCATGATGTCCGCGACGGCGTTCGGGAAACGCTGGCGGAGACACGCGACGAAGCCGACGTGGAAGCCGCCGACGAGGAGACCGAAACCGGCGACACGCGCGGCGTCAGTATCGAGCGGAACGGCGAAGGCGCCACACGGATCACCATCGGCGCCGGCGAATAGGGCAATCCGACCGACGCGAATTGTATAGCGCGCGGCCAGCCCTTATCCTTGGCCCATGCGCTTCCCCCTGCTCTATGTCAGCGGCCCCTTTACCGCACTCTTGGCGATCACCGCTTTCTATGGCGGCGGTTACTGGCTGCTGGGGCTGCCGCTGACGATCTATGTGCTGCTGCCGGTCGCCGAACAGCTGACCGGCCTTTCGCGCTGGCCGTCCGAGCATCGCCTGAAAAGCATGACTCCCGGCACGGTTCGGCTGTACGAGGCGATGCTGCTGATCTCCGCCTGGTCGGCGGTCGCGCTGCTCGGCTGGGCGCTCTACGCGGCCTGGGCCATTCCAATGCCGGTGTGGAAGTTCCTGCTGCTGGCGCTCGTCATTGGCGAATATTCGGCCTTTATCGGGATCGTTACCGCGCATGAACTGATGCACCGGCCGCAAGCGGGCAAGCGCCGGCTTGCCTTCCTGCTGATGGCGCTGACCGGCTATGCGCATTTCTGCATCGAACATGTCCGCGGCCATCACGCCCGCGTCGCGACGCCCGAAGACCCCGCCAGCGCGCGGCGCGGCCAATCCTTCTACGCCTTTCTGCCGCAGACGCTGATCGGCAGCTTCCGCAGCGCCTGGCAGCTGGAGGCCGAAAGGCTGGAACGCGCGGGCCATGGCCGCTGGTCGTGGCACAACGACATACTGCGCTGGCACGCCTTCACCCTGGCGCTGATGATCGCCATCGGCCTTGGCCTTGGGCTGCTGCCGCTGGCGCTATTCGCGATCCAGGCCGTCCTCGCGATATTCGGGCTGGAGACGATCAACTATCTCGAACATTATGGCCTGTCGCGCGAGCAGGGGCCGGATGGCAGCTACGAACGCGTGCGGCCACAGCACAGCTGGAATTCCAGCCATGTCATCACCAACGTCAACCTGTTCAATCTCGGCCGCCATTCGGATCATCACGCGCTCTCCAACCGGCCCTTTTATCGCCTGCGCCACTATGACGACGTGCCGCAGCTGCCCTATGGCTATGCGGGAACCTTCCTGCTCAGCCTCGTCCCGCCGCTCTGGTTCCGGGTGATGGACCGGGAACTGGATCGCTTCAACGCGATCCGCCGCGAGGAATGATCCCGACATGCGCTATCCGCTCGCCTATACGGTTTCGATAGTCTTCGCGGCGGTCGTTGTCGGCGGCTTCTATCTCGGCGGGGTCGGCTATTTCGCGCTGCCGATCGTCACCTATATCCTGATCCCGCCGATCGATGCGCTGTGCGGCCTTTCGCGCTGGCCCTCGGAAAAGCGGATCGCGGAAATTACTCCGGCGGCCGAATGGCAATACCGCAACGCGCTAGTGCTGAGCGGGCTCGTCAGCATGGCACTGCTCGGCTGGGCGCTCTGGGCGGCATCGCACACGCCGCTACTCTGGTGGCAGTTCGCCGGGCTCGCCCTCTCGATCGGCATGAATGCGGGAATGACCGGCATCGTCGTCGCGCATGAGCTTGTCCACCGCAAGGAGCCGCTGACCGATGCGCTCGCCAGCCTGATCATGTCGACGATCGGCTATGCGCATTACCCGGTCGAGCACGTGTACAGCCATCACGCCAAAGTCGGCACGGTGGAGGACCCCGTCACCGCGCGCCGGAGCGAGAGCGTTTACGCCTTCGCCGTCCGCTCATGCTTCGGTGGCCTGAAGGCCGGATGGGAAATCGAAGCGGCACGGCTCCGGCGCGCGGGCAAGCCCGTCTTCTCCCCGTCCAACCGTATCCTGCGCTGGCAGGTGTTCATCGCGCTGCTGGTCGCCAGCGTCACGCTAATCCTCGGCCCACCAAGCCTGTTGCTGCTCGCCGTGCAGGCACTCGTCGCCGTCTTCATCTTCGAAAGCGTCAACTATATCGAGCACTACGGCCTTGTCCGGAAGGCCGGGGCGGATGGCAGGCTGGAGCGGATCGGCATCCAGCACAGCTGGAATTCCAGCCATATCCTTACCAATGTCGGCCTGTTCAACGCCGGGCGCCACGCGGATCATCATCTCGAACCGCGCCGTCCCTATTACAAGCTGCGCCACTATGACGACGCACCCCAACTGCCATACGGTTATCCCGGGATGATCCTGATCGCGGCCCTGCCCCCGCTCTGGTTCCACATCATGGACCGCGAGATCGACCGGCTGGGCGCGCACGCTGGCATGGCGGGCTGATCTGGGTTAGCCTCCTCCGGAATCGAAACAGGGGGCACCATGGAAACCGGCAGCGACATCACGCTGTTCGTCAGCCATCATTCGAGCAAGCTCGATGTTGCCGAACTCGTCGAAAAGGCGCTGGCCAAGCGCGGCGTAAAATGCTGGATCGCGCCTCGCGACGTCGATCCCGGCGAACCCTTCGACAAGGCCGTGCGCGACGCGATCGAAGGCTGTACGGCGGTGCTGCTCCTGTTCTGTGCCCAATCGGACAAGAGCCGCCATGTGAAGCGCGAGTTGATACTTGCCGACAGTTCCGGCCATCCGATCATCCCGCTCAGGCTGGAGGCCGTCGACCCGCGCGATCTCGCCTATCACCTCGCCGATACGCAATGGATCGACTGGATCGAGCGGCGCGAGGCGGTGATCGACCGGGTCGCGACCCAGGCGCGCCAATATGCGGTGCTATCGGGGAATGGCGATGTCCCGCCTCCACCGGCCCGGGTTCCCGAACGCGCTGTCTTCGCGCCCGAACCGGTATCGCGCGACGGATCCGGGACGAATATCTGGCTAATCGTGCTGACCGTGCTGGCATTGATCGTAGCCGCCGTTGCCGTCACCTGGCTCGTCGCGACGCGCGGAGGACAGGAGCCGCTGCTTGCATCCAGCGAGCCGACGGCGGAGGCCGGAACCGGGGAAATCGCCGCCGATGGAGGCGACGCCGACGAACCCGACACGCCCGAACCCGCGCCGCCTGAAGAACCGGCGCCCGAACCCGTTGTCGAACCGCCCCCGGTCCGCCTTTCCGGACTCGAGACCAGCTTCAACTGCGGCGATTCGACGCGCACCGCCGAATTTCTGATCTGCGGATCGCCAACGCTCGCGGCGCAGGACCGGGAGATGGCGCTGCTTTATGGCCGCGCGCAAGCGGCCATCCGCCGCGCCGGCGGTTCGGGCCAGCAATTGCGGCGGGACCAGCGCGCCTGGATCGGACAGATCCAGACCTGCAATACCGAAGCCTGTATTTCCCAGCTCCAGCAGGAGCGCATCCGCTACCTGCGCCAGCGACTGACCGAAGACGCCTAGGCCGAAGCCGCCGCGTCCCGCTGCAGCAGTTCCTCGGTCACGTCATAGGTGCGCTGATTGTCGACATCGATGGCGAGTCGGCCATCGGGGAGCACATGCGCGATAACCCGGACACCGAAGCGCTTCGACATGCGCCGCATTGCGCCCGCTAGGCTGTCCATGCGCAATCGGAAGCGGATGAGGTTTCGAAGGCCGAACGCCTTGCGGATCGCACCCGGCGTCTTGATGAACTGACCGCCGCCGCGAAACGCCTCAGCGGCCTGCAACGATTTCTGATCGCGCAGCCAATAGATGTTGCAATTGGCGATCGCGATATCCTTGAACTCGTAGAATTTCTTCTGACCCTCGGGATGGGCGGCCTGGATATCCTCGCGCCGCGCCAGGCCCAGCACGGCATCAGCCTCCCGGTCCCAGCCGGCATCGTTCACCGCCCTCAAAGCCTCTGCCGTGGTCAGCACATTGTCGCCGGTGGTGATCAGCAGCGGAAATCCGCCTTTGGCCGCGCCTGCCTCGACGCTTTCGACAATTCCGGCTTCCGCCGGGATCATTTCCAGCCGCCCGGATGCTTTTAGCCGTTGCACTTCCTCGACCGCGTCGAGCACCGTGGGATCGTGGATCGAGACGAGGATCTTCGCATCGTCCCACGTCTTTTCCAGCGTGGCGAGGACATGGCCGATCAGCGGCTTGCCCATGATCGGCACGACCGCCTTGTGGCTCACCCCGGCCTGCTCGGCCAGCGGATCGAGTTTGCCGTCGCGCTTGCCCGCGAGCACGAGGATGGTGGGCGTGGGATGTTCTGTCATTATGGTTTGTCCGGTAGCATTTTCCTCAGGGCCGAATTAAGGCGCGAAGCCGATCAATGGAAGGGCGAAGCATATGACCGACGTTTTGCGGGTAGCGCTGGCGGGGCTTGGAACCGTGGGCGCAGGCGTGATCAAGCTGCTCGATGCCAATCGTGAGCTGATCGAGCGCCGCGCCGGGCGGCCGATCGAGATCGTTGCCGTGTCCGCGCGCGACCGCAATCGTGATCGCGGCGCCGATCTTTCGCGCTTCGCCTGGGAAGACGATCCTGCCGATCTCGCGACGCGCGACGACGTCGATTGCGTCGCCGAACTGATCGGCGGGGCGGACGGTTCGGCGCTCGCGCTCGCCCGCGATACGCTCGCCGCCGGCAAGTCGTTCGTTACCGCCAACAAGGCGATGGTCGCCCATCACGGGCTGGAGCTGGCCGAGGCCGCCGAAAAGGCGAAGGTCGCGCTCAAATACGAGGCTGCGGTCGCCGGCGGTATCCCGGTGATCAAGGGGCTACGCGAAGGCGCGGCGGCGAACGAAATCACCTCGGTCTATGGCATCCTCAACGGCACCTGCAATTACATCCTCACCGAAATGGAGGCGAAAGGCAGCGATTTCTCCGATGTCCTCGCCGAGGCGCAGGCGCTCGGCTATGCCGAAGCCGATCCGACCTTCGATATCGACGGTGTCGATGCGGCCCATAAGCTCGCCATCCTCGCCAGCATCTCCTTCGGCACCGCGCTCGATTTTGGCAGCGTCGCGACCAGCGGCATCCGCAGGGTCATCGCTGAAGATATCGTCGAAGCCCGCGCGCTGGGCTTCAAGGTGCGGCTCGTCGGCATGGCCGAAGCCTCGGGCGGCAAACTCTTCCAGCGCGTCCATGCCTGTCTCGTACCGCGCGATCATCCGCTCGCCCATGTCACGGGGTCGCTCAACGCCATCGTCGCCCAAGGCAATTTCGTCGGGCGACTGTTTTTCGAAGGCGCGGGCGCGGGCGAAGGCCCGACCGCGAGCGCCGTCGTCGCCGACCTGATCGACATCGCGCGCGGCGAATATGGCCCGGCCTTCGCGATGCCCTATGCGCGGCTTACCCAGGCGGAAACGGTCGAGGCGGGAGACCGGCGCGGCCGCTCCTATCTGCGCTTCACCGTCCATGACCGGCCCGGCGTGCTCGCGGAAATCACCGCGGCGATGCGCGATGCCAATGTCTCGATCGAAAGCATGATCCAGCGCGGCGGCTCCGAACCCAGCGAAGACAGCGACGATACCGTCAGCCTGATCATCGTCACCCATGCCGGCCCCGAACGCTGCGTCAACGACGCGCTCGAACGGCTCAAGGGCGCGCAGAGCCTCGCCGGCGAACCAATGCTGATGCATATTTTGGATCTTTAGGGCGGCCTGAGATTCTCTACCGATTCTCGACATTGTCACAGCTCTCGCCTATCGCCGACCGCGTTCAGACGGAGGATAGATGAAAATGCCGAAGCCTAGCGAACTGCTGGACAGGGTACTCGTTCTCGAAATGGTTCGCGTCACGGAAGCGGCCGCCATCGCGGCCTCGAAACTGATCGGCCGCGGCGATGAAAAGGCGGCCGACGCTGCCGCCGTCGAGGCGATGCGCGCGGCGTTCAACGAGCTGGATTTCGACGGCACCGTCGTCATCGGCGAAGGCGAGCGCGACGAGGCTCCGATGCTGTTTATCGGCGAAAAGGTCGGCCGGGCCTCGCAAGGCGCCCCCAAGGTCGATATCGCGCTCGATCCGCTCGAAGGCACGACGATCACCGCCAAGGCCGGCCCCAACGCGCTGGCCGTGCTCGCCATCGCCGAAGGCGGCTGCCTGCTCAACGCGCCCGACGTTTATATGGACAAGCTCGCCATCGGCCCCGGCTATCCCAAGGACACCATCGATCTTTCGAAAAGCGCGACGGAGAACATCCATTCGCTGGCAGAGGCCAAGGGCGTAAAGCCCAACGAGATTATCGCCTGCGTGCTCGATCGGCCCCGCCACGAAGCGATGATCGCCGAACTGCGCGAAATCGGTTGCGGCATCCAGCTTATCCCCGATGGCGATGTTGCCGGGGTGATCGCGACGACGGACGAGAACACGACGATCGATATCTATATGGGCTCCGGCGGTGCGCCCGAGGGCGTGCTGGCGGCCGCGGCTCTGCGCTGCGTCGGCGGCCAGTTCCAGGGGCGCCTCCTCTTTCGCAACGACGACGAGAAGGCGCGCGCCCGCAAATGGGGCATTGAGGATCTCGACAAGATCTACACGCTGAAGGAACTCGCCAAGGGCGACGTGATCTTCGCGGCGACGGGCGTGACCGACGGTTCGATGCTCGATGGCGTCAAACGTCTGCGCAAGGGCGTGATGACGACCCAGAGCGTCGTCATGCGCGCCTCTTCCGGCACGGTCCGCTGGGTAAGAGGCGAACACCACAAGAGCTAAAAGACGGAAAGGCGATGGCAAAGTGGCTAACGGCAGTGGCTCTCCTCTGGGCTGCGCTCGCAACGCCCGCCGCCGATACGGCTCCCGATCCCGTCGAGGCGGCAACGCATGCCTTTGCCGATATGCGCAGTGGCTGGAATGCGGGCGATATCGAGGCGGCGCTCGCCGCCTATTGGGATTCGACCGACATCACCTGGATCAACCGCGCGGGCGTATCGCGCGGTTTTGACGATTTCGCGGCCGAAATGCGCGCCGCCTATGCGAATGCGCCCGAAACCATGGGCGTCTACACCGCCGAAATCCTCGATGGCCGCGCACTGACGCAGGATAGCGCACTGATCGTTGCGCGCTGGGATATCAGCCTGGGCGAAGAGCGCCTTTATGGCGGCATCTCGACGATGCTCTGGCGCCGGATCGACGGCGAATGGAAGATCGTGCTGGAGCACGCAAGCTAGGAAAGAGAAAGCCCCGGCGGAAGAGCGGGTCGCAAGCGCTCAGGTGCCGGGGCTTTCGTTCGTCTGCCTCAAAAGGGCTCAGGGGCGGCAGACGAAGTAGAGGTTCATCTCGTCGTGCGGCAGGCGCTCGATCGAGACATGGCGGAAACCCGCATCCTTGAGCATTGCCTCGGCGAGCTGTTCGCCCCAGGCCGCGCCGAGCCCGACGCCGCCCTGCGCTAGCGATACCGTCATGCAGTGCATGCACGAAATCGTGTAGACGAAGGTGCCCATCGGATGGTCGATATTGGCTTCGACCGGGGTCTGGGCGTCGATATCCTGCATCAGATAGATGCCGTCGTCCTTCAGGAGCCGGCGGATATGGGCCAGCACCGTCGCGGGTTGCGCCTGGTCGTGCACCGCATCGAAGGTAAAGATCAGGTCGAACAGCCCCGAACCATCGAGCAGGGTCGCGTCCTGCTTGACGAAATCGACATTGCTCAGCCCGCGATCCTTCGCTTCGGAAATCGCCGTGACGACCGTTTCTTCGCACAAATCGTAGCCGGTGAAACGGCTGTTCGGGAAACGCTGCGCCAGCTGGTTGAGCGCCCGGCCCGAACCGCAGCCGATATCGGCAACGTCGATGCCGGCTTCGAGCTTTTCGATGATGCCCGGCGCGAGCGGCAGGATGTGATCTTCCAGCCCCGCGACGACCGTAACGTCGCTTTCCTCGGCCATGCATTCATGGAACCGTTCATATTCTTCGTACGGCACGCCGCCGCCATTCTCGAAGCAATCGACGATCTTGCTCTCGACGCCGCCCAGGATCGAAATGAACTGGAAGGTGCCGGCCATATTGGCGATCTCGGCGCCCTCGCCCAGGAATGCGCCATGATCGGCAGGCAAGGTGAACTTGGCCGATGCCGGATCGTAGCTGACGATATGTGCGGTCGTCATCGCGCCCAGCCATTCGCGAACATAGCGCTCGTGAAGCTTTGCCTTTTCCGCAAGCTCAACGCTGGTGACCGCGCGGCCATCCTGCATCGCGGCGAACAGGCCGGTCCGATGGCCGATCGAGATCATCATCGATGCCGCGGCATCGTTCAGCATCCCAAGCAGCCGCTCCGAAAATTCCTGCTGCCGGGGGGAAAGCCCTTCGGCGGCGGGCGGCGGGGGTGCCAGTGTTGTGGTGTTGCACATTGTAAACTCCTCCTCAGATCATCTGGATAAAATTGTGCAGAAGCACGAGCTGGAGACCCAGCATCGCGCAAAAGCTGATTGTCTCATGCCTTCTCATTATGTCGCGCCTTCAAAACGGGGTTGGTGATGGCGAGAGCCTATGCAGCGCAATCGTTGGAACGAGCGTTTGAACGCGCGTGGAAACGGCATTTCTAGCGTAGGAAATGTGGGGCGCGGAAAAGGCGCGTCTAGAAGATGCCCATTTCGAGGCCCGCGCCAAGCGCCGCGCCTGTTTCGCGGCAGCGTTCCAGTTCCGCTTCGGAAATTGTCTTTTCCGCCAGAATTTCGCCGGGCGACTGGGCATGGGTGCACACGATGATCGTATCGGCCGCCTTTTTGAGCCGCCAGCCGGTGGCGATGCGTTCGAGCTGGCGCATCGCATTCTCCCCGTCCGATCCCGCACAGATCATCGCCGCATAGGGCCGGCCTTCGATTTTGCCGAGCACTGGATAATAGCTGCGATCGAAAAACGCCTTCATCACCCCGGCGATGGCGGCGAGGTTTTCCGGGCAGGCGAAAAGATAGCCATCGGCGGCAAGGAGATCGCCCGGCCCGGCATCGGGCGCTTTCTTGACGATCACTTCGGCGCCATCGGCCTGCCGCGCCGCGTCGGCAGCGGCCTCGGCCATCTGCCGGGTTCCTCCCGTCATCGAATGATAGACGATCAGGAGCCGCGCCACGCCTAGTCCTTCAGCCGGTATCCGGTGCGGAAGATCCAGATGATGACGCTGAGGCAGGTGACGAGGAATGCGGCGGTAATACCCAGGCTAACGCCGATCGAGACATCGCCTTCGCCGTAGAAGCTCCAGCGGAAGCCGCTGACCAGGTACACAACCGGGTTGAACAGGCTCACATTCCGCCAGAATTCAGGTAGCATGTTGATCGAATAAAATGCGCCGCCAAGGAAGGTAAGCGGCGTCACGACCAGCATCGGTATGAAGCTCAATTGCTCGAACCCGTCGGCCCATATGCCGATAATGAAGCCGAACATGCTGAAGGTCAGTGCCGTCAGCAGGAGGAACAGGATCATCACAAAGGGATGATCGATGCGGATATCGACGAACAGCGTTGCCGTCGCCAGGATGATCAGCCCGAGCATGATCGACTTGGTCGCCGCCGCGCCGACATAGCCCATGACAAGCTCGATCGGCGACATCGGCGCCGAGAGCATCTCGTAGACGGTGCCGGAGAATTTCGGGAAATAGATGCCGAAGGACGCATTGGCGATGCTTTGCGTCAGCAGCGAGAGCATCATCAGCCCCGGCACGATAAAGGCGCCATAATCGACGCTGCCGATATCCTCCATCCGCGATCCGATCGCGCTGCCGAAAACGACGAAATAGAGCACTGTGGTGATGACCGGCGTGACGATGCTCTGCCAGAGCGTGCGGAAAGTCCGCGACATTTCGTAGCGGTAAAGCGCCCAGACGCCGTGGACATTCATTCCGCCGCCTCCTCCGCGCTTTCCGCGTTCCTCTCGCTGACGAGATCGACGAAGATATCCTCAAGCGAGCTTTTCGCGGTGTCGAGATCGGAAAAGCCGATGCCGAGATCGGTCATCTTGCGGAGCAGGGTGGGAATACCCGTACGTTCGTCATTGGCATCGAAGCTGTAGAGCAGCCGATGTCCTTCGTCGGCGAGTTCCAGCGACCATTCGGCAAGCTCAGCCGGAAGACTTTCCATCGGCTCCTGCAAGGTCAGCGACAGCCGCCGCTTGCCGAGTTTCCGCATGATCGCCTCGGTCTTGTCGACAAGGATGATCTCGCCGCCGCGGATCACCCCGACCCGGTCGGCCATTTCCTCCGCTTCCTCGATATAGTGCGTGGTGAGGATAATGGTGACGCCGCGTTCGCGCAGGCCCGAGACCAGCCGCCACATATCGCGGCGCAATTCGACGTCCACGCCCGCCGTCGGCTCGTCGAGGAACAGGATTTCGGGCTCGTGGGACAGCGCCTTGGCGATCATCACGCGGCGTTTCATACCGCCCGAAAGCTCCCGAATCGCGCTGTCGCGCTTGTCCCAGAGCGACAGGTCTTTCAGCAATTGTTCGATATAGGCCGGATCGGGCGCCTTGCCGAACAGGCCGCGGCTGAAATTCACCGTCACGATCACCTTTTCGAACATGTCGGTCGATATTTCCTGCGGCACCAACCCGATCTTGGACCGCGCCTTCCTGTACTCGCGCAGGATATCATGGCCGTCGGCCAGCACCTGGCCCGCTGTCGGCGTGACGATACCGCAGACGATCGAGATCAACGTCGTCTTGCCCGCGCCGTTGGGGCCGAGCAGCGCGAAAATCTCACCGCGTTCGATCTCAAGATCGACGCCATTCAGCGCCTTGAAGCCGCCCTTGTAGGTTTTGGAGAGATTGGCAATCGAGATGACCGATGACATCGCAAACAGATGGAGGCGATAGGCACGGCTTTCAAGACAGGAGTTGTTTCCCCAGACATAACAGCGCTTGCGATGGCAAGGCGTGCCGCGCGGCAGTAGAGGGGGGCCATGCTCCCCACTCTCGACATCGCCCGCTCGATCACCGGCCAGCCCTGGCGCTGGCGGGGCGGCGCTGTCGACGGCGTGACGGGAAGCTTCCAGCCCGACGATCTCGTCACCGGCCTGCTGCTCTCGCGCGGCTGCGCGCGCAAAGATATGGCCGCTTATCGCGACCCGACGATCCGCGGTTTCATGCCCGACCCTTCGATCTTCCGCGACATGGACCGCGCGGCCGCGCGGCTGGCCGATGCCGTGACGGCGGGCGAGACGGTGACGATCTTCGGCGATTACGATGTCGACGGCGCGACCTCGGCGGCGCTTCTGATCCGCCTGCTGCGCGGGCTTGGGCTCGATGCCGGCTATTATATTCCCGACCGGCTGATGGAGGGCTACGGCCCTTCGGGCGAGGCGCTGGTCAAGCTTGCCGATCAAGGTTCCTCGCTGATCGTTACCGTCGATTGCGGCGCGCAGGCTTTCGAGGCGCTGGCGCAGGCCAGGGCAGCGGGCGTCGATGTGATCGTTGTCGATCATCACAAATGCGCGGCCGAATTGCCCGTAACGCACAGCCTGGTGAACCCCAACCGCCTCGACGAGGGCGAGGGCGCGGCGCACGGCCATCTCGCCGCGGTCGGCGTCGCTTTTCTGTTGGGCGCGGCGCTGATCCGGCTGCTGCGCGAGCGCGGCTGGTTCGCCGACCGACCCGAGCCCAAGCTGATCGAGCTGCTCGATATCGTCGCGCTTGGCACGGTTGCCGATGTCGCGGCGCTGCACGGCCTCAACCGGGCGTTCGTGGCGCAGGGGCTGAAAGTGATGGCGGGCCGCCGCAATATCGGCCTCAACGCGCTCATCGAATCCTCACGGCTCGACCGGGCACCGATCTGCTCCGATCTCGGCTTCCGCCTCGGCCCGCGGATCAACGCCGGGGGCCGCGTCGGCAAATCCGATCTCGGCGTCCGCCTTTTAATTACCGAAGACCCGGAAGAAGCGCGCGGCATCGCCGCCGAGCTCGAACATTTCAACGAGGAACGCCGGACAATCGAGACATTGGTCACCGAACAGGCGCTCGAAGCGGCCAAGGGACAGGATAATCGGTCGGTGGCGCTCGTCTCCGGCTCCGGCTGGCATGCGGGCGTGATCGGCATCGTCGCCAGCCGGATCAAGGAACGGCTCGGCCGCCCGGCGATCGTTATCGCGCTGGAAGAAGACGGGATCGGCAAGGGCTCGGGCCGCTCGATCTCGGGCGTGGATCTCGGCGCGGCGGTGCTCGCGGCAAAGGATTCAGGCCTGCTGATCGCGGGTGGCGGCCATGCAATGGCGGCGGGACTGACCGTCGCCGGCGACAAGATCGATGCCTTTGCCGATTTTCTCGACGCGCGCCTTTCCGAAGATGTCAGCAAGGCGCGCGGCGAGCGGGCGCTGAAACTTGATGCTGTCGTCGCGCCGGGCGGCGTCACGCCGTCCTTCGTCGAAGCGCTGGAAGAAGGCGGCCCCTATGGCGCGGGCTGGCCCGCGCCGCGCATCGCCACCGGGCCGGTCAAGGTGATCAAGGCCGATATCGTCGGCACCGATCATGTCCGTGCGATCGTCGCCGGAGAAGACGGCCGCAGCCTCAAGACCATCGCCTTCCGCGCAGCCGACACCGAACTGGGCCAGGCCATGCTGTCGGCCGGGCGCGACCGGCGCCTCTGGGTGGCCGGCCGCGTCAAGATCGACGACTGGGGCCCTCGCCCCGCCGCCGAGCTCCATCTGGAAGACGCCGCCTGGGCGGATTAGGTGTGGCTACGCCCCGGTTTCCACGACGTCGCGCAGGTCATATTCGATCCGCTGGCGGTCCAGTTCGGCACATGGCGCGCCGTACTTCGCCCGGCACTGGCTTTCGCGCCAGCGTTCGCCATCGCTCGACGGATCAAGCGTGGCGCAGGACGCGCAGCCCAAGGCCGCGCCTATAACCAGCATGACCGTTCTACTCGTCTTCATCGCGGACAAACTCCAATATGTCGCCCGGCTGGCAGTCGAGCACGTCGCAAATCTTGACGAGCGTATCGAAGCGCATGCCGCGAACCTTGTTGGTCTTGATCGTCGACAGCGCCTGTTCGGTCAGCCCTATCCGGGCGGAAAGCTCTTTCAGGCGCATCTTGCGCCGGGCGAGCATGACATCGAGATTGACGACGATCCTCATCGACCGACGCCGCTACAGGAAACTGGCATTTTCGTCGGCCGCCCGGCGGCCGGCCTCGAACAGGTGCGCGGCGAAGACGAAGAGCAGGCCGATGAAGAGCGCGCCGACCTCCCGCGATCCGAACTGGATCGACAGCTGCCCGCCGCCGCCCGACAGCGCGGCGGAATAGATCATGACGTAGAGCGTGCGCTGCACGATCCCGACGAAGACCATCGCCAGCGCAATCCAGGCGAAACGGCGAAAGCCGCGCACCGCGTTTTCCGACAGAGGCCTTCCCGCCGCCGCCTCCGTAAAGGTGCGGCGAAGCGAGAGCAGGCCCGATGACCAGATCAACGCGCCTGTCAGCGAAATGGCGAGAATAGCGGCGCGTGCGCCCTGCCCCAGCACCGACAGGTCGAGGCCCAGCCCGAGATTGGCCGATGCCGGCCCGGCAAACCGGTCCCAAAAGAGCCAGATGATGATGGCGAGGACCGGCAAAGCGACCGCGCCAACGGCAGTGGCGAAAGCAAGAAAGCCGGCGAAGCGTCGATGAGAAGCGTTTTCGGTCATACGAATCGATCCTTTCGAGATAAAATTAAAGTAATACTTTAATTTTTAAACGTCCAGAGCGTATTTTCAGCCAGCGAAGAAAGGATGGAATCGCGCGGAAAGCCTCATATACTCACCACATCCGGCAGGGGAAACGCGCAATGTTCAGCCATATCACGCTCGGCACCGACGACTGGCACAAGGCCAAACCCTTCTGGATGGCGGTGATGGAGATACTCGGCCACCCGATGCTCTTCGAATATGGCGGCGGCATCGCCTTCGGCACGCCCGCCGGCCCCAAAACCTTTGTCGGCCCCGCCTATAATGGCGAAGCGGCCGAGCCCGGCAATGGCGTGCATATCGCCTATATCGTGCCGACCCGCGCGCAGGTCGACGCCTTCCACGCCGCAGCTTTGGCGCATGGCGGCAGCGACGAAGGCCCGCCAGGCCCGCGCCCGCATTATCACGCCAATTATTACGGCGCCTATGTCCGCGATCCCGACGGCAACAAGATCCAGGCCGTGTGCCACAGTTCGAAAGGATAGGCGGAGCGCACGATTTGTGCGCCGCAACGCTTGACCGAATGAACGCCCTATCCTATTGGCGCACCCGCTGGATGGCCCCTTCGTCTAAGGGTTAGGACGCGGCCCTTTCACGGCTGAAATACGGGTTCGAATCCCGTAGGGGTCACCAGCCAGCTTATCAGTCTGTATCAATTACTTATATGGTATATCGCCGCGATTTCTTCCCGCAGTTTCTGAGGGTTAGAAGCCGGATTCGCGCCATTCGAATACCGGAGACGCTTCGCGACCAATCTCGGCGAGCAAATTTGGCGCTTCGTCTCCGTCAGCAGAATTTTGTATTCAAACTCGCTTCTGACCGCTTTGGGCCGACTGCGGAGTTCGAACTGGGATAGCTGACATTCGCCGGATCACAATATGGACGCTTGACGAACGCGCGATTTGTGCCTCTGCTTGCCGAAAGAAGTTGAGGCCCTTCGGCCCAGGTCTCGGCAATAAACTCGTGCAGTGCTATGGCGTTGCTCTTGCTTCGTCGCCGCACTCGTGCAGATTGTGAGCCAAGGGGAACGGATCACTGGTTGCCCAAGTCGCTCAAGTGGAGCAGTGGACGCATGGCAGGTATCGCGAAACCGTTCGGCGCAGAAGCGGCTCTGAAGCGCTCGCTGCGCGCACATTTGCGCCAACTTGGATTCACGAAGGACGAGGCCGGAGAACTGGTGCTGCCCAAGGGCGGCAAAGATATGGTTAGGCGGATGCATCGAGGCCAGCGTCGCGAGCGCCTCGCCGCCGCCCAGCCTTTTCTCAGACGGGCATTGCACCTCAATTAAGTATAGTGTTGTCTAATTGATATTCGGTTTTCTCATCCGACCTTGGTCTATGGTTGTCTTCGTGGTCATGGACGAGCGTTGGCGCTGTTGGTGTCCATGCCGCATGATCGCGGTCAGGCGAGGATG